>ENA-OQJX01000330-OQJX01000330.1-human-gut-metagenome-genome-assembly--contig:-NODE-330-length-27922-cov-10.591869_pt1 | contig 27922 bp, 28 predicted proteins | sample MGYA00242615_ERZ504782 | MGnify/ENA primary metagenome ERZ504782 (study PRJEB26092, sample SAMD00036354) | human gut metagenome | host: Homo sapiens | study: EMG produced TPA metagenomics assembly of... | reverse complement strand
TGCCCGCCACGGCGGCGGCGCCCTCATCGTCAACGCCATCGCCACGGCCCGGGGTCTTGAGGTCGAACTTCTTGATCATGAACGTGAACACGAAGTAGTAGATGACCGCAAAGACCAGGCCCTGCACGATAAGCATCCACGGCATATGCGCCTGCGGCACACGCAGCGAGAGGAACCAATCGATGAAGCCGGCGGAGAAGTTGAAGCCGGCGATCCACTGGAAGGACGCGGCGATGAACACCGACAGGGCGGTGAGCAGCGCGTGCACCACGTACAGCGGGAAGGCGGCGAACATGAAGGAGAACTCCAGGGGCTCGGTCACACCGGTGAGGAAGGCGGCCAGACCACCGGCGAGCATCAGGGAGCCGACGGTACGACGGTTCTCCGGCTTGGCGCAGCGGTAGATGGCAAACGCGCCCGCAGGCAAGCCGAACATCATGATCGGGAAGAAGCCGGCCTGGTACATGCCGGTGACGTACTCGCCCCACGGCTGGAATCCACCGGTGGCCAGCACAGCCTTGGTGGTGCCGTTGAGACCGCCCACACCGTTCCAGAACTTGGTGATGTCATCAATGCCGGCAAGGTTGAACCAGAACACGTTGTTGAGGGCGTGGTGCAGACCCGTGGGGATGAGCAGACGGTTGAAGAAGGCGTAGATGCCGGCGCCGACCGCGCCCATACCCATCAGGGACTCGCCGAAGGCGACCAGACCGTTGTAGACCAGCGGCCACACGAACAGCAGCACCAGGGAAATGACCGACATCAGCGCGGCGGTCAGGATCGGCACGCAGCGACGGCCGGAGAAGAAGGCCAGGAAGTCGGGCAACTTGGTCTTGCTGAAACGGTTGTACAGCGCACCGGACACGCAGCCGACCATGATGCCGAAGAACACGTTCTTGTTGCCGATGGCGCCAGGAGCAAAGGCGGCCGGCGGGTTCTCGGCGTCGAAGCCAGGAACATGGAGGCCGAGCCCATGATCGTGGTGATGGTCATGAAACCGACCAGACCGGACAGGGCCGAGGCGCCGTCCTTGTCACGGGCCATGCCGACGGCCACGCCAACGGCGAACAGCAAGCCCAGATTGTCGAGGATCGCCGAACCCGTCTTGCACAGATAGGCGGCGATGACGTTGCCGCCACCCCAACCGCTCGGATCGATCCAATAGCCGATGCCCAGGAAGAGCGCCGCGGCGGGCAGGCAGGCGACGGGCAGCATCAGCGCGCGGCCTAGTCGCTGAATATAGGCTTTCATTTCTTTCTCCCTTCATGCGGGTTTTCCAGCGGTGGAGTACTTCTCTGTGCCCTGCTCCGCCGTCACGCGCCGACCCTCCATTGGACCGGCCGATATCCGGCGGGGCGAGTACCGCTTTCAACGGATAATAGTACGCCACAGACGTCATGCGCCGCAACTCAGCGCACTGAAATCAAGGCTCGGAGAACCGTGCGCGGATTTCGGAAACCTAATCGAACATGCAAAGCGTCTGAGCCGCGGAATGCCGCCATTTTCGGTCATGTTCGTTTGTGTGGAAACAGTTCGGATGGGTGCACGGTTCTTACTGAGAATCGTCCTCTGCACCCATCGCGGCGGCCATGGCGGCGTCTCGGGAACCCTTGGTGACCCGCAGGCCCACGGTGACGCCGACCAACACCACCGTGCAGGCGATCCACAGCATCCGCCCGCCGAAGCCGCCGATCACCCAGCCGCCGATCAGCGGCGCCAATGCGATCGACACCGACCACACCACGTTATAGACGCCTGGTACGTGCCGCGGGCGGTGGCGGGCGCCATGGCGGCGACCGTAGTGGTGGCGATGGGGAACGTGCCCAGCTCGCCCAGCGTCCACAGCACTACGGCAAGCGCGAACCCGCCCCATGAATGGGCCACGGCCTGCACCGCATAGCCGATGGCGGTCACCGCAAGGCCCATCACGAGCACACGCGAATTGCCCATGCGCGCGAACAGTTTCATGGCGGGAATCTGCAGCAGACACAGCATGCCGCCGTTGATGGTCAACAGCACCGAATAGTCGCCCAACCCCAGACCAAGGTCCGTCATGGCAATGGGCAGGCCGGAGGTGCTTTGGAAGTACACAAGGAAGTAGCCGAACATCAGCAGGGAGAAGCCGAGGAATGGAGTATCGGTGAGCACGCGCCGCCAATTGCGAGACATGGCGCCCTCGGGGCGGGCCGCCGGCGCCGAAGTCGTCAGATGCCTCACTTCGCGGAAGAACACGATCAGCAATATCGTGACGGCGATCATCACCGCTGCCTCGACGTAGAACATCAGCGAATAGGAGATCTTGATCAGCTGATTGGCCACGATCGGGCCGATCGCATACCCGAAATTGATGGCCCATGATTGCAGCACATAGGCGCGCTGTTGACGCTTGGGAGGCACCACGTCGGCGATGTATGCGGCGATGGCTGGACTGGGCAGCGAGGCGAACGCGCCGTATACGAACAGGGCCGCGCCCAACGCCACGGGATCGGCGAGGACGGAGACGACCAGAAGAGCGGCGGCCGCGCCGATTTCGCCGATGATGATCATCGACTGGCGGCCGAACCGGTCGGACAGCGCGCCACCGAAAAGACAGCCGATGATGGCGCCGAAACCGTACATGGCCACGACCGCGCCCACAACGCCTTCGCCGAGGTGCAGCGCGGAGACCAGGTAGATCGACAGGAACGACGTCACGAAGCGACCCATCCACAGAATCAGAATCGCCAACCATAATCCCCAATACAGCAGGGACAGTCCGAATATCATGCGCTGCTTCTTCACTCTCAATACCTTACCGGCTACCGACGGCGGAATAGCCGCGTTTTGGCGCGGGGTGCTGGGACAATAGCACCTATGGCTATCAAAAAAGGACCGACCAAGGGGTCGGGTGGCAAGCATCGCAACAAACTGAAGGGTTACGGCCCCACTCCGAAGGCCGAGGACCGCGTCTACCACAAGGCATACAAGGCCAAGAAGGCGGCGGAACGCCGGCAGATGGCCGACCCGCGCCTGGCGGCTCGCCGCCGAGTGGACAAGTTCGCTTCGGCGGACACCTCGGATCTGGTGTACGGCCGCAATTCCGTGCTGGAGGCACTGCGCGTGGGCGTACCTTCTTCCACGCTGTACATCATGTCGCGCATCGAGCATGACGACCGCACCCGCGAAATCGTGAAGATCGCCGGCATGAACGGACTGCACATGCTGGAGCCGATCGTCTGGAGATGGATCGTATCGCCCGCTCCGGCAACCATCAGGCGTGATTCTGAAGGTCGATCCGTTCCAGTACTCCTCTCTGAGGGAATTGGCCGACCGTGCCGAGAAGAAGGCCAAGGCCATGGAGGCTGCGAATTCGGCCGCCGCACGCATCGCGGCCCGCCCGCTGTTCATTGCGCTGGACGGCGTGACCGACCCGCAGAACCTGGGTGCCGTGATTCGTTCGGCAGCCGCATTCGGTGCCAACGGCGTGATTCTGCCCGAGCGTCGTTCCGCTTCGGTGAACGCCGCAGCATGGAAGGTATCCGCTGGCGCAGCGGCCCACATGCCGGTGGCTCGCGTGGTGAACCTGACCAAGGCGATCGAAGGCCTGAAGGAGCGCGGCTACTACGTAGTCGGCCTGGACGGCGGTGGCGACAAGCTCGTGGGCGAAACCGGCTTTGAAACCGATCCGCTCGTGGTGGTGCTGGGATCGGAAGGCAGTGGCCTGAGCCGATTGGTGCGCGAATCCTGCGACGCGATTGCCGGCATTCCGATCAGCTCGTCCGTGGAATCGCTGAACGCTTCGGTGGCCGCGGGCATCAGCCTGTACGCCGTGTCCCGCGCCCGTCGCGAGGGCGCTGAATCGGCTCAGTAAGCTAAGCAGCCAAACAAAGAGGTCCGCCAGCGATGGCGGACCTCTTTTCGTTTATGCCACAGAGAGCGTTTGGGTGAGCGCATGGGACTCGCCGGGTTCAAGTCTTACCGCGTGCTCCCGGCAGGCGGCGGCCTCGCAGCATACGAAGTGACGCCATTCCTCGTTGACGGAATCATTGACCAGCACGCCGTACGGTTCGGCGGGGTTCCATACCACGGTTTGCGCAGAGCCGGACTTGGCAACATGAATCGTGCGGCCAAAACCTTCGTCATGCAGTTCCACTGCGGCAGTCGAGGCATATACACGATCCACCGGGCCATCGAACGTCACGGCTTCGTCCGGCTGCTCACACGGCGCAAAACCATTGGTCGCATCCTCATAACGTGCGTGCTCAAGACCGGTGAGGCGAATCTGCGAGACATCGCTGACGTGGAAATACGTATGCAGTGCGGCTTCATAGGAGAACGGCGTGGCTCCAGTGTTGGTCGCTGTAAGCGTCATGGTAAGGGTATCGGCAACGTGCACCTCATAATCAGCACGGAAACTGGGCACGGCATCCCCCTCGAACCAAGGCAGCATATCGGAAGGCACATCAGCCTCGGTCAGGCTGTAATGCGCATAGCTATTGCTGAAAGACTCAGCATCGAGATGCCACTGCCTGGTACGAACGAATCCGTGATTCGGCTTTTTGCCAAGACCATGGCCGTCGGCAAAGCCGGGCCCAAACCACGGGAATATCACCGGGACGCCGCCACCCAGCGGCCTACCTTCAGCAACCACCACCGAAGAAGGTGCAAACACTACATCCGTGGCCTGGCTCAGCGGCCGCCAGCGCAGCAGATGCGCGCCGTGGTCGCTGATGGTGGCGGAACCTGCGGGATTGTCGATGTTGCGAAACACGAAATCAGTCATTACCTCTCCTCAAACATCGGAAAAAGCGTTGCGGTTTATCAGCGCTGGGCCGATTACTGCCGGGTAAGCCCAAGTTCAGCGAGGAACGCAACCGTCTGCTCCTTGGTTTTGAACACGGCGGTATTGCCGAGAATACGCTCGCACACGCTGCCAAGTTCTTCATGAACGGCTTGATGAATGGCCGCTCGGTCACGATTGCCGTTCAGTGCGGCGGTCAGCTCGTCCCATTCCAGCGTGAACTCACTCACCGATGCGGGTAACGGCTGGCCCTCGGCCAAGGCGTTCTCAAGCTGGGCAAGTTGATCGACCAAACGTCCGGGCAGAATGAACAGACCCTGCGCTTCGATGAGGCCAATAGGCTCCTGCTTGATCGGCCAGAATTCGGGATGCGCGTGGAACACTCCCTCGGGGTATTCGCTGCTGACGGCATTGTTGCGGAAAATCAAGCTCATCTCGTACCCGCGATCCGTAATGATGGCACTTGGAGATACGGCGGATTGACGATTACCATCCGCGTCATGGCTGGCGATGTTCGCTGCACTATCGTCAAACTGCTGCCAAGCGAGTCGAATCATATCGCTGATTTCCACGATGGCATCGCGATTGCGAGACACCACACGTACGGCGGTACCCGGCCAGTCGAGGATCTCAACCACGGCATCTGGATAGCCGTTCATGTGGAATGTGGCCCAAGCGGCCGCCTTGTGCATGGGCAGATGCTCGCCGCCGCCCTGATAGTGATCATGAGCCAGCACCGATCCGCCGATACGCGGCAGAGCGGCGTTGCAGCCCAGGAAGTAGCCGGGGAATCGGTCAACGAAGTCCAGCAGATGGCCGAAGGTATCGCGGTCAACGTGCATAGGCGTGTGCTCGGTGTTGACGCAAATGCCATGCTGGTGGAAGTAGCCGTATGGAGAGAACTGCCAGAACCACGGTTCGCCGCCCAGCGTGACCGGCACTGTGCGCAGCGTACGCTTGTCACGGCCCGCAAAACCTTCGTTCTCATGGCATATCGTGCAGGAAGGGTAGCCACCCGCCACGCTATTGCCGGCTGCAGCCTTCTTCATGTTCTTGAATTCCGGCTTGGCGAGATTGATGGTCACGGTGACGCCATGCGAATCAAAGCGCGGATTTTTGTCGAGTACGGCTTTCTTGACGTAGTTGTTGGCCACGCTGTAGTCATAGAACCAGCGCATGGCTCCATACCATCGTTGGATTGTTCAACGGCCACGAACCGATCCTGTACAGCGGACGGGCTGGCGGACAGCAGACCCATCACCACATCGGCGTATCGCGGCCCTTCTTCAGGCTCGAATAGGCCAGCGGCAACGCATGATTCGCGGAAGCGGCTCAACAGTTCGTCCGGCGCGGTGTCGTCTGTAGTCTCTCCGGTCGGGCGGTACGAATCCAGCTCAAACAGTTCAAAAATGCGATTACGGGTCCAATCCGCATCGCGCGGGTCAAGGTTAAGATGCTTGCCGGCATAATCGACCAGTACGTCGATGCTGGCATACACGTCGTTCAGGCTGCTGACGGTGTTGTCTGTTGCTTCGTTGCGAGACATTGGTTCGTCTTTCTGCTTATTGTTAATTACCCTAACAATTAATAATTATAGACGACCCACGGTCAACGGCACACGCGATCCACACACATAAGAAACCGCACCTTCCGATCATCGAATCTGAATTACTTCAGTCCAACAATCGGGGCGCGGTTCACAGGGTCGAATATATAAATCCGCTTAATGGCTCCACACCGCCGCGTCAGGATCGTCGTCGGGGTTGTAGCCGTCGTCGTCCAGGCCGCCGTAAGTGGTCTCATCATCGATGACACCGGAATCGGCTTCTTCGTTGAGTTCGGCAAGCGCCTTGGAATCGAGCTTATAGTTCGGCAAGACGTTTTCGATATAGCTGGTCACAGCCTCGCCCATCGGCACGTCGTGGCCGGCCTTCTCCGCCAAGAACCAACGATGGTCAAGCACCTCGTGGAAGAACTGCGCCGGCTCGATCTGCGAACGGTACTCACGCGGAATCATGCGAACCGTTGGCTCGTACACTTCGCGCATCCAATCGGTGGCCACGATTTCGAGCTCCTCGCCGTCACGCCATGTGGAGGCGCGGTAGGCATCGAGATCGTTGAGCAGGCGGCGGGCCTGGTTCTCCTGCACGTCCAAACCAGTGAGACGCAACAGCTTGCGGTTGGCGTAACCGGCATCCACCACACGCGGGCGGACCAGCACGCGCTTGCCGTCCTCGGCGGTCTTCATCTCCAGCTCGTCCACGTCGAAGCCCAGGTCGTTGAGCTTGTTGACGCGCTGCTCGATCTTCCACATCTCATCCGGGCCGAACTTGTCGGTATCGGTCAGGGCGCTCCACAGCGAGTGGTAGCGGTCGACCAAGCGGTTGCCGACCTCGATCTCGTCCACGTCGCTCGGCAGCAGACGGCCAGAAGCCAAATCCATCAATTCACCGATGATGTTGGTGCGAGCCAGGTCGATATCGTATTCACGCTGGCCGTCGGTGAGCTGCACCTGCAAATCACCGGTTTCGGCGTCCACCAGGAAGGCGGAAAACGCGTCGGCATCACGCAGGAACAGGACGTTCGACAGCGACACATCGCCCCAGTAGAAGCCGGCCAAGTGCAGGCGAACCAGCAGCACGGCAAGGGCGTCGATCAAACGCTCGGCAGTATCCGGCTGGAGATTGCGGGCGAACAGCGCGCGGTACGGCAGTGAGAACTTCAGGTGACGGGTGACCAGAATCGCTTCCAGCGGTTCACCGTTGCGGTCATGACGACCGGTGACCACGGCAATCGGGGTGACGGTCGGCAACTCAAGCTTCTGCAGTCGGCGCAAAATCTCATACTCGCGCTCGGCCACCTGACGGGTGATCTCTTTCATGGCGTACACCTCGTCGCCCACGTGCACAAAACGCACCACGTGGCGGGAGATGCCTCGCGGCAGGTTGGCCAGCAGGTCCTCGGGCCAGGTGGCCAGGGGCTTATGCCAGGGCAGCGTGAACATCTTCGGGTTCGAGCTGGCGGCGGTGATCTTCAATGCTTGCGGCTCAGCTGAACTGGCATGTTCGTCTTCGGCTTTGACGGACGTGGCCTTCAGCGCGCGCGGATCCATCTGGGGCAAATCGTTCAACTCCATGTGTTCGATTTTACGTGGTGCTTGGGAAGTGCAGCGAGTAGCGGCAACTTCGGCGCGTTATGTTTACGGTTTGAGTGGGGGTACGGAAAAAAGAAAAGCCCCGCAGCTATGCAGGGCTTTTCCAACGAGGTCATAAGAGAGGAAGAGAACGACCCCGTTTAATGGTTGACGAAGCTTTAGGACCTCGCCAAGTATCTATTAGTTCAGACGCAGCTCGGTGGACGGTGCGAACAGGTGCATCTTGGCCGGATCAATCTTGATCTTGACCGTGGCACCAACCTGCGGCAGAGCGCGCGGGTTCACACGAATCGTGGTGAGCTTGTTCTGATCGGACATGACCTGAGAAGCCTCAGCTGCGGAGCCATCGGTGACGATGTTGCCGTAGATGTAGCCATCGGAACCAGATCCTCGACGTTCACGACCTTCAGGGAGAAGGCGTTCGGGTCATCAGCCGGAGCCAGGCCAGCGTCCTCAGGACGGAAGCCGACCACAATCTGGCCGTTGTCCTCCGGAGTGAGCTTGGCGACGGCATCAGCCGGCAGATCCACGGTGTCCTCACCGATCTTCGCCTTGCCGTTGACCACCGGGTGGGTGTTCAGGTTCATCGACGGGGAGCCGATGAAGCCGGCGACGAAGACGTTGGCCGGACGATCATACAGCTCGGTCGGAGCACCGACCTGCTGCAGGATACCGAGCTTGATGACGGCGATGCGATCGCCCATCGTCAGAGCCTCGGTCTGATCGTGGGTCACGTACAGGGTGGTGACACCCAGCTGGCGCTGCAGAGCAGCAATCTGGGTACGGGTCTGGACACGGAGCTTGGCGTCCAAGTTGGACAGCGGCTCATCCATGAGGAAGACCTTCGGCTCACGAACGATTGCACGGCCCATGGCCACGCGCTGACGCTGACCACCGGACAGAGCCTTCGGCTTACGATCGAGGTACTCGGTCAGGTCGAGGATCTCAGCGGCCTTCTCGACGCGCTTGCGGATCTCTTCCTTCGGAGTGCCGGCGATCTTCAGAGCGAAGCCCATGTTGTCGGCCACGGTCATGTGCGGGTACAGGGCGTAGTTCTGGAACACCATTGCGATGTCGCGGTCCTTCGGCTGCATCGTGGTGACATCCTTGCCACCGATGAGGATGCGGCCCTTGTTGACCTCTTCCAGGCCGGCGAGCATACGAAGGGTCGTAGACTTACCGCAGCCAGAGGGGCCGACGAGGACGAGGAACTCGCCATCCTTGATATCAAGATTCAGATCATCCACGGAGGCTTGTCGTTGCCCGGGTAGATACGAGTGACGTGGTCGAAGACGACTTCTGCCATAATTACTAATCCTTTCAGAGGCAGGTACGTGCCTCACGATCCGTTGTAAAGGGATTTGTTCTTTACTGTGCTTCCGCCCTCGCTACCGACATACAACTTTGCTCTCGGAAACTGCAAGCTTCAGCGTTTACTTTTTTCCGGTTCAGTGAAGGTTCTCTTCGTTGAGCAAGATTCACTATACACGGCCTTGCGACCAAGGCAAGTGGTGTGTCTGAAATGTAGGTAACATTTGAGCACTCCGCCATATTGTGTTGAGTGCTTCTCCCGTATGGAACGAAAATAAGAGCAACCAGGGTGCCTCGGGCAAGACGATGCTCCTCTATGCAACGCTATGCAACGGAGGAATCTTTCTGGCTCGTACGATGAACGTGATCTCGCCACTACCCGGCGCATGCAACGTGGTACCGAACGCAATCGTGGAGCCGAATGCATCGATTACGGTGGAGTCCATCTCCAAAACCTGGGTACCATCGGGCACTCCGAAATACCATGCCATCCGCGTATCCAACGCATGCACGCGCACGGCGGCATCGTTCTCTACCAAACGCACCGCGTAATTATGTTCCAGAAAGTCATATAGCGACTGATGGCTGAAATCCTGATCGACCACCTTCGGGAACCGCGCCGCCGACAAGAACGTGATCACATGCTGCTTGAGCTTATCATCCACGTATCGCAGCCTCTCCAGTCGAACCAAGTCGGCATCATCCGGCAATCCCAGACGTTGCGCGGCCTTTGCGTTACGCACCACGGTATTGTCAAGCACCTTGGTGTCCACCGTATTGCCAAGATCGGCCTGTTGACGAAAAAAACCTCGAATATGGTCGCTAATCACCTCATGCTGGGACTCACCTTGCTTGGCAGTGCGAAATGTACCTCTACCCTGCTCTCGAACCAACAGGCCATCTTGAATCAAATCATCCACTGCATGACGCAGCGTGATACGACTTACCCCATACTGGTCACAGAGCTCCGGCTCGGGCGGCAATTGTTCGCCTGAATACATCGCCTGCGCACGCTGGCGAAGATTGTCCCTAACCGCAATATACTTCGGTACACCTTCCGCCATGGTTGTCCTCCTTGCCTTCCTTTACGACTGTACTGTGCCACGGATACACAAACCGCCGGGATTGGCAACCCATTCCCGGCGGTTCGCAGGCCGCCCTCCATATATCTGCAGAGCGGCCATGCACCGATTATTTCGCTTCTACGGCAGCCTTCTTCTTCTCACGCGCACTCATCGCAAACGATGCGGCATAGAACACCACGACCGAAGCGATAATACCAATGATGAGACCAATCTGACCGCCCTTGCCGAACTGGCCAAGCAGAATACCAGCAACACCATAATCCGCATCAGAATATGTGGCATTCGCCATGCCGGTGTCGCCAAGCACAGGCAGCAGGAATAGCGGCAGGAATGTAATCGCCAAACCATTGACGAAGGAGCCAATCACCGCACCACGTACGCCGCCCTGTCCGTTACCGATTACACCGGTGGCGCCGCCGGTCATGAAGTGAGCCACAATACCCGGGATAATGATGGTGGAACCGGCCAGAGCCATGATTCCCATACCGACCACACCACCAACGAAGCTGGAGATGAAGCCGATAAGCACAGCATTGGGGGCGAAGGTGAAGATCATCGGCACGTCAAGGGCCGGCTTCGAGTTCTTCACGAGCTTCTCGGAAATACCCTTGAACGCAGGTACGATCTCACCGAGTACCACGCGCACACCAGCGAGAATGACAAACACGCCAGCAGAGAATGTGGCAGCCTGCAGGATGGCGAACACGATGAAGTTCTGCCCATCGCTCAGCTCAGATTCAATGTAGGAGCTACCCGCGAACAGCGCGACGACAACATAAATAACGGCCATCGACAGGGCGATGATGACGGTGGTGTCGCGAAGGAAACCAAGGCCTGCAGGGAACTTGATGTCCTCAGTGGACTTGGACGGGTGCTTCTTAGAACGGGTCAGACGAGCCACGAGACCGCCGAGCGCAATGCCCGCACCACCGGTGTGACCAAGGGCGACATCATTGGTACCAGCGGCATCCTTCATGAACGGCTGTACAAGCGCGGGAGAGATGGTGACAATCAAACCTTGTGCGATGGAGCCCCACAGAATCACACCCCAAGTCGACATACCAGCAACCTCGAGAATCACGGCGACCATCGTAGCCATGTAGAACGCCACATGACCGGACAGGTAGATGTACTTGAAACGCGAGGTCATAGACAGCAGGATGTTGACAATCATGCCGAAGAAGAAGATAAGGGCGGCTTCAGAACCATACTTCACCAAGACCGTGCCGACAATGGCTTCGTTGTTCGGCACCACACCCTGCACATTGAATGCATGCTGGAACATGCTGCCAAAGGGATCAAGTGCGCCGGAAACGACGGAAGCGCCTGCTGCCAACACCAGGAATCCCACCATGGTTCGGATGGTGCCCTTCATAATGTCGGTAGCCTTCTTGCGCTGCACGGCAAGACCCACCAACGAAATCAAAGCCACAATAATGGATGGCTGCCGGAAAATATCAAGTAGCACCGATAACACGCCGTTCATGCTCTCTCCTCTAATCGTTATGTTTGTTTGTATTGTTGTTTTCCGGATTTGGCGCCGGGTCGGGGCAACAATGTCTCTTCCCACCACCGAAAAGGGTTATTTATTGGGAACCTCGACACCGTGTCGCTTCAGCGCAGCAGCTACCTGTGCGGTGATGTTGTCCATGTCAATAAGGCTGTCCAGAACAACCACGTCATCCATCAGACCTTCTGCAGCTTCAGCGATGTCGCGCCCGACGAACAACACATCAGCAGAGGTAGGAGTAACGGAGGCGATATCCATATGATCGGTTTCCACACCGGTCACACCAAGATTGCTCAGCGCTTTCTCGATGTTGAGTTGGGTCATAAAGCTAGATCCAAGGCCAGTGCTGCATGCGGTGATGATTTTCATTGAAGTACCTTTCGTATGAGTTGTTTGATGAGATGGAAGTGCAGTCTGTCAGGCCAGCGCAGCGGCCAATTCATCGACGTTGGAGGACGCGTTCAAAGCAGCTAGTTTGCCTGAATCGGTCAACAAAAGAGCCAGCGATTGCATAAGATCGATATGCGCGTTTGAGTCTTTCGCGGCCAAGCAAAACATGGTGTTGATGGGATGGTCCTCATTATCGGCTAGCAGGAACGGCTTACCCACTCGCAGCACAGAGAGCGATGTGGAGACCACTCCACTTTCAGGCCTCGCATGCGCAAGGGCAACACCTCCCCCGAGATCTATATATGTTCCTCCTGGACTGGCAATCGATGTCTTAATGGCATCGACATAGCCCCGCTCGATGGTGCCGGCGTCGAGCAAGGGACGCGTCACCAAGTCGACTGCTTCGCGCCAATCCGATACCTGATCGACATACAGCATGCCGTTCGGTTGAAAATACGACATAAGCACGATGCCTCCTTGCAATGCATTAAACCACTGCGGCCAGCTACGGCCATCAGACGAATTTAATGTTGAGGTTCATTCCGCTTCACCAAATTCGTATTATCATCATATCGTCATAACGTATTATCGTCATATCGGCGTGTCGCTATGGCGAACCGCAATCCGTATGCTCCTTTTATCAGCCAGAATCAGATTCGAATTCAGTCTCAACAAGACTGTTAACCACCGACCAATGAAGCATCGAGGCCGGCTCAATCGGCAAATGCAACAGTAAGAACCTAGATTGCCCCGAAAGTCACGCCGTTGCGGGCGGCCTTGCGTTCGGCTTTGCGCTCCTCGGCATTTTCGATGCGTTGGATGCGCAGCTGGCGCCAATCCTCGCGCATATCGCGGAAGCGTTCGGCCAGTGTCACGTCGTCGTTATCAGCGGCGGCATCAGCCGATTCCGCATCGGCTTCAATGCCAGCAAACTTGGTGACTCCCAGCTTCAGCAGGCCGAGCAATTCGCGCAGGGTTTCCGGCATGGGCTCTTCGCTCTCATCGGCAGACTTGGTCAGCCCTTCGATGCGCCGGCGAAGCGCATCCGCATCTTCAGGATCAATCTTGAGACCGGCGATCAACGACTGACGCATGGTCTCGTAATCGAGGTTGGCAAAGAAGTTCAGCTGCTGCAGAGTCATGAATCCCTTGAGTTCAGGGAATCGATGAACAACATATTCTTCGCGGTCATCGGCGGCGCGCGTCCAATCGCGGGTGAGCTGCGGATCCAAGGTGGCGGTAATCGACCCTTCGCGCAGACGATAGTGATATAGCACCTTAGGAATGCGCACCACGCGCGTGGCCTCGCCGATCACATTGCAGATGCGGGAGAGATCCTCGATTTTGCGGCCCACTGGGAAGGAGAAGCCGTGTTCCTGATAGGTGGACGCGGGTGCCAGAAAGGCCCAGAAATAGCCATCAATCTCGGCTTTGACCTGCTTCTTGATGGCTTCGACCGGAGTCAGCACCTGCACTTCATCGAAATCATTGTGACGATAGCTGGGAGAGCAGTGGCTTGTCGTTCTCGGAGATGGTGTCGAACTGGAACATCACCAGATCGGCATCGTATTCACGCATGGCATTCAGGCAGTCTTCCACCAGCGTGGGCGCCACAGTGTCATCCGAATCCGCAAAGTAGATGTATGAGCCGGTCGCCTGGGCGATGCCGGCATTGCGTGCGTCGGACAGTCCGCCGTTGGGCTTGTGAATCACCCGCACGCGCGGGTCGCGGGTGGCCCAAGCGTCGCACATGGCCGGGCAGTCGTCAGGCGAGCCATCATCCACCAGCAGAATCTCGAGGTTGCGATAGGTCTGAGCAACCACAGACTTCACGCATTCATCAAGGAATTTCTCGACCTTATATACCGGGATGATGATGCTGACCAACGGCTCATGTTCCATATCTCCAGCGTAGCGCCGTCGTGCGAACGCGGCGGCGCTGCGGGTTCGCGGACCGCGAAACCCTTAGAAATCCCAGTCGTCGTCATCGGTTTCTTCGGCCTTGCCCATCACGTAGGAGGAGCCGGAACCGGAGAAGAAGTCGTGGTTTTCGTCGGCGTTGGGGCTCAGTGCGGCCAGAATCGCAGGGTTCACGTCGCAGATCTCAGCTGGGAACAGCGCCGGGTAGCCAAGGTTCATCAGAGCCTTGTTGCCGTTGTAACGCAGGAACTTCTCGACGTCCTCGGTCAAGCCCACACGGTCGTAGAGGGACTGGGTATACTCCACTTCGTTGTCGTACAGCTCGTTGAGCAGGTCGTAGGTATAGTCCTGCATATCCATGCGCTCGGCGTCGGTGAGCTGGGCGATGCCCTTCTGGTACTTGTAGCCAATGTAGTAGCCATGCACGGCCTCGTCACGGATGATGAGGCGAATCACGTCGGCGGTGTTGGTCAGCTTGGCGTGCGCGGAGAAGTACATCGGCAGGTAAAAGCCGGAGTAGAAGAGGAACGATTCGAGCAGGGTGGAGGCCACCTTGCGCTTGTACGGGTTGTCGCCCTCGTAGTAGTCGAGCACAATCTCCGCCTTCTTCTGCAGGAACTCGTTGTTCTCGCTCCAGTCGAAGGCCGCGTCGATCTGCTCGGTGGAGCACAGGGTGGAAAAGATGGACGAGTAGCTCTTGGCATGCACGGATTCCATGAAGGCGATGTTGGTGTACACGGCTTCCTCGTGCGGGGTGAGCGCGTCCGGAATCAGGGAGACGGCGCCGACCGTACCCTGGATGGTGTCCAGCAGGGTCAGGCCGGTGAACACGTGCATGGTGAGCGTGTGCTCATCTTCGGTCATCTTCTGCCAGCTGGGGATGTCGTTGGAGACGGGGACCTTTTCGGGCAGCCAGAAATTGCCGGTCAGGCGATCCCAGACCTCGAGGTCCTTCTCGTCTTCAAGTCGGTTCCAGTTGATTGCGGAGACGCGATCGATGAGTTTCAGGGGTTTACGCGGAATGGAGATAGGTGCCATGAGTAGTGTTCCTTTTACTCGTTGTCGTTGTCGTTATCGTCGTTGGACTTGTTTTCGAACTCCTCCGGCGCGGTCAGCCGGAGCAGTGCTCTATAGATGGTTCGTGACATTGTGGGTTCCTTAGAGTGGTTGGGCTCCCTCAGTCGCTTCGCGGCCAGCTCCCTTCAGGGAGGGGAGCCAAGAAAGGGAGCCCGATATATGAATGGACATCTGTGGTTGTTCGATGCGTGCGGCCTCTGGGCGCACCGAGGGAAGGCGTACGAAGGTACGTCGACCGAGGAGCAACGACGAGGACGCTCCATCGAACAATCAGAGCATGCAGGAGACGCAGCCTTGGACTTCAGTTCCTTCCAGGGCTTGCTGACGGATGCGGATGTAGTAGAGGGTTTTGATGCCCTTGCGCCAGGCGTAGATCTGCGCCTTGTTGAGGTCGCGGGTGGTGGCGGTGTCGGGGAAGAACAGCGTGAGCGAGAGGCCCTGGTCCACGTGCTGGGTAGCCTCGGCATACGTATCCACGATGGCCTTCCAGCCGATTTCGTAGGCGTCCTCGTAGTACTCGAGGTTGTCGTTGGTCATGTAGGCCGCCGGGTAATAGACGCGCCCGATCTTGCCTTCCTTACGAATCTCGATCTTCGAGGCAATCGGGTGAATCGAGCTCGTGGAATGGTTGATGTAGGAAATCGAACCGGTGGGCGGCACGGCCTGCAGGTTCTGGTTGTAGATGCCGTCCTTCAAAATCGCGTCGCGCAACGCCTCCCAGTCGGCCACGGTTGGAATCGCGATGCCGTACTTGGCGAACAGCTCACGAACCTTGGCGGTACGCGGTTCGAGCGAGCGGCGACCATCGGTGTACTTGTCAAAGTAATTGCCCTGACCGGCCGGATTGGCGTAATCGGACGTAGCGAAGCTCTTGAACGACTGGCCATGCTCCACGGCGAGCGCGTGCGAGGCGCGGTAGGCATGGTAGGCCACGGTCATGAAGTACATGTCGGTGAAGTCGAGGCCTTCTTCGGAGCCGTAGTGGATGCCTTCGCGGGCCAGGAAGCCGTGCAGGTTCATCTGGCCGAGGCCGATGGCGTGACCCTCCTCGTTGGCGCGGCGGATCGAGGGCACCGCGTCGATGCTCGTGTGCTCGGCCACCGAGGTGAGCGCGCGAATCGCGGTTTCCACAGTGTGGGCCAGGCCGCCGTCTATGGCCTTGGCGATGTTCAGCGAGCAAGGTTGCAGGAGATATCGCGGCCCACGTGCGCATAGGTGAGGTCTTCGTTGTATGCGCTCGGCTCCTGCACCTGCAGGATTTCGGAGCACAGGTTAGACATGGTCACGCGGCCTTCGATCGGGTTGGCGCGGTTGACCGTGTCCTCGAACACGATGTACGGGTAGCCGGATTCAAACTGCAGCTCGGCGATGGTGGTGAAGAACTTGCGGGCATCGATGTAGGTCTTCTTGATGCGGTCGTCAGCCACCATCTCGTCGTAATGTTCGGTGACGGAGATGTCCGCGAACGGCTTACCGTACACGCGCTCCACATCATACGGGCTGAACAGGGCCATCTGGGCCTTCTGCTTAGCCAGTTCGAAGGTGATGTCCGGAATCACCACGCCAAGCGCCAGCGACTTGATGCGGATCTTCTCATCCGCGTTCTCTCGTTTGGTGTCCAGGAATCGCAGGATATCCGGGTGGTGGGCGTTGAGGTACACCGCGCCTGCGCCCTGACGTGCGCCGAGCTGGTTGGCATAGGAGAAGGAATCCTCCAGCAGCTTCATGACCGGGATCACGCCGCTGGACTGGTTCTCGATGTGCTTGATCGGGGCGCCGAGCTCACGCAGGTTGCTCAGCAGCAGGGCGACGCCGCCGCCGCGCTTGGAGAGCTGCAGAGCCGCGTTGATGCCGCGCGAAATCGACTCCATATTGTCTTCGATGCGTACCAGGAAGCAGCTGACCGGCTCGCCGCGCTGGGCCTTGCCGAGGTTCAGGAAGGTCGGGGTGGCGGGCTGGAAGCGGCCGGCAAGCATCTCGTCGGCGTATTCGATGGCCTGCTGTTCATCGCCGGCGGCAAGCTCCAATGCCACGGCGGCGCAACGCTGCGGGAAGTCCTCAAGATAGAGGCGACCATCGAACGTCTTGAGCGCGTAGGACGTGTAGAACTTGAACGCACCAAGGAAAGTGCCGAACTCAAAGCCGGCGGATTCCACGTGCTCGTAGATGCGGTCGAGGAATTCAGCGGAGTACTGGTTGAAGACCGCAGGGTTGTAGTACTGGTTGCTGATCAGGTAGTCGAGACGCTCGGCGTTGGAGTCGAACCGCTTGCTGTTGGCGGCCACATGGCCGGTCACGTATTCACGCTCGGCGGCCTTGTCCTTATCAAACTGGATCTTGCCGTCGGCATCATAGAGATTGAGCATCGCGTTGAGCGCGTGGTAGTCGTGTGCCGGATCGTACTGTTCTGCCGAGGTGTCGGTGGTGTTGTCGAGCGACAGTTCGGTGTTGGTGAGGTCGGTCATTGGAGTCCTTATTGCTGTTGAGCGAAGAAGCGGACGAGGCCGTTGCGGACGGCAGCGGTGTCTTCTGGCGTACCCATGAGTTCGTAGCGGTATAGGTAGGGGACGTGGCATTTGGCGGCGATGATGTCGCCGGCGGCACAGTAGGCCTCGCCGAAGTTGGTGTTGCCTGAGGCGATGACGCCGCGAATCCATGCGCGGTTGTCGGGGTCATTCAGGAAACGCTTGACCTGAATCGGCACTGCTTTCTTGACCACGCCACCGCCGTATGTGGGCACCATGATGACGTATGGCTCGCGGATGTTGAGAGCCGGATCAGCTGCTCGCAGTGGAATGCGGTAGACGTTGATGCCCTCGTCCTGTAATCGGCAGCTGGCTACAAATCGCGCGGTGTTCTCGGAGGCCGACGAAAAGTAGACCAGTGCTCCGATCACATTGCTGGTGGCGGCGAATTCAGGCTGGCTGGCACCGGGAACACTTTCCGCGGTGATGCCGGATTCGGTCTGGCTCACGCGGAAACCATGGCCGAAGCATTGGCCTCAGCGCTTACCTGCTGGGCAACCTCACGAATCAAATCGGGGCGGTAGCCGGTCCATGAGTTGTTCGGCGTGATCACCACTGGAGCCTGCTGGAAGCCTGCGGCCTGCAGCTGCTCGAGAGTGCCCGGGTTCTCCGTCAGGTCCACGGTCTCGAACGGCACACCAAGCTTGGTGAGCTGGCGCTTGGTGGCGTTGCATTGCGGGCAATGCGGCTTGGTGAACACGGTGACAGTCATGGCGACTCCCCTCCATCTATCTCTGTTGAACAGTGAAACGATGGCCATATTACATCTGTGTAGCTTGAAATCAATGCACTATATGTAGTGGCGTGTATCACACAACAAACCTAGATATAGTGGTTTCTGTTGATATTCCGCCATTCTTGAGAAGCCCTGAAAAATCGGCGTGCAGCGACTCACCAAGTTATATGTGGCATTGTTCACATTTGCGTTTTGATCGTCATATTTCAGTTTCGAGGGGCTGATTTGAACCTTTCCGGAGGTCTATCTCCGTTTCAAGGGGCCGGTCATCCGCCGAAACACAAGTACAAACGCCTTCTTGCCACCGTCATTTCGCCATTCTTGGACCGCTTCTACTTGGGCACCAGCCCCTCGAAACGGAGATAGAGCTTCCCAAAAAACAAAATCAGCCCCTCGAAACGGAGAATGAACGCTGACGCCCCCATATGACGGCAAAAGGCCTGACCTGTATACGTTCGTACACAATGTGAAATGTATACGAACGTATAACACTGATGTCTGAAGTCATACTCCGCAGTGGCGCCGCAGGTGCGCCACTACAATCGGAATATGGGACTGAAGACTTGGAAGAAGTGGACGGACTGGCCGCTGATGGTGTTGTCCGTGATGTTTCTGGTGGTGTATTCGTGGGAGATTCTCTCCCGTACGTATATCGCGCTGTGCGAGACCGGGGTATCAACCTCAGGCTCACCGTTCTCGTACTGCCAACCGTTAGCGGTGGTGTACAAGATGTTGTGGGCGGCGGTGCGCATTGCCTTGACGGAGGTGGCGGACTTGTCGGTGATGTGGTTGGTGATCTTGGTGGTGGCCAGCATGGAATCGTTGCCGTTACGGATCTCCTGATCACCATTCTGGTAGCCGTAGCCGCCGAAGTAATCGGTCAGAACGAAGCCCTTGAAGCCCCACTCGTCACGGAGCACGGTGTTCAGCAGGTTGTTGGAGGCACCGGCATAGGTGTAACCGATGTAGTTGAAGGAGCTCATCATAGCCTGTGCGCCGCCTTCCTTCACGCTCATCTCGAACGGCTTGAGGTAGATCTCGCGGATAGCCTGCTCGTCCGCCCAGGTGCACACCATGTTGGTACGGTTGGTTTCCTGATCGTTCAGAGCGAAGTGCTTCATGAAGGAGTACACGCCCTTCTCCTTGGCACCGACTCTCGTTGGAAGCCATAACACCGGAGAGCAGGGAGTCCTCAGAGAAGTATTCGAAGGTACGACCGGAGAATGCGCCACGGTGGATGTTCATAGCCGGAGCGTACCAACCAGCAACATGCATGTCGTGAGCCATATCGCCGATCATCTCGCCGAACTGCTTGGCCGCATTCGCGCCCACGGCTCATCCAATATGACGTAAATGGCACTTCTTGATACGTAAACGGCATTTTTCTCAAATTTCTGTCGCTACCGGTCGCTCAGCGACAGAAATCTAGGAAATGAGGCCACACCTCCTGAATTTCTGTCGCTCAGATGCCGTCAGCGTCACAAATTCAGGAAACAAGGCCATATTTCCTGAAAATCTGTCACTGAGGCACCGTCAGCGTCACAAATTCAGGAAACAAGGCCTTATTTCCTGAATTTGTGACGCTGAACGCCCAAGCACCACTCCAAAGACGCCACCAAGCTAGGATAGAGGGCATGAGCGATTTGAACGCGTTGAATCTTGAACCGGGCGAAGTGGTTGGCGGGTATACGCTGGTCTCCCGACTCGGCGCGGGTGCCATGGGGTCGGTATGGCGTGTGCGCGACGATGGCGGCACTACCTATGCCATGAAGATTCTGCGCGATTCGTTGGCCGACGAATCGGGAACCTCGAACTCCGCCAACACAGCAGCGCACGACCCGGACCTCAAACCCAACATCACGCCGCGCGAGCGCCTACGTCGTGAGGCCATGGCGCTGAAGAAGGTCAATCATCCGGGCGTATGCGGCATCGTTGACATGGAACTCGATGATTCGCTGGCGTTCATTGTCACCGAGCTCATCGAGGGCCGCAATCTCAAGGAAGACGTGGAGGTCAACGGCCGTTACATCGGCGACGATCTGGAACGTCTGGCCCGTAAACTCATCGACGCCACCAAAGCCGTGCATGCGGCCGGCATCGTCCACCGCGACATCAAACCCACCAATGTGATGGTCTCCGCCGCCGGCCCGGTGCTGGTTGACTTCGGCATCGCCATGGGCGAGGGGGAAAGCCACGTGACCCGCACTGGACTGGTGATGGGCACACCGGGGTTCATAGCCCCCGAAATCATTGACGGCGCTGAATCCGATGAGATGACCGACTGGTGGTCGGTGGCCTCCGTACTCGCTTTTGCTGCGATCGGCGCACCGGTATTCGGCACCAAGCCGATGATGGCGGTGCTGGAGCGCGAAGCATCGGGCAACGCGAACCTTACCGGACTGCCGGCCGGCACGATGGCCGCGTTCCGATCCGCCCTGAACCCCGACCGGTCAAAGCGTTGCACGCCGGACCAATTGCTGAACGCCATCGCTGTGGACGCACTGGATCCGAGCGTGTGGCAAGGCACTCAGGCCGGACCGTTCGCCGCCGGCGCCATTGCCGGAACGGCTGCCACAATTGCCGCCGATGCAGTTGGAACCGAGGCGATGCCCCCTTTTGGCGCAACCGCCGACGCGGATAGCGATAATCCGCGGGCCATCTGGCGTCAGGACGACTACGCCACGGCGGCAATCGACTCATCGTCTTCGCCGACGCTCAGCGACGGCACGGCAACCGAAGCATTCCCGGCAACTACCAACGCTGGGAGCAATCTCTCGTCGGATGATGAAGCAACACAACTCGTAGCAATGCCACCGAAAACGCCACCGAGCGATACGCCCAGCCGCACAGCGTACGGTGCCCATCAGCGATGAACCACCGGTTGCTCCTACCACGCCACTATCCGAACGTACCGCCGTACTGCCTGCACCACAGCCAGTGCCACAACCCCTGCAACCCACACCGCAACCAGTGCCACTAGGCAGAACGGATGGAACCCGGCCGACGGGCAAAGCACGGCTGTGGATCCGGCGATTCGCCCCGCATTGCAGCATGTCATCAACCAGACCGCGCAATGCGTTCCCACCGAGGCGCTTATCCAAGGCCCGCCTGCACCCAATCCCGCGGATGTGCGTCGTGGAATGTATCTGCAACGCGGGGTATTGCCGCTGTTCCTGTTCGCTGTGCCTTTGGCCGTGTTGGCTGCGAGCTTCCCGCTGATCGCCTTGATTGCAGCCGAAATACTGCTCTGGCTGTTGTTGACGTTGGCATATAACACTGAGTCTCAGTTGGAGCGCGAAGGCCGACGCGGCGGCGAGCGCAAAAGCTCCGATTCGCTGATTCGCGTGGCAACGCTGCCGTGGCACATCGTCAAGGCGCTGCTGCTGTCGATACCGAAACTACTGCTGCTCACCATCGTCTATCTGGCCGGTATCGCCGTGGCCGTGGCCGCGTTGGGACTGCCGGTGCGCACCATCTCGTGGTATTTCACTGCGAGCCAGGGCATTCCGATTCCGCTGCTGGATGATATGCCGTTCTCCGTCTCCGGTCTGGCACTTGGTGGGTTCATGGCCATCGGTTGGCTGATCACCGTATTCGGGCCACAGTCGGCCATGCCCCGGTTGGGTGCCGGCGTGCTGCGCGGCATCAGCACAACGACCTCGAGCCGATGGCGCAACCAGGGGCAGACGGTCTGCCGGCCGCATCAATCCCTCGGCAAGGCAGCCGCGGCACGGTGCTGCTCACCCTATGGATCATCATCACGCTGGTATTGTGCGCGCTGCCGCTGCTGGGCATGCCAATCAATTGGGTCCCGCTGGCGTAATCCGCATTACTTTTACAGGGAATTCACCTCCCAGCTGATCTGTACGCGGTCTTCCTCAGGGCCGGTCATTATGATGGGCCCCAAATATCGAAGCGATTTCAAGGGGAGATCCATGTCAGATCCGAAGCGTCAGGCTAAGCGCGCCACCCGCGCCGAGCGACGTGCGGCCGAGGCGGCGGCCCAGCAGGCGCAGGCCGAACAGGCAGCCAAGGAGCGTAAGCAGCAGACCATCATCGGCTGCATTGTGGTGGCCATTATCGTGGTGCTGGTGGCCATCGCTGGATTCGCCGTATACAAGGCCATGCAGCCGTCCAACACCAGCAGCAGTAGCCAACAAAGCAACATGACCGTGGACGAGGCCTACAGCAAGCTCAAGAAAGTCAGCACCCAGCCGGCTAACGCCGACGACAAGGCCGGCTTCGTGATCTCCAACAAAGGGTATGGCCAGAAGGCCGAGGGGGCTCCCACCATATCCATCTATATGGAACCGCTGTGCCCCGGCTGTGCCTCGGTGAACCGCCAGCTCGATCAAACGCTCGTCAAGCTGATGAACGCCGGCCAGCTCAACATCGATTTGCACTTCCTCAATTTCCAGGACAACAAGAGCTCTGACAACTACTCCAACCGCGCGTTCAACGGTGCCATCTACATTGCCGAGCATGATGACGATCCCGACCACCTCATGAGCTACCTCTCCAACATCTACGCTGAGGATTTCCAGCCGGGCGAATTGTCCAATTACGAGCCGGTAAGCAACGCCAAGCTGGAGAAGCAGGCCGTCAAGGCCGGCGTGAGCGAGGATGTGGCCGCCGCGGCGTTCAGCGGCAAGAACGAATACCTCGACTGGCTCACCGCCTCCAACAACTACACGATCCTGCGCCCCGAACTGTTCAACAGCTCCGGCGCCTTCTCCTCCCCCACCCTGACCATCAACGGTGAATACTGGGATCTGAAGCAGCTCACGTTGGCGGATACCAGCATGGTGGACGGATTCCTCAAGTCCATCGGATTGGACGCCGACCAGGTGGGCGTGGAAGGCAAGATGCCTTCAATAGGCGCGGACGGCAAGCCGATTTCAGTGGCCTCCTGATGCACCGGCCCGGTCGATGCCCTAGGACCGGCGTCGACCGGGCCGCTCACGCCTCCGCCCGAATTGACCACTCGGGAACTACCGGTATACTAGTCATTTGTTCGCAACACTGCTTATGCACGTTGGATTATGCCTCTTTAGCTCAGATGGCCAGAGCGGCCGCCTTGTAAGCGGCAGGTCGTCGGTTCGATCCCGACAAGAGGCTCGTCGCGCAGGAAAAAGCGTATTATGGGTATACGTAGTTTTTTTCTACGCACATCATTCTTACCTTGGGTAAGTGCTCCAGGAGCCTTCCCCCCAACTATGGGCTTCCTGGAATGAGGGCGGAGCGTCCCCCAACTAGCTCCGCGCCTTAAAGGGGGCGGGAACATCCCCTTCTCTCCCGCCCCCTTCTTCTTTTCTCTGCCGTCCTGCAACCGAGCAGGAATGGTGATAGTGCCGACCGAATAAGCCATGCAAACCAGACCAGCCGTTACGATGGGTGGCGTAGTTGTCAGCAGTAAGGAAGAGGAACATCTATGGCACGGCGTTGGACCCCGCAGCGGTTTGTTACACTGCGTCGCATCCGCGTAATTGCCTGTGCTACGGCACTCACCGTGGCGATGGTCGGCTCGTTTGCATTCACCGCAAGAAAATCCGTGGCCCTAAACATCAATGGCCAGACCACCCAGGTCACCACCTACGCTATGACCGCATCCCGCCTGCTCGAGGAGCAGGGCATCGACGTGAAAACCCATGACATCGTCGAGACCTCGTCCGGCAATCAGCTTGCCGATCATGCCGTGGTCACCGTGCGTTCCGCATACCAAACCACCATCACCATTGATGGCACTTCCGTACCATTCTGGACCGTGGCCACCAGCGCAGACCAGTTGCTCGGCTTCTTTGAGGAGAACAACGCCAACGCCGCCAAAATCACGGTCAATATCAATAACGTGTACAACCAGCTCACCGGCGGTCTGGTCATCAACCAATCCGGCCCGGTCACCGTCATCGCGGACGGTAAGACTTCCGAAGCCCCCAATGGCAAACTGCCGGCTGCATCCATTCTTGATTCCAAAGGCATCACGCTGGGCAAAGAGGATCGCATCAGCGTGGAAAAGAACGGCGATGAGACCATTCTGCGCGTGCAGCGCGTGACGCATGGCATGGAAAACCGCACCGTGGTCGTGCCGTTCTCCACACAGACCGTCATCGACCCTAATCTGGCGCCGGGGCAGTCCGAGATCCGCCAGCAAGGGCAAAACGGCGAGAAGACGCAGATTTATAACGTCACCTATGTAGATGGCGTTGCCGAATCGGAAACACTGCAATCCGAGAACGTCACCACGATGGCCGTTGACCAGATCATCGCCATCGGTCCAGCGAAGGCTGAATCATCCACCACCGATTCCGGCAGCACTGACAACAATCAGGGCAATTCCGGATCCAATAAGCCCAACAAGCCCGAGAACGCCGGTACTACTGACAATAAGAACGACAGCGGTACGGGCAACACCGACAACAACACGGGCAATACCAGTGGCAATACCGGTAATACCGGCGGCAACACAGGCAGTACCGATAACTCTCAAAATGAGAACACCGGAAGCGACAATAGCTCGCCATCGACTCCCACTCCTGATCCGGCTCCATCGGGCCGTCTTTGGCATCCTACCGTGGCTCAGGCGCAATCCTATGCGGCCGGCGCCGCAGCCCAGCGCGGCTGGACCGGCAACGACTGGACTTGCCTGGTCAAACTGTGGAACCGTGAATCCAGCTGGCTCTGGTACAAGGAAAACAAGTCATCCGGCGCCTACGGCATACCGCAGTCGCTGCCGGCCAGCAAAATGGCCGCATTCGGCGCCAACTATCGCGATGATGCCGCCGTGCAAATCGATTGGGCTTGTGGTACATCGCCCAACGCTACGGCAGCCCGTCCGTAGCCTGGCAGCATTCGGAACAAACCGGCTGGTATTAATCGGACACAAGGAAGCACTGATGAGCAACAACACCTCCACCACTGGCCATCTACTGGGTGCGGCCGATATTCGCCGCATCGCAGCCGAGGCCGGCATCAGTCCGACCAAGAAATTCGGCCAGAATTTTGTTATTGACCCCGGCACTGTGCGTCGTATCGTGCGCGAAGCGGATGTCACGACCAATGATCATGTCATGGAGGTGGGTCCGGGCCTCGGTTCATTGACGTTGGCGATTCTGGAAACCGGTGCACGATGACCGCCGTGGAAATCGACTCGCCACTGGCCGAACGCCTGCCCGGCACCGTAGCCGAGTTCATGCCCGAAGCCGCCGATCGCCTGACCGTCGTCAATCGGGATGCGCTGACGGTCACCCCGGATAATGTGCCTGATTTCAACGGCGATACCAGCTTCACCTTGGTGGCCAACCTGCCGTACAACGTGGCCACGCCGATTCTGCTCACCTTGCTTGAACGCTTCGATAGCCTCGGATCTTTCCTGGTGATGGTGCAGAAAGAGGTGGCCGACCGGCTGGCCGCCAAGCCTGGCTCGAAGATCTATGGCACCCCAAGCGTGAAACTTGCATGGTACGGCACTGCCGAACGAGTGGGCACTATTGGGCGCAATGTGTTCTGGCCGGCACCGAACGTGGATTCCGCACTGGTGAAGTTCACCAGATACGCCGCAGACGATACGCAGGCACCTTCCCACGGCAAGTCCTCCGCGGACCGTGAACTGGTATTCCGCCTCATCGATGCCGCTTTCGGGCAGCGCCGCAAGACCTTGCATGCCGCGTTGAAAACCATTGTTCCCGCCGAAGCGTTCGCAGCGGCGGGCATTGACCCGACCCGACGCGGTGAAACGCTGACGGTCACCGAATTTGCGGCATTGGCGGCAGCGGTTCAATCCACATCACATGCCACGCCTACCACTGACGAGGTGGAGCAATGATTCCGGTAGCCGTCCGTCAACGCCCCGCTTATGACGATCAATTGGATGAGCCGGCAGCACTGACCGTGCGCGTGGATTGCCCGGCCAAGACCAACCTCACCCTGGAGGTCGGCCCGACGCACGATGAATGGGGCGGTCGTCACGAACTGGACACCATCTACTGTGCCATCGGGGTATATGACACCATTACCGCCACCGCCAAACATCCGGGAGCCGGCTTCTCGCTGGAACTCGAAGGCGCGCATCTGGGCGATTTGGCCTCATCCAGCAGCGACATGCGCCGCAACCACGCGGTCCTGGCATTATTCGCCATGGCCCAGGAGGCCGGCCGCGATCCCGACGTGTCATTGACCATCACCAAACGCATCCCCGTAGGCGCCGGTCTCGGCGGCGGCTCGGCAGACGCGGCCGCAACCATACTGGCCGTCAATCAGCTATGGGAATTGCACTGGCCAATGGAACGCCTGCGTACCATTGCCGCCACACTGGGCGCTGATATGCCATTCTGTCTGTCCGGCGGGTTCGCGCACGGCACCGGATTCGGCGAACGCATCGAGGTCATTGATGCGGGCAGTGCCGCAGAACGCGATCTCATCGGCCAAGGATATGCCGGAGAGGTACTGGTCGGCGCGTATCAGTCGCAGCTCAGCACTCCCGAGGTGTATCACACGTTTGATGCGGTCGGTCCCGGCAATGGCAATCGCAATCATCTGCAGGCGGCGGCCATCAGTCTGCATCCGCGCAGTGGTCAGGCCATTGACGCCGCTGTGAACGCCGGTGCCCGTCATGCATTCGTTTCCGGTTCCGGGCCGTCGGTGGCGGCTTTCGTGCCAGACAACGTCACGGCGCAGCGCATTATCGACACCTGGCGCAACGGCGGTATGGTCGACCGCATTATCAAGGCCAGTGCACCTGCACACCCCATTATCGGAGTCAGCCAGTAACGCTACTGTAGCAACAAGCCACATGATCATGAAGGAAGTCTAACGATGACGCAGCAAATTGATGAACGGCAGGCACGCAAGACATATGTACGCCACCGCCAGACCATCGTGTTCTCCATCAGTGGCGTAGTGCTTGCAGCCATTCTGGTGGTTGCCATTCTCTTTAATTTCCATGTGTTCGGCCTGGGGAGGATTAACACACCGGCCACCGCGCCAAACTACGGCAATGCCGCTCCCTGCGCCGTCAAGGGCGATGATGGCAAGGCAACGTACGTGGCCAATGGAACTGTCGGCGTGCGTGTGATGAACGGCACCGAGCATAGCCAATTTGCCGCAGCGGTCAGCAAGGCACTGGAAGCCCGCGGTTTCGTGATGCAGGAGGCAACCAACTACTCCAGCACCAACGTCGAACGCACCACTATCTACTTTGGCAAGAACGCCATTAATCAGGCCTACACTTTGGCCGGCAACTTCACCGATGCCGCCATGGTGATGAACGCCCGCGAGGACCAGCTTATCGACGTGGTGCTCGGCGCTACCTTCAACGATCTGAAAGATGAGAAGTCATCCCGCAGGAAGGCAAGAAATCACTGATTCACGGGGTGACGTGGCCGCCGATAAGATGACGAATCTTCCCGCCGATACGCAGCACACCGCTTACCCGGCGC
>ENA-OQJX01000329-OQJX01000329.1-human-gut-metagenome-genome-assembly--contig:-NODE-329-length-27928-cov-2.644725_pt1 | contig 27928 bp, 25 predicted proteins | sample MGYA00242615_ERZ504782 | MGnify/ENA primary metagenome ERZ504782 (study PRJEB26092, sample SAMD00036354) | human gut metagenome | host: Homo sapiens | study: EMG produced TPA metagenomics assembly of... | reverse complement strand
CCTCTGCACTATTGTTGCTTTCAACAAGGCTGTTGAAGAAGGACTGGCTAAGCAGATTGCCATGCAGATTGCTGCCATGAACCCGATTGCAGTAGACGAAGATGGCGTATCTGAAGAAATCAAGCAGAAGGAAATAGATGTTGCTATCGAGAAGACAAAAGCTGAACAGGTACAGAAGGCTGTTGAGGCCGCTTTGAAGAAGGCTGGTATCAACCCGGCTCACGTGGACAGCGAAGACCACATGGAAAGCAACATGGCCAAAGGCTGGATTACTGCTGAAGACGTGGCAAAGGCAAAGGAAATCATTGCTACTGTTTCTGCTGAGAAGGCTGCACATCTGCCTGAACAAATGATTCAGAATATTGCTAAGGGGCGTCTTGGCAAGTTCTTGAAAGAAGTTTGCTTGCTGAACCAGGAAGATATCATGGATGGTAAGAAGACAGTTAGAGAAGTTTTGAAAGAAGCTGATCCTGAATTGAAGGTTGTTGACTTCAAGCGTTTTACTTTGCGCGCTGAATAATTCCGCTTAGAAACGATTCTATAAAAAGAAGTGGCCGTATATGGAGGTGAATTCCTAAACGGTCACTTTTTTTATGTCTCTACAATTGCAGTGAGACGGATGATGGTTTATTATCCCACGGGCTTAGTTTGCGTGTATCCTTCGGCTTTCAGCAGGTCGATGACACGCTGTTTGAAGTCGCCCTGCACAATGATTTCTCCATCTTTGGCACTTCCACCCACTCCGCATTTGCTTTTCAGCAATTTGCCCAGTTCTTTTAGGTCATTGTCGGTGCCCACGAAACCGGTGACAAGAGTGACGACTTTGCCACCCCGGTTCTTGCGGTCCAGCTGTACACGCAGGCGTTGTTGTGCAGGGGGGAGGGTAGCTTGCTCCTCATCGTCATTCATCTCATAGTTGTAGTCCGGGTTGGTGGAATAGACTATATTCAACCGTTCTTTCCAATCATTATTCTTCATACTTCTTTCTTTTAGACTTCCCAAAAGTACGATATTATGTGGAATTATGCAATTAGAAATTATGTTAAGCTTTTGTTGCATCCGTATTATTGATTAGAAAAAAAGCACTACTTTTGTCAATCGCAATATTGAGAACTTAAATAAGAAACTATGAGCAGTCCGTTACAGAAAAAAGAAACCATGAAGGTGCCAGAGCCTACCTTGCGCCGACTTCCGTGGTACCTTTCTAATGTAAAGTTGCTGAAACAACAGGGTGAACGATTCGTATCATCTACTCAGATTTCCAAGGAAATCAATATTGATGCTTCACAAATTGCCAAAGACCTTTCGTATGTCAACATCTCCGGACGTACGCGTGTGGGCTATGAGGTGGACACACTAATAGCTGTACTGGAGGATTTCTTGGGATTTACCAATATACACAAAGCCTTTCTGTTCGGTGTTGGAAGCTTGGGAGGTGCCTTGTTGCGCGACTCGGGCCTAAGCCATTTCGGTTTGGAGATAGTGGCTGCTTTTGATGTGAAGCCTGAATTGGTGGGTACGACATTGAGCGGCATCCCCATCTATCATTCGGACGAGTTCAAGCAGAAGATGCAGGAGTACGATGTCAATATAGGCGTGCTGACGGTGCCTATCGAAATAGCCCAGCAGATAACGGATTCCATGGTAGAGGGCGGTATCAAGGCCGTATGGAATTTCACCCCGTTCCGTATCCGTGTTCCCGAAAACATTGTCGTGCAGAACACTTCCCTTTATGCCCATCTGGCCGTGATGTTTAACAGACTGAACTTTAACGAAATCAAGTAATGAAGATTATTGCTGTAGGAATGAACTATGCTCTGCACAACAAAGAGCTGGGACATACACACGAGAATAAGGAACCGGTTATTTTCTTGAAACCCGATTCGGCCATTCTGAAAGATGGCAAGCCTTTCTTTATCCCTGATTTTTCTGATGAGGTGCATTATGAGACGGAAGTGGTGGTGCGCATCTGCCGTTTAGGCAAGAATATTGCTCCCCGCTTTGCTCGTCGCTATTACGATGCGGTGACGGTGGGCATCGACTTCACGGCACGCGATTTGCAACGCAAGTTCCGCGAGGCGGGTAATCCGTGGGAGCTTTGCAAAGGGTTCGACAATTCGGCAGCTATCGGCACCTTTGTCCCTTTGGAACAAGTGGGCGGCAATGTACAGAATTTGGACTTCCATTTGACGATTGATGATAAGGAGGTGCAACGCGGTCATACATCGGATATGCTTTTTCAGGTAGATGAAATCATTGCTTATGTCAGCCGCTTCATGACCTTGAAAATCGGTGACTTGCTGTTCACGGGTACCCTGTGGGAGTAGGTCCCGTCAGCATCGGACAGCACTTGCAGGGCTATCTTGGGAAAGAGAAAGTACTTGACTTCAATATCCGCTGAGCAGCATTCGGGATTTTTGTCCGTAAACCTCTATGTTAGCTTACTAAACTTCTGCTTTATAAAGCTAAAGTACCCCTTTACTAATTTCGTCCAAACATCTTTTGTCCAAAGAACTTTGTAATCAACGGGTAAATGTTTACTTTTGTGATGTAATCTTGAACTATAGACAGAGAAACCGTACTGCATGAAACGTTTGTTTGCCATCCTTTTCGCTTTGTTTTGCACTATGCCTTTATTCTGCCAAGATAGAGAGGTGGATTCATTGCTTCGGGTGCTTGATGCATCTGTGCAGGGGCGTGAACGATATACACTGGAACGTCAGTCTCAAATCAATGCCTTGCAGTGCCAGCTGAAGGCTACCCGTTCCGATGCGGAATTACTGGAAATCTACCAGGAGTTGTTCGGCAAATACAGCGCCTACCGCATGGACTCTGCCTTGTGGGCAGCAAATCGTTGCGTGGAAGTAGCCCAGCGTATGCCCGTAGCATCGCATCTCTACTCTGCTCGTATGCGTGTGGCAGAGGTGATGATTGGTACAGGAATGTATAAGGAAGGACTGGAAATTTTGGAAGACATTCCCCAGGAGGAACTGGGTGCGATAGATATGTTCTACTACTATAATCTTTATCATAAAGTGTACACGCTGATGGCATCCTATGCTTTTTCAGAAGAATTGCAGGCGTCATACTCCCGGCTGGCATATCAGTACAAAGACTCCATTCTGCGTGTGAAGCGTCCCGATTCGCAAGGCTATCAACTGACTTTGGGCGACAAACTACTGTATGAGGGTAAGTATGACGAAGCCATAGGTGTTTTGGAGGGTTGCTATGATATCCATAGCCAGAAGGACTTCAGCCTTGCCATTCCTTCTGTTGCATTGGCAAGCGTTTATGGTGCCAAAGGAGACCACAAGCAGGAAAAGAAATATCTTACCATCTCGGCAATAGCGACGTGCAAAGCGGAACAAAGGAATACATTTCGCTTTGGAAACTTGCCAACCTGCTCTATGGCGAGGGCGACATAGAACGTGCGTATACCTATATGGAATGCTCCATGCAAGATGCTACCTTCTGTAATGCTCGCTACCGTACGATGGAGATTTCGGGGATGTTGCCCGTCATCAACTCCACCTACGAGGCCAAGTTGCATGAGGAAAAAGAACAGCTGGTCACCTTATTTATATGGATATCCATCCTGGCGGCAGTATTGCTGGTGGCCTTGGTCTATATTTATCATCAGATGAAGCGCCTTTCCCTTGCCAGAAAGACCATGGATGACATGAACAAGGAATTGAAGCACATCAACGGTGACTTGCAGGAACTGAATGCTCGGTTGCAGGAGTCGAACCGTGTGAAGGAGGAGTACATCGGCTACGTCTTCAACATGTGTTCCGTCTATATAGACAAGCAGGAAGAATTCCGCAAGATGCTGGCAAGGAAAGTGAAGGCCGGGCAGCTGGACGACCTGGTGAAAACCATCCACTCCACCACCTTTGTCACCGGCGAGTTGAAAGAATTCTTCCATACGTTCGACAGCGTCTTCCTGATACTCTATCCTAAGTTTGTGAACGACTTTAATAACCTTTTGCAGGAGAACGAGCGCATCTATCCTAAAGAGGGCGAACTGCTGACTCCGGAACTCCGTGTGTTTGCCTTGATTCGGTTGGGAATTTCAGATAGCGGAAAGATTGCCACCTTCCTGCATTACTCTTCGCAGACCGTATATAATTACCGCTTGAAAGTGCGGAGCAAATCCTTTCTTTCTAAAGAAGATTTCCTGAATATGGTGCAGAAAATAGGGTAAAACTCCTCCTATGCCCTTTATGTGAATCTACTTTCTTACTTTCTGCTGATTTTCACAATATGCTGTTTTTTAATGTTTTATAGATAAAGCTAATCTGCTTGCGTCTACTTTAAGCTTCTACTCGCCTTTTTCGCGGGACAGTTAATCATATACCTTTGCAACATCGACAAAAGATTAAAGTTAACTGTAGTTTTTGATAAGTATTAGTTAAGAAGATTGGGTATAAGGATTGCATGGAACCGGGCGTGCTTGGTTCCTTTTCTTGGCAAACATTATTTTTATTAACTATATATTGTATTATATGAAAAGCATGATTAAAATCGCAAAGAGTATTCTCCCGTTGCTGGGATTGCTCTTGTCTTTGTCACTTTCGGCACAAGATATTGCAGTGAAAGGACATGTGAAAGACCACACAGGTGAACCACTGATTGGGGCTAACATCTTGATAAAGGGTACCTCTGTGGGAACTATCTCTGATGTGGACGGTAACTTTACTTTGAAAGCTGCCGTCAATGATATTCTCTCCATTACATGTATCGGTTTTAAGGGCCAGGAACTGACGGTTACCGGCAGCAATACACCGCTCGTCATCACTTTGCAGGAAGACACGGAGATGCTGGACGAAGTCGTTGTAATCGGTTACGGTCAAGTGAAGAAAGGAGATGTCACTGGTTCTCTGCTAACTGTGAAGCCGGACGAGCTGAACAAAGGAAAGCAATTGACTGCCGAAGACGCTCTGGTGGGTAAGGTTGCCGGTGTGAACATTGTACCGGGCAGCGGTGCTCCGGGCAGCGGCGGTACCATCCGTATCCGTATGGGAGCTTCTTTGTCAGCAGACAACGACCCACTGATAGTTATCGACGGTGTGCCTGTCAGCAACGCCTCCATCAGCTCTATCAACCCGAATGACATTGCTTCGTTTACGGTATTGAAAGATGCTTCGGCAACAGCCATCTACGGTTCGCGTGCCTCCAACGGTGTCATCATTATCACTACGAAGAAAGGAAACACCGACGGTGTTTCACGTCCCTCTTTCAGCTACAGTGCCAACGTGACGGTGGGCAATGTGTATAAGAAACTGGATGTACTTTCCGCTTCCGAATATCGCGAAGCCTTTGCCAAGTATGCCAATGCTCCGGAGGCTTTCAAGCTGGGTGATGTCAATACCGACTGGCAGGATGAAATCTACGCGTGGCAATGGGTACAGACCACAACCTCTCCATGACTGGTGCTTTGAAGAATATGCCTTACCGCGTGTCCGTGGGCTATACCAACCAGAACGGTACGTTGAAAAACAACAACTACCAGCGCCTCAATGCCAGTATCGGTTTGTCGCCCAAGTTCTTCGACAAGCATCTCTCTGTTGACATCAATATCAAGGGTAGCATCGAGGACGAAAAGCCGGTTTCCACCAGTGTCATCGGAAGTGCCGTAGGTTTCGACCCTACACGCCCTGTATATCAGAACTATGACGGTAATGTAGGTTTGGGGTACTATATGTGGATGGGTGTAAGTAATACCCCCATCACGCTAGCTGCCTCAAACCCCGTCTCCGACTTGGAACTTGCCGACAAGCAGAACAAGACCAAACGCTCCATCGGTAATATTGCCCTCGATTATAAAATACACGGTTTTGAAGACTTTCGACTGAACCTGAACATGGGGTATGATTTCCTGACGGAAGACAAACACGATAACATGCCTGACTTGGCCCCCGCCATGTACACCGGCAACGAACAGGATGGTACCGGAAAGCGTTATACATATCATAACGACAAACGCAATACACTACTCGACTTCTACGCCAACTATGCCAAAGACTTCAACGACCATAACCTCAATGCCATGGCTGGTTACGGCTGGCAACGTTTCTGGTACAAGAACCATGATACCACTACCGACACCAAGGGTGAGGATCTTACCTCTCCCAAGCACGAGGAAGCTGAACTCTACCTGCTCTCCTTCTACGGTCGATTGAACTACTCTTGGAAACAGCGTTATATGCTGACTGCTACGTTACGTGCCGATGCTTCTTCTCGCTTCTCGCCCGAGACCCGTTGGGGCTACTTCCCTTCCGTAGCCGCTGCATGGCGTGTGAACGATGAGGCTTTCTTGGCAGACAACAAAGTAGTGTCCGACCTAAAACTCCGTTTGAGCTACGGTCAGACCGGCCAGCAGTCCATCGGTTCCTACTACCAGCATTTGTCCACCTATACTGCATCTTACGATGAGTCCAGATACTTGTTCGGTAACAAGTGGTACACCACCTACCGCCCCAACGGCTACGATCCCAACATTAAATGGGAGACTACGGAAACTTACAACATCGGTATCGACTACGGTTTCTTGAACAACCGCATCTCGGGTACGATTGACTACTACTGGCGTAACACGAAAGACCTGCTGAACGACATTTTTGTACCTGCCGGCAGTAACTTCACCAACCGTATCGAAACCAACATCGGTGATATGGAAAGCAAAGGTCTTGAAATCGGTGTGAACTTGGTTCCCATCCAGACCAAAGATTGGGAATGGAACATCAGCGGTAACTTCACTTGGAATGCCTCAAAGATTACCAAGCTGAACACCATCGACAACGAGAGCAACTACGTAAAGACAGGTAACGCCGGAGGTACAGGCCGCTATCTGCAAGTACACATGGTAGGAGAGACTCCGAATACCTACTATCTACTGAAGCAAGCTTATGACGAAAACGGACAGCCGCTGGACGGTAAATACATTGCCAAAGACGGCTCCATCACTTCTAGCGAAGAAGACTCTAACAAGTACGTCACTGGTAAGAGTTCCAAGGCCCCTTACTATTGCGGTCTGTCCACCCGTCTGTCCTACAAGAATTGGGATTTGGGCATCAACGGACACGGTAGCTTCGGTTTCTATGTCTATAACTATGTGGCTGCTTCCAACTCCTTGGATGCACTCTATGGCAGCAACGGCGTTTCCAGCAACATCCTGCGTTCTACGCTCGAAAACAAGTTTACGCAAGACCGCCAGTTCACCGACCATTTCCTGGAGAGAGGCAACTTCTTCCGTATAGACAATATCACCATCGGTCATACGTTCAATAAACTGTGGAACGACGGGACATCGCTCCGTCTCTCCTTCGCCGTACAGAATGTATGCACTTTGAGCGGATACTCCGGTCTTGATCCGGAGCTTTATGACGGAATCGATAAAAACATCTATCAGCGTCCGCGTACGTTCATGCTGGGAGTTAACCTTAATTTTTAATGACTAAAAACAGATACATGATTATGAAAACTAGATATTTCAAATTAGTAACAGTATGTTTGCTGGCTGTGTCACTTTTTGCTTCTTGCCTGGGCGACCTGGATACATTGCCGCTGGATGATAACGAACTGACCGGTGAGATGGTGTACTCTACTCCCGAGGCTATATCGGCATGATTGCCAAGTGTTATGCTGCCTGATACAGACAGGCAGAAGGGTGGTGACGGAGGAGACGGCGATGTGTCGGGCATCGATGAAGGATATTCTGGTTATACTCGTGCCTTGTTCTACTTGCAGGAAGCTTGTACGGATGAAATCGTATTCCAGTCCGGTGGCAGCAAGGGTGTACGTGCCATGCTTTACTTGAATTGGGATGCTTCTACTGAGATTGTGGGTTATCCTTATTACCGTCTTTTCATGACCATTAACTATTGCAACGAGTTCCTACGTGAATGTACAGAGAGCAAATTGCAGGAGAGAGGTGTGTATGAAGCCTTGAAAGACGAGTATCAATACTATTGTGCCGAAGCCCGCTTCATCCGTGCTTATAGTTACAGTATGCTCTGCGACCTTTACGGTTCTACACCCTTCGTGGACGAAACGATGGAAGTAGGTGACATGCCCGAGCAAGCCACTCGCGAGGAAATCTACAACTTTGTGGTGTCCGAACTGGAAGAATTGACCACCCTGCTGAAAGAACCCAAAAAGAACGAATATGCCCGTGTGGACCGTGTAGCAGCCTGGTTCTTGCTGTCACGTGTTTACTTGAATGCCGAAACTTGGGTAGGAAAGAATGAATACACAAACGCATACAAATATGCCAAAAAGGTAATTACGGAAGGTAATTATCCGCTGGCTTCCGATTATCGCCACATCTTCTTGGCAGACAATGAAACTTGTTCCGAAATCATCTGGCCGCTGGTGCAGGATGCAGACTATGCGCAAGGCAGCGCAGGTACTAACTTCCTGATTAAGGCGTTGATGAATGGAGATATGGGCAACTATATCCGGATAGGTGTGAACGGCACCTGGGGCAATGCCCGCGTAAAGACACAGCTGGTGGATATGTTCGAAGAAGAAGACCAGACTTTTGTGACAGACGACATCTGGGGGAACGGCAAGAAAGACAAGCGTGCCCAATTCTTCTCTATTGGCCACACCAAAGAAACTTGGGTAGAAGGCAAGGAGTTCCAGAGCGATTTCAATAACGGCTACGCCTGCATCAAGTGGAGAAACGTGCGCAAAGACGGCAGTGAACTGGAACCAGGCGGCACGAAGTACTCCTCTGTCGATTATCCGATGTTCCGTACGGCAGATGCCTACTTGATGGCGGCTGAGGCTATTCTGCGTGGCGCCGAAGGTGGTTCGCGTACCGAAGCGTTGGAGTATGTGAATGAAATCAGAGACCGTGCTTACATGTCCGGCAAATATGGTAATGGCGTATCGGGACGCATCAGCGACAGTCGGTTGAATCTTGATTTCCTTTTGGATGAACGTGCCCGCGAGTTGCACATGGAGTTGGTTCGCCGTACAGACCTGATTCGTTTGGTAAGTTCACCAAGGGATATAACTGGGACTGGAAAGGTAGTGACAATGGCGTGGCAGGTTCTTACATAGGTAAGGATGTGGACGACAAATACAACCTCTTCCCCATTCCGCAGGACGAGTTTACCACCAATCCTAATTTGACACAAAATCCTGATTTCTTGAACTGAAAAGCTTTATTATCCTATGAATTTTAGATTGAAACGAATCGTTTTTTCTACCATTCTTTTTGCCGCATCGGCTGTGCATACATCGTCGTATGCACAAGCCACGCGCGAAGAAATCTTCGATAACATTGCCGTTACCGGAGGAGTGTATTATGCCTATCCGGCACCGGGTGTACAGACCAAGGCACCGAAGGGTTACGAGCCTTTCTATATCAGTCACTTCGGACGTCATGGCTCGCGCTGGCTGATTTCTGACGAGGAGTATATCCGTGTGATGGAAGTGTTTGAAAAGGCACATCAGGCAGGTAAACTTACTCCGCTGGGCGAAGATGTGCGCAAGCGGTTGGCTATTGTCTGGGCAGATGCCGAAGGACGCGGTGGAGACTTGAGCCAGTGGGCGTGGATCAGCAGCGCGGTATTGCCGAACGTATGTATCAGGCATTTCCCGAAGTCTTTAAAGGTGCGCCGGAGATGTCGGCATGTGCTACACTCGTAATACGTTGCGTACTCAGTATGGATGCCTTCTGCGAACGTCTGAAGGAATTCAATCCCCAACTGAAGATTGAGCGTGAATCTAGCAACAAATACATGCCTTACTTGAACTTTCATACGCAGGAAGCCATGAAGTTCACTTCGCACAAGGGCCCTTGGTACGAGGAGTTCCGCAAATTCGAGAAGAGCCATGTTCGTCCCGAACGTCTGATGAACTCACTTTTCTCCGATAAAGAGTTTGTCCATAAACGTGTGAATCCGGAGGAACTGATGCGCGGTCTTTATGCGATAGCCTCGGACATGCAGGACGTGGAGCAGGAAGTATCGTTCTATGATATTTTTGAGAAGCAAGAGTTATTCGACATTTGGCAGATACACAACTACAAGAACTACGTGTGCGACGGTCCCTCGCCCATGACCAACGGACTGATGGTGGCAAACGCCAAACCGACACTGGAGAACATCATTGCCGCTGCGACGAGGCTATTGCTTCGGGTAGAAACTCGGCTACTTTCCGCTTTGCACATGATGGAAACATTATCCCCCTGGCAGGATTGATGAAGTTGGAGAACTGCTATAACGAGGAGGCCGACCCCGATAAGTTCTATCAGGCGTGGTGCAACTACAAGGTTGCGCCGATGGCAGGAAATATACAGCTGGTGTTCTTCCGCAAGAAAGGCTCGCCGGAAGATGTGATTGTAAAACTGTTGCTGCACGAGCATGAAGTAAGTATCCCGGTGAAGACGGATATGGCTCCTTTCTATCACTGGCAAGATGTGAGAGCTTTTTATAAAGGAATTGTAGACAGTCTGCCCGACAGACCGTAACATATTCTTCATACTCCATACCGATTGCACGGTTTACGTTCGATTTTCTTTCCACAAGGGGAGCAAAAACGGCGTAATCCGTGCAATTTGTGTCTTGTTCCTTCTCTTGTTCCTATTTTTCCGTACTTTCGTATCAACTTAAAGAAGTAACGATATGAAGATACGTGTAGGTTTCGGCTTTGATGTCCACCAACTGGTGGCAGGGCGCGAGCTTTGGCTGGGCGGTATCCGCTGGAACATGAAAAGGGATTGTTGGGGCACTCGGATGCAGACGTGCTCATCCATACTATCTGTGACGCATTGCTGGGAGCGGCGAATATGCGCGACATCGGCTATCATTTTCCCGATACTGCCGGTGAGTTCAAGAATATAGACAGCAAGATTCTGTTAAAGAAAACAATAGAACTGATAGCTGCTAAAGGCTATTTGGTGGGTAATATTGATGCTACCATCTGCGCTGAGCGGCCTAAGTTGAAGTCCTATATTCCCGAAATGCAACGTACGCTTGCCGCGGTGATGGGAATAGACGAGGATGACATCTCCATCAAGGCCACCACCACGGAGAAACTCGGCTTTACGGGCAGGAGGAAGGTATATCCGCCTATGCCACTGTATTGATAGTGAAGGAATGACATGAAATAATATCAACTCAATTTAATCATCCACTTATATGAAGAAAATCTCCTTGACCTTTTGTCTGGCACTTTTATCCTCCTTGTTCTGCCCGGCACAAGTATCGCCTTTACAGTTCAACAAGAATGGAGAGTTTAAAATCGTCCAGTTTACAGACATCCACTTTAAGTATGGTAATCCGGCTTCAGACATTGCTTTGAAGCGTATTGGCGAGGTGCTCGATGCTGAGCGCCCCGATTTAGTAGTCTTTACCGGCGATGTGGTCTATGCCGCACCTGCCGATACAGCCATGCGCAAGGTGCTTTCCTATGCTACGGACCGTAAGATTCCTTTTGTCGTAACCTTTGGTAACCACGACAACGAGCAGGGAAAAACACGTGCCGAACTTTATGATGTTATCCGTTCCATGCCTTTCAATATCCAACCCGACCGTGGCGGAGTTGAATCCCCCGACTATGTCCTCACACTGAAATCCTCGGACGGCAAGAAGGATGCAGCCCTGCTTTACTGCATGGATTCCCATTCCTACTCTAAACTGCCCGACGTAAAGGGGTACGACTGGCTCACTTTCGACCAGGTGAACTGGTACCGTCGGCAGAGTGCCGCTTATAAAGCAAAGAACGGTGGCCAACCTTTGCCTGCACTGGCATTCTTCCACATCCCTCTGCCGGAATATAACGAAGCCGCTTCCGATGAGAACGCCATACTGATAGGTACCCGCATGGAAAAGGCTTGCGCTCCGGAGCTGAATACGGGCATGTTCACTGCCATGAAAGAGGCCGGTGATGTGATGGGTATGTTTGTCGGACACGACCATGACAACGATTATGCCGTAATGTGGAAAGGCATTCTGCTGGCTTACGGCCGTTTCACCGGTGGCAATACCGAGTACAACCATTTGTCCAACGGTGCCCGTGTCATTGTGATGAAGGAAGGTGCCCATACTTTCACCACCTGGATTCGTCTGAAAGGTGGCGAAATCATTGATAAGACGGTCTACCCCGACAGCTATATGAAGGACGATTGGCGTAAGCGTCCGTTGGTGACGGAATAAGGGTGAACTTAAAAAGAACGATATGGACAAGATAAGAACTGGATTAGCCGCTTACGGAATGTCGGGACGTGTTTTCCATGCTCCCTTCATCTCCACCAACCCTCATTTGAATTGACTGCCGTTACGGAGCGCAGTAAGGAACTCTCCCGGGAAAAGTATCCCGACGCTTGTATTGTGCGGAGTTTTGAGGAACTTATCGGACTGGAAGGGTTGGATTTGGTTGTCATCAACACACCGGACAGCACTCATTATGAGTATGCCCGCCGCGCCCTCGAAGCTGGCAAGCATGTGGTTGTGGAGAAGCCTTTCACTACCACCGTGGCAGAAGCTGAGGAGCTGGTGGCACTTGCCGCAAGCCGGGGGCTGACCTTGAGCGTTTACCAGAATCGCCGGTGGGACGGAGATTTTCTGACGGTCAAGGAAATACTGTCCAAAGGCCTGCTGGGACATCTAGTGGAGTTTGAATCCACCTTCCCCCGTTATCGTAATTTTATCAAGCCGAATACTTGGAAGGAAACCGGACAAGATGGCGGTGGCTTGACCTATAACCTGGGCGCCCACGTCATAGACCAGGCTGTGCAGCTGTTCGGTATGCCCGAAGCCGTCTTTGCAGATATTGCCACGTTGCGCAAGGACAGCAAGGTAGACGACTACTTCATCATTCATTTGCTACGCCCCTCAAAGGCACCCGAAGTAAAGATAACGCTGAAATCCAGCTATCTGATGTGTGCGAGCGAACCCCGTTTCGTCCTCCACGGCAGGGAAGGTTCTTACGTGAAATATGGTTTCGACCCTCAGGAAGCCGCCTTGAACGAAGGCGTATTGCCCGTCACTCCGCACTGGGGCGAGGAGGACAAATCCTCTTGGGGGATACTTCATACGGAAAAGGGCGGTAGAATCGTGCATGAACCTTATCCAAGCCTTCCCGGTGATTATGCAGCTTTTTACGAGAATATCTATCGGCATATTTGTCACGGCGAACCTTTGCAGAGCGATGCCCGCGAGGTGGTCGGAGTCATCCGCTTGATAGAGGCAGGCTGGGAAAGCAGCCGTATGCAGCGTGTGGTTCGTATCTGATAGAAAATCTTTTACCCGGTAGGATGTGCAGCTTCACATGTGTCAACCGGGTGTATTTCGTACTTCCTATTATATAGGTACGCGCGATGCGTGCCGATGCTATCTCCATCAGTTCCCCTACCTGGTAGGCATGTTCCACGGCGGGCAGCTGGCATGATTTCCGGCTTGCCGTGCGTGCATTCAGCCGGATGCTGACGAAGTTGCCGATGGAGTCTTTCAGCTTCAGCACCTGGCGCACATAGAAATAAGGAGTGGTCCCTTTGAGTTGCGTCTTGTAGGGGTTGTCCTCCAGTCGCACGCTGAGCACCGTCAGCGTCAGGTTCTCCACTTTTTCACCTTCTTTCCCCAGAAAACGTCCGCCGGTGGTCTGGTACGTTTTTCTCCGTTGTATGTCGAGATGGACCGAATGGTAAATCTTGGCAATCTGTACAAAACGTTCCTGCTTGGGGATGCGTGGTTGGAATTTGAAAGCTATCCACGTAAGATAGGCAGGGTCTATACGGAGGATTTCGTGCAGGAAGTGTCCGTGGTATTTGCCTACGGAGATAATGTCGTCCCCTTTGCTCTGCATTCTTTTGGCATTGTACTCCACAAGCAACAGGCTGCGCGGTGAGTAGAAGCATAGCGTGCTTGCCATCCGCAGCGTTTCGTGAATGTCGGTGGAAAGGTCGCAAATGTAGAAGATGGACTGTCTTCCGGGCAGTGGAGAGTAAATCCATAAAGTATATTGGAGATGCTCCGGTCGGGGCAGTACGACAAGATAGGCGCCCACTTCCTTATAAGAGGCTCTCCCTTGATTGTATGCATTCAGCTTACTATACAATAAGTCTTGTTCAGTCTGCGGTATGCCGGGTATGATTGGATTTGCCATAGCTCGGAATAATTTAATTCCAAATATACCTTTCTGGAATGAAAAAAGCAAGGGGAAGTCAGGAAATATCAGAAGCGTACCATCAATTCCAATACCACCTTGTCTTGTTCCGACTCTTTCGCTATGCTGTTTTTGGCATAGAAGTATTTCTCGTAGTTCAGCCGGAGGTCTGTGCGGAATGCCTTGCTGAGGCTGAAGGTGATGCCGCCCGTCAGGCGTTGGCGTTTGTAGTCGGTCACTGTCAATCTGCCGGTTTCCTCATTGGCGGTTTTGGCGTCGCTCTGGTCGGTCATCATGTCGTAGCGTAGCAGGAAAGACATCTTGTTGAATACTTTTCGTAGAGGCAGGTCGTAGTTGATGAAGGTGTTGACGGCGTGTACATCTTTGAAAGCGTTGTCGGAATATTGCTTGTACAAGTATTCGCCTTCGATATGGAAACGGCCGGTTTCGTAGTAAGCGCCGATGTCATAGGACTGCATGCGTACTTCTTCCGGTTGGATACTCTGCACGCTCAGTGTCAGGTTCAGTCCTTTGGTGAAGAGAAACTGGCTTTGGCGGAGTAGTTCACTTCCTTGTGCCATTCTTTCTGGTTGGTCAGTCCGGAACCGTTGAAAAGTCCTCCTTCCACGGTGATAGGTACATCGGTAGGCAGGGTATATCCTACTGTGAATCCCACGTCCCGTACATTGCCCACTTGCTTGGCGATGAACGAGCGGTTGGGGAAGTATTGCTGGTGCGGCGAGCGGTGGGCGTCGATGGTGAAGGGGACGCGCATTTGTCCGGCGGTGACTGTCAGTCCTTTTGTCGGGAAAAGCCGGGCGTAGGCATCCAGCATCTTGATTTGGCCTTCGTCGGAGAGGTCTATCTCGGCTTTGTAGGCTACGCTGGGCAATACGTTGCCCGTCACGCTGACGCGGGCATTGCGTACTTCGAAACGTCCTGCACCCATGGTGGTCTGATATTCGTATTTGGCGCGGATGGTTCCGTGGACTTCCGGCAGGTAGTCTTTGGTTTCCATTTTCTCCTTTTCAATCTTTTTTCCGTCCTCATTGATGGAGGGCGTTTGGGCAATTGCGGCCAACGGCAGCAGGGCAATCAGTACTGTCAATGCACTTTTTTTCATAATCTGTTGTTGTCGAATGATTTGTCGGCGACAAAGTTCGGACATACGTGTTGTGTTTTTGTGTCATATATGTTGCATTGTTGTTACAAAAAACTGTTGGAGGGAAGAACTGCGATGGGTGCCGTTTTAATCTTTTTATGGCTTGATTTAGTTTCTTGTTTTTATTAAAACGTTGGTTGTTAGGATTGTATGTGCACTGCCACAAATGTTTCAGTCTGAAATATCAATGAAATATTCTTATTCTTTGAAGGAAATATCAAGAACGTTTGTTTTAGAACCCTGATGCTTATGAAAAGACAGTTGTTTTAGCAGGAATAAGTTTGATACTGGGCGGCATGCCGATGCTTGCTCAAGATATATCTTCGGTGAATTCCGTTTCTTACGAATGGAAGAGCGTACCGATAGTGGGAGGAGGCTTTGTGGACGGTATCGTTTTTCACCCAGAAGCTCCTGGTGTCCGTTATTGCCGCACCGATATGGGAGGAGCCTACCGGTGGGACGCTGCTTCCAACCAGTGGACGCCCTTGCTGGACTGGATAAGTCTGGATGAAAGCAATCTGCAGGGGGTGGAGAGCATTGCCATCGACCCGAAGAATCCGCAGAACGTGTATATTGCCTGTGGTACGTATACCAGTAGCTCTAATGGGGCCATACTTTGTTCTTATGATGGCGGTAGAACCTTTACCCGTGTCGATGTGCCTTTACGATGGGCGGCAACGAGAACGGGCGTGGTAATGGGGAACGGATGATGGTAGACCCGCAGAATGGGAATATCATTTATATGGGAACCCGTTTGCATGGTTTGTGGCGCAGTACGGATAAGGGGCGGAGCTGGGCACGGGTGGTGTCTTTCCCGGATGTCTCCGAGAAGTTTAATCCCACCGACCGTGCCGCATGGGGGAATCGCGGCAGTGGCATCGTCTGCGTTGCCTATGATGCACAAGGCACCCGCGATGGGCGTGGTACCCGTGACATTTATGTGGCGGCTTCATTGATGGGAAGGGAAAATCTGTTCGTGAGCCACGACTATGGTGAAAGCTGGCGGCCGGTCGGGGGGCAACCGGTGCAGTATCGCCCCACGCATATGGTCTTGATCGGTGACGGGCAATTGGTCCTGACGTATGGAGATACTCCCGGTCCAAGCCAGATGGGGGATGGAGGCGTATGGAAATACGATATCCGTAAAGGCAAATGGACAGACATTTCTCCCGTCAGACTGTCAGATGGCGAAAAGGCAGGATTTGGCTATGCAGCCGTATCTGTAGATTCTCGTAATCCGAAGCATCTGATTGCCAGTACACACAGTCTAGGGGGCAAGCACGGTTATAAAAGTGATGAGATGTTCCGTACAACTGACGGTGGCAAGAGCTGGAAACCGATTTTCAAGACGGGATATGAGTATGATTATTCTAAGGCTCCCTATACAAAAGTAGCCCCTCTGCACTGGATGTTCGATATTGAGATAGATCCTGCCGACGCTGAACATGCCATGTTTACCACCGGTTTCGGCGGTTGGGAAACTTTCAACCTCTCTGCCGTGGAACGTGGGGAACCGGTGAAATGGAGTATCATGTCTGCTGGTATCGAAGAGACCGTGCCTCTCGAACTCTATGCTCGAAAAGGGGCGCGTCTGATTTCCGGTATCGGTGATTATGGTGGCTTTACGCATTTCGACCTCAATCGGCCCGATTCGTTGGGCAGCCATGCCAATCCTCATTTCGGAAATACGAATGGAGTGACGGGTGCCTGGCTGAAGCAGGATTTGATAGTCAGGGTTGGTACACTGTTCGGCCATCAGCCGGGTGCAAAGACCATTTCATATTCAGAAGATGGGGGCAGGCACTGGACTATGTGTGCCACTGTTCCGACGGAAAAGTCTCGTAATGGGCATATCGCGTGGCAGCAGACGGCTCTTCTTGGATTTGGACACCCGACCGCTCGGAGGCTTATCTGACCCGTGATAAGGGGGCTTCTTGGCAATCTTGCGTGGTTTGCCTAAGAATATCCGCGTCATTGCAGACAAGGTGAACCCCCAACGTTTTTATGCTGTAGATGCTGTGGCCGAAATATTGTATAACAGCGAGGATGGTGGGGCGACTTTTCATGCCGACACATTGAATTTAACTGTTAAACGGTTCCAACGGGGTAATGCCGGTGCCGCCGTACGAAGAGGAGATCCGCGTGGAGGACAAGACCGTATCTACGCTACTCCCGGTCATGAAAAAGATTTGTGGATTGCAGCTTATGATGGTTTGTACCGCTCTGCTGCTTCAGAAAAATTTGATTTCCGTGCTTTGGATAAGGTACGTACCATCTATGCTTTTGGTTTCGGCAAGGCAAAGCCAGGCAATGATTATCCTGCCATCTATCTGATAGGCGTAGTCAACGGGCAATACGGTTTCTTCCGTTCTGACGATGCGGCGAACTCTTGGGTACGTATCAACGATGATGCCCATCAATATGGCCTGGTATTGCATATCTGCGGTGACATGCAGGAATATGGGCGGGTTTATATAGGGACACATGGTCGGGGAATTGTGACGGGAGTACCTGCGTCATAACTTTTCCATGTAGTCTTCATAACATCTCTGTATCTACTTCTCATCCAGTCCGTACATCTTCCGCCTCTATAGGAGCGGAGATGATACGGACTTTTAGTCTTTTATAATAGTTGTATAGGAACTTACTTTATTTAAGCAAAATATTATTCGTTCATTAATATTTTATATATTTGCATTTTAATCTTCCCATCATTTCTTAATAAATGTTGGCTAATGTTTTATGATGGCATTGCATAACCTTAAATGAAAACCTAATGGTACATTTATATAGATATATCATTTTAATAATAAGTCTTTGCACTACCCAAATGGTTTCCGCATACGGATTGAGATTTCGTGGCGCAGCCAGCCCTATCGACGAAAGGACATCCTATGATGTGTTTGCCCACAGTTGTCCCTCTTTCAAAGACTACTTTGACTTGGAGTTCAACATGGCTCTGTATTCTACCGAGAGTGTCGGCTATGTATTGCGGGTTAAGGGAGCTGACGAAGGACAGATTTTCAATCTTTTCTTTGATTTTCGTGGCGATGACATCTTGTTCCGTTTGAACCAGGAGGGGAAGTGTGTGTTGATAGCCTTGCCTGTCAGTAAGGCGGAGGCGATGAAATCCCATTGGTTCAAGGTGAAGATAGCTTTCAACCTGAAGCAGGATGAGATTACTCTCAAAATTCACGATCAAGAAAAGGTATGTAAGGGGGTGTTGCTCTCTGATGAGTTCAGTCCGAAAATCGTGTTCGGTAAGAGCGACCACATCATTGACGTTCCGGAGATAGCTGTTGACAAGCTGGTTGTGAATGCCGAGCATACTTACACATTTCCCTTGGATGAGGCGGACGGAGAATCTGTCTGTAACCAAGAGGGTACTCTTTATGGAAAAGTGGAGAACCCGATATGGTTGATTAACGAGGCCTATCACTGGAGGAAAGAGGGTGGCTTTGCGTCGGCTTCGGAAGCTGGTTCTTGCTACAATGCCGACAGAAACGAGATTTATTATTTCAACCGTGATTCGTTGTTCGTCTACAATATGGAGACGGGAAGCACTTCTGCCAAGCTTTTGCCGAACGGTGTCCTGTGAAGCTGTTTCTTGCCGGCAGTTTCTTCGATAGTGGTAGTGAAAGGCTCTATGCCTACGAGGTGTATACCGAGAATGGAGATTCAGAGCCTATGATAGCGAGTTTGGACTTGCATACGTTGGGCTGGAGGGTGGAGAGTTACAGTCGGCTGAGTATGCAATTGCATCATCACTGTTCCTATTATGATGCAGTTCGCAAACGTTACACCATCTTCGGCGGTTTCGGCAATATGTACTACAGCAATAAATTCTATATGTTCAATGCAGAGGAGGGACGTTGGAATACGCTGGGTTCTCTGTCCGGCGATTTTCTTTGTCCGCGCTATTTCTCTTCGGCCGGTTATCTGGACAGTAATCATTCTGTCTACATTTTCGGGGGCATGGGCAATGAGTCGGGCGACCAGGTGATAGGTCGTTGTTATTTTCACGATTTTTATAAGGTGGATTTGCAAGAAATGCGTGTGCAGAAGCTTTGGGACATTTCAGAAGGACAGCCTAATATGGTTCCGGCGCAGGATATGGTTATACTGAATGACTCTTGTTTCTATGTCTTGCGTTATCCCGAGAGTGTCTCCAACTCGTTTTTGCATCTTTACCGTTTTTCTGTAGAAGATGGCAGTTGTCATATATTGGGTGATTCCATTCCCATTTACTCCGACAAAATCACGACGAACGCTCGTCTTTATTACAACGAGCGTCAAAGCAGGCTTTTTGTGACCGTGCAGGAAACAAGCGACGACGTGTCTTCCAAATTTTCTGTCTACTCACTGTTGTTTCCACCGGTTTCTCTTGAAAAATATACTGCAAATAACGGTGGAGGAAATGCTTCACATGTGTGGCTGGTACTGGTAGCCGCGGTTGTGGCTGTAGCTGGCGGAAGCGTGTGGATAGTGTACAAGCGGCATCGAAACTCCGGCAAGGGCGAGGATGGCAAAGCTGTGCGACAGGACAAGGAACAACTTCCTGAAGCCTCTGATGTAAAGGTGGAGAAGATGGCAGTGGATACGGGAACTGTCAATTCGATGTATTTATTCGGTGATTTCTCCGTTTTCGACCGGAACGGACGCAATATCTCCTATATGTTTTCCTTGCGTATCAAGCAGATATTCTGTCTCATTTTGCGTTATAGCGATGCCGACGGAATTTCTTCCAAGCAACTGAGCGATTTGATATGGCCCGACAAGCCAAAGGACAAAGTGAAAAACTCGCGTGGAGTAGCCATCAATCACCTGCGCAAAATTCTAAAAGAATTGGATGGCATAGAACTGGTTTACGAAAAAGGATGTTTCCGTTTCACGCTGTCCTCCGATTTTTATTGCGACTATTTGCGTTTTATGGCGATAGTTGCCGAAAACCGGATAGAGGAGTGCCGACAAGAGTTCTTGTATATCGTAGGGCGTGGCAAGTTTGTCGGCTTTATGGACGGTCCGTTGTTCGACGGTTTTAAGCAAGATGTGGAGTGCCGCTTGGAAGTGCTTGTCTTGCAGTTGATGAAGGAGGCTTTCGAGGCGCAGGATTATGCGGAAACTGTGAGTTTGGCCGAAGCGGAATTCAATATCGACCCGGTGAACGAGACAGCCTTGTCTTGTTGCTCAAGTCGCTTTTCATACTCAAGCATGAGAATGCCGCTATTGGCACTTACCAGAAATTTGTGGCAGAATACAAAAATATACGGGGGAAGATTATCCTCATCCTTTCAGTCTTTACTGGAGTTAGTTCCCCGGCACGTTGCATCCGGTGCTTTCAGTCTTCTCTCTTTTTATTCTTCGGTCTGCCTCTTTCAGCTTGTCCGATGGCTCTTGTTATGTCTGATAAATGTTTACAAAGCGAAAAGCTTTTGACTTCAGTCGCATATTCAGGATACCTCAGTCTTATACTTAGGTACCCTCAGTCGTATACTTAGGGTATCTTAGTCGTATACTGAGATAACACTATTATAAAGCCTTTGATAATTAGCGTTTTAAGAATTAAGGTTCCGGCGTTGATAAAAGAGGACAAATGGACTGTTGGAAATGGGGGGTTAGTAGAACCGTGCGATAATTGTTTGATTCACGTTTCCCCTTTCGATACTTGAAGAGTCAAGTGCAGTCTGTCCTTTCTTTTATGGGTTAAAATAGTTCGGATTAATGTTTTTTTTGTCCCATTATACGCAAATTAACCCTAAAATTAACCCATGCAAAATCAAATTTGTGGTCGAGGGGGCGGTTTACAATGCCTGAGGCTGATGTGGGCGATTGGCATCGGCTCCTTTGTTATATTAACTTCTAATAATAATTAAACTATGAAACAGGCAAAAAAGCTAAAAGTCTTCGGACTGATGACCATGCTTATAAGTATGGTGTTCATGGTAAGCTCCTGCTCGGATGATGACACGGGCGGAGGGGCTTTATCTTATGGAAAGGTGACGGGTGTCGTCACGGACGATTTATCTTCTCCCCTCGAAGGGGTAACGGTTCAAGTCGATGGTTCCGGTATAACGGCTACACCGGACGGCCCTCGGGCCACGACAAATTCACAGGGTGTATATACACTCGAAAACATTTCAATAGGTACACATATAATTACATTTACGAAAGCCGATTACCAGACGGTAAGCGTTACCGTTGTGGCAGGAAAATTCAACGAAGAACAAGTAGCCGAAGTCAGCCCTAAGATGGAGTATGCAGCTGCAAAAATCAAAGGAAAAGTGACCGATGCAGGAAAGGGAAGTGCTCCGTTGGAAGGGGTGACAGTCAGCATCAGCTCTACGCAGACTACCACCACCGGAAGCGACGGTACGTTTGAAATTGGCAATTTGCCGCTGGCGGACTATACCGTTACATTTACGAAAGATGGTTATGCTTCTATCGTGAAGAAAGTGGTTATGGCCGACTTTGTGGATGGCATTGCTACTACAGACGTGCGCATGGGGGGAACGGAAATCCTGCGCGGACTGACCATCGACGACTTGAAAGCTGCCGAAAAATGGTATTATAACGAATACCGCGGTGGACGAAACGCCGAAAGCTATCCCCACTGGGACTGGGCTTGCAACTACATGTGTACGATGGACTTCCGTGGCGACTGGGAAGAGCAGAACGAAGGTACCACTCTCCGCATTCGCAACAATGAAGACGACCGCAAGAATCCCGCCGACTTGGAGATGTTCGATTCCTTTGTATTCGGAAGCAAGCTGATTACAGAAGACAACTACATGATGACCCTCCAGATTCGTACGCACAGTGCCGACGAAGCTGCTCCGGCATACTATGGCGTGCAGGTGGTAGACCTGGCTGCTGCCGATCCGAAAGCTGAGATGGTGGGCGACGTCAGAACCTATGCCTCGGAAAATTACACTTCTGTTCCGGTAGACTTGAGCAAATACATCGGTAAGGAAGTAATCATTGCCATCGGTACATTCCGCGCCCAGACAGGCGACTACTGGAAGCAATTGGTATTGCGTCGCATCGCTTTTGCCAAGGAAGTTGTTGAAGGATGGGGATGGTTGCCGGGAACAGCAGTCGAAGAACTGGACGGCTGGAAGATGACTCAGGAAATGGTACGTTCTACCATGCCGCAAGTGAAGTCGCAGTTCACGGGTATGAGCCCCATCGGAGGAAGCCGCGATAACTATGTGGACGCTTATCGTGCATGGCGCGGGGTAGACCACGTTTGTGCCGAGTGGTCGTATATGCCGCTCAGCAAAGACCCTGAGGTATTCCCTTCCGAAGGTTATCTGATAAAGACACGTGGTGGGAACAATGTGAGCACAACCGTGCCCGAATCCTATTTCTATGCCAAGTTCTCCATTGCATCCGGACGCAACAAGATGACATTGAAGACCCGCAATTTCAGCGGAACGAATGCCACCTTCTTCAAGGTGACAGTCATCCGCATGGATGGAACTCTCATGCACTTGGCACCTGCCTCCAATACGGCTCAGTTTGCCGAGGCTGCCGCCGACGGTTGCTGGAAGTTTATCCATGAGGCAGGAGGAAAGGGCGATCCGGAAGGATATGCCGATTTTGTTTACGATTTGTCTCAGTTCAACGGAGAAGACGTGATGTTGACTATCGGTATCTTCAAAGGAGAAGAGAACGGCGACGAGAACAAGCTGGTGCTGCGTAGCATAACAATGGAATGACAAACTACTGATATTTAATTATTCTTGAAGCTTTCCCCTTACTTCTTTCTGCATCTTATGGAAGAAGGAGGAGGGAAGGCTGAAGAAACTAATAGTATGATATGAACAGAATGAAAAATTTATTTACTTTACTGACTTTGCTTTTATGGACGTTAGTGGCTTGCAGCAACGACTCTGCTGCTGATGAAAAGCCGGGCAGCGGGGGGACGGATATTCCTGTGGGTAATCTGCCGATGCAGAACGTGGCGCGTGCCATAGAACTGATTGACAATGCCGTGGAGTGCTATTTCACGGGTACGGGCATGGCTATGTCACGTTATTACAATCCTTATACCGGCAATCGTTCCAGCGAGTTGGGCAGTGTGTGGATGTACACCAGTTCCATTGAGGCTGTAAACGCTGCGATGAAAGCCATGAAGACCGGGCAGGCAAAGGGTGAAACGGCTCTTTATGATTCTCACTTTAACCGTTACAAGGAACTCTTGACCCAACTTTATGATAATTTGGAGTATTATGCAGGTACTTTTACGCTGACCTCTTATACGCAGACCAAGCAGTGGACGGTATACGGCGTAAACCGTGGAAACGACAAAGGAGCTGCCCAGGTAGAAGGCATCCTCAATGTTTACGATGACCAGATGTGGCTGGTACGTGAATTATTGGAATCCTATCATATCACTGGTGAGCAACGTTATCTGGAAAAGGCGGAATACCTGATGGAATACGTGCTCGACGGTTGGGATTGCACTCTTGATGAACAAGGCAATCCGTTGGGAGGCATCACATGGGGCCCGGGTATCTCACCAAGCACTCTTGTAGCAACGGTCCCATTGTCAGCCCGTTGGTGTGGCTTCATGAAATTTACAAAGGCAAGTCAGACGAAGTGACCTACGGTTATGTGGCTGCCGATAACAGCCGCAAGCTGCGCACGGAGAAAAAGTCCGACTATTATCTGGGTTTTGCCAAAGCCGTTTATGATTGGCAAAAGAAGTATTTGCTGAGACCCGACGGAGTGTACGACGACATGATGGGCGGTTATGATTCGCCGGACATAAAATATGTCACCATTGATGGCGAACGCTATCGGACGGGTTCCAAATTGCGCGATCGCGTAGGTCCGGCCATCACTTACAACAGCGGTACGATGCTTTCCGGTGCTGCCGACCTTCTCAGAGCTACGGGCGATGCTGTCTATCGGACGGACTTGGCTGAATTGACTGATAATAGCTTTGCTTACTTTGCCAAACCTGATGCCACAAAACCAGGTTGCTATACATTTGACATCAGTGGATTTTGCAATTGGTTCAACGGTGTGCTGATGCGCGGATATGTGGATGCTTATTCAGCCCACACTGTTGCTGCAAGCTGTATCGAGGCTTTCCAGAACAATCTGGATTATGCCTACGAAAATTATCAATACAAGCATATGCTTCCCACTAACCTGCTGGTGGGCTGGAATAAAGCCGAAAGGACCAAGAACAATGTGGAAGGCATGTTCACTTTTGCTTTTGCAGCCGAGTATGCAGTGTTGGCGAATTATGAATGGAGCAAAAATTAATTTAAAAAATAATGGACTATGAAGAATTTTAGCAAGATGCGACAAGGATTATCCTGCATGGTTATGGCACTACTTCTGATGCTGGTTCCGGCAGATATATTCGCACAAAACTCTATTTCCGTTTCGGGAATAGTCATGGACGATACCAACGAGCCTGTCATTGGTGCTGCCGTCATGGTGAAAGGTACTACCACCGGTGTCATTACCGACATTGACGGACACTACACCATCAGTGTCCCCGCAAACGGTATCCTCAGCTTCTCTTATGTGGGATTGAAAGACAAGGAAGAGAAAGTGAACGGACGTACCACTATCAACATCATCATGGAAACCGATTCCAAGATGATAGACGAAGTGGTGGTGATAGGTTACGGAACACAGCGTCGCGGTTCGGTGACGGGTGCCGTTTCTGCCGTAAAAGGTCAGGATATGATAAAGACCAAGAACGAAAACCCACAGAACATGCTGACGGGACGTATTCCCGGCTTGCGTGTATGGCAGAAGAGCTCTGAACCCGGAACTTTCAACAACAGCTTCGATGTTCGCGGTATGGGGGCTCCATTGATTATCATTGATGGAATTCCCCGGAGTACGGAAGAGTTCCAGCGTTTGAATGCAATGGATATTGATGACATTTCCGTACTGAAAGACGCTTCAGCCGCTATTTATGGTGTACGTGCCGCCAATGGTGTAGTGTTGGTGACTACTAAAAAAGGAGGAGCAGGAAAAACGGAATTCTCTTACAACGGTTCCTACACTTTCCAGCAACCTTCACGTATGCCTGAACTGTGTGACCCCTATGAATCAATGACACTGTTCAACGAAATGTCGATGAACAACATCAACGGCGGTTCATGGATTTTCAGCGAAGAGAGTTTCGAAGCATTCCGCAACGGCACGCGCCGTACAACGGACTGGAACGACCTGATTATCTCTAACGTGGCTCCGCAAACGCAACATGACATCAGTATTTCCGGTGGAACTGAGAAGACGAAGTTTTACATCAGCATGGGTTACTTCTATCAGGAAGGTATATTCCGTTCAGGAGATTTGAACTACAACAAGTTCAACCTGCGCTCTAACATTTCGACTGAAATTGCTAAAGGTATAAAATTCGAACTCGGTGTGAGCGGTATCTCTGACGAACGCAACACGCCTTACACCAGCTCACAAGACATCATCCGTAACTATTGGCGTCAAGGTGTTCTCTATCCTGCATACGCCGATCCCGAGGGGACGATGTTGAACTACAACGGTTTGGATATGGAACAGAACACTGTGGCTATGATGACGGCTGACGTTTCCGGTTACAAGAAGTACAAACAGAAATATTTCCAGTCCTCGGCTACTCTGACGGCAGACTTCGGCGAATACACTCCGGTGTTGAAGGGGTTGACTGCCAAAGCTATGTTCAGTTACGACTACCGTGCCGACAACAACGAAGCTTTCCGTAAAGAGTACTACCAATATGCTTATGACGAGCAGACCGGCACCTACAATCAAAAGGTCTATAATGAAAGTTCACCCAGCAACATGCGCCGCGAATTCTATGACAAGTCGCAGATGCTGGGACAATTCACGGTAAACTACGACCGAACCTTTAACGATGTTCACCACGTGGGCGGTGTTATCGGTTGGGAAGTGCAGAAGCGCAACGGTGACAACTTCTACGCTGTCCGCGACCTGGCATTCTCCATGCCTTACCTGCTGGCAGGTGTGACCGAAGGCCAGATTGGTGCCATGCAGACAGGTAATAACGACCTCTATGAGCAGGCCAACGAAGCCTTGATAGGTCGTATCAACTACTCGTTTGCCGACCGCTACCTGCTGGAAGCACAGTTCCGTTACGACGGTTCCAGCAAGTTTGCCAAGGGACACCAGTGGGGCTTCTTCCCCTCCGTATCGGCTGGATGGATAATTTCCGAAGAGCCTTTCTTCAAGAGTATCGATGCTCTGAAGTTCGTCAATCAGTTGAAGCTGCGTGCCAGCTATGGTATACTAGGTGACGATGGCGACCTGAATTATGACTGGGCTATGGGGTACACCTACCTTCGACCAGCGGCAACATGGCCAACGGCGACTACAACGGTTATTCGCCGGGCTACATTTTCGGCGGCAAGTTTATCAGTGCAGCCAGTCCTATGGCATTGCCTAACGAGAACATCACTTGGTTCAAATCGAAGACATTCGACATCGGTTTCGACTTTGAAGGATGGGACGGCCTGCTGGGTGTTTCGTTCGACTACTTCAACCGTTTGCGTACCGGCCGTTTCGCTCGCCGTACCGGTGCCCTGCCTACCGTGGTAGGTGCCACTGCTCCGCGTGAAAACCTGGACAGCGACCGCCAATTCGGTATGGAATTGGAGCTGACCCACCGTAATAAGATTGGTGAAGTAGGCTATAACCTGAAGGGTATTGCTACCGTTACCCGTCAGAAATACCTGACTGCTTCGGAAAAAGGACCTTGGGCCAACTCGTATGATCGCTGGCGCAACGACAACCTGACGAACCGTTATCAAGGGGTACAGTTTGGTTATACTTCCGCCGGTCGTTACACCAGTTGGAACGATATTTGGAATTACTACGGCTTCAAGGAACGCGACGTCCTGCCGGGTGATTATAAGTATGAAGACTGGAATGGTGACGGCGAGATTAACGGTCAGGACGAACATCCGTTTGCCTTTGACCAGACTCCGTGGTTGCAATTCAGCTTGAATGCCGGCCTGCAATGGAAGAACTTCGACTTCAATATGCTGTTGCAAGGTTCTGCACTGGGTTCTATGGAATACAAAGAGCCTCTGCACGAAATTTGGGGTAAGAATGGTGGTGGTGCATTGACACAGTTCCTCGACCGCTGGCATCCTGTAGACCCGAAAGCCGATCCCTATGATCCTTCTACAGTCTGGACTTCCGGTCACTATGCTTACACAGGCCGTTGGGCAAAAAATAATTCTGCTTTCAACCGCGTAAGCACTGCTTACCTCCGTCTGAAGAGCATCGAGTTGGGCTATACCTTCCCAAAACTGAAGCAGATTCCCAATGCCAGCCTGCGTGTTTATGCCAATGCTTACAACCTGTTGACTTTCACTGGCGTGAAGTTCGTTGACCCTGAGCATCCCGATGACGATCTGGGCCGTATGTATCCGTTGAACAAGACCTATACACTGGGAGTTTCCCTCTCTTTCTAAGTAATCAATGATATAAACCCACTAGTGTCCACTAAAAATTTTTTGGTCACTAGTCGGTTAAAAATTAAAATAAATTCGATTCACTTGAATCATTTAGCTCTTTGATATTTTTGAAATTCGATTTGTCGAACAAATCTCTAAGATGAGTTTTATCGGTTAGCGAGATGCCGAGTATTTGCAAGGT
>ENA-OQJX01000328-OQJX01000328.1-human-gut-metagenome-genome-assembly--contig:-NODE-328-length-27977-cov-5.644022_pt1 | contig 27977 bp, 34 predicted proteins | sample MGYA00242615_ERZ504782 | MGnify/ENA primary metagenome ERZ504782 (study PRJEB26092, sample SAMD00036354) | human gut metagenome | host: Homo sapiens | study: EMG produced TPA metagenomics assembly of... | reverse complement strand
ACAAAAAAAGCTTGACCTGAAAGATTGTCAAGCTATACCCCATTTGCACAGTCAAGGCTCCTTTGTTTTTGTTCACTCTATACGTATAATCTCTCTGAAAATGAGTGACAGCAACGAAGGAACGCTTTTTATTTTATACAAAACAAATTTATCTGGAATTTATTTTTACACTATCGGGGATTATAATAAATACTTAAATACTATCAGGAGGCTTATAGGAAGATGCAATAGATACTTTAGGAGATGATTATATTTTAATCCCTCAGGATTTCGGTATGATCCAGAACAGGCTGACTCCAGGCGAAGTCTCCGGATACAAAAAGGTGTCGATGTGGTGTCGACCTCCAAACCTACATCGACACTGGTTAATATATTATTTATTAGACTGATGACAACAGAGGATGTCGGTGTCGTTCTCTTTTGTATTATTTGTGTTTATGGAAAGGAAGAACGGATTAATTCAGTATCACACATAAATCCCCTCCTTCTCAATGCGGTTTCTCAAAAAAGAATCCATGTGATCACGCAATCGGACAATATCGACATTACAACCGAATAGAGATTGTAAATCTTCTTTTATATGTACCAAAGCGAACTTCACAAAGATACGCATTCATGTGGCAAAAGCAAATGGTAGGAAAGTAAAAAGCCCCGCTATTCCTAAGAATAACGAGGCCTTTTGGAAGCGAGCGGAAGACGGGACTCGAACCCGCGACCCTAACCTTGGCAAGGTTATGCTCTACCAACTGAGCTACTTCCGCAAAACATATTTGCTCAAACTTGTGTACTCGAAGCGGGACTTGAACCCGCACAGCCGCAATGGCCAAAGGATTTTAAGTCCTTCGTGTCTACCGATTCCACCATTCGAGCATCCCTTTCTCTTAAGAGATGAGCGGAAGACGGGACTCGAACCCGCGACCCTAACCTTGGCAAGGTTATGCTCTACCAACTGAGCTACTTCCGCATTGTTGCATTGTTTTCGTTTGCGAGTGCAAAGGTAGATGAAATTTTTGTTTCTGCAAATATTTGGAATAAAAAAATGCTTTGTCCTGCATTTTTTTAGTTTCTCACAATCCATTCCTGTCTGTCGGACGATATTGGAGCCATATAATATTTTCTTAATGGATATTGCGATACACCCTTTGTCGGTGCTCCGGTCCCATAACCGATGTCATATTCGGTTCCGCATTCCGGGCAAATCGCTTTTCCTGCATTGTCAGCTTCTATGATGATATTCTTTTTGGCTTCGTGGGGGCAGCACAAGTCAAATGCATAGTAGGTTGCATTCCCGTAATTGTCGATCCCACATACGACCAAAACACCGGAAAAACCCGTCCTTTCTCCGGCGGTACGGGCTTTGGTGATGGATTTGTGATGATACATGCCTACCAGATCATTGTCGCCAAAGCGCAGGTCTATTTCCAAATAGACCGGTGCATAAGGAATGTCCGATTCTTCGAATTTGGAACATGAACAAGCGAATAATATAAGTAAGCAAAATAAAAATCGTTTCATTGTTTATTAGGATAACAGCTGTTGTTCAGCCTCGTTTACTCTATTAAACGCGAAACCGTCCATAATATTTTGCATCAAAGCGGAAACTTGGTCATTACATAAATTTCCGATACTTCCTTCGTGCGTGTGGTGAACTTTCTTGACAGGGATGAATTTACCCGCTTCGATGTTCAATCCAACCTGCTTGTAAGCATCACGGAAAGGTACGCCTTCCAGCACAAGGCGGTTCACTTCTTCCACACTGAAAAGGAGTGCATATTTGTCATCGTCCAGAATGTGCTCGTTCACTTTTACTTCCCGCATCATGTGTGTGACCATGCGAAGACAATCCTTCAACTCGTCGAAAGAGGGAAGGAATACTTCCTTTATAATCTGCAGGTCGCGGAAATAGCCCGACGGAAGGTTGTTGCTGATCAGCGTGATCTGCTGGGGCAACCCTTGCAACTTGTTGCATTTGGCACGCGTCAACTCGAATACGTCCGGATTCTTTTTATGCGGCATGATACTGGAACCTGTCGTGAACTGGTCCGGCAACTTGATGAAACCAAAGTTCTGGCTATTGAACATACATGCATCGAAAGCCAGTTTGGAAAGGGTTGCCGCAATTCCCGCCATGCAAAAGCCACGGTACGTTCCATCTTGCCGCGTCCCATCTGGCATACACGACATTGTAGTCGAGCGAGTCGAAGCCGAGCAAATCCGTTGTCATCTGGCGTCTCAGCGGGAAAGAAGAACCATATCCGGCCGCAGAGCCCAACGGGTTGCGGTTACAAACCTTATAGGCAGCCTGCATCATCTGCAAATCGTCGGCCAGGCTTTCGGCATAGGCACCGAACCAAAGTCCGAAAGATGACGGCATGGCAATCTGTAAATGCGTATATCCGGGAAGCAGCACATCCTTATACCGGTTGCTCTGTGAGATCAACACCTCGAACAGGCCGGATACGAGCTCCACGACTTCCTGGATCTGTGCACGGGTGAACAATTTCAGGTCCAGCAACACTTGGTCGTTGCGTGAACGCCCGCTGTGTATCTTTTTACCCGTGTCACCTAAACGGCGTGTCAGCATCAGCTCCACTTGCGAGTGGACGTCTTCCACGCCTTCTTCAATTACAAACTGGCCGCTGTCGGCAACGGCATAGATATTTTTCAGTTCGGCAAGCAGGACCGTTAGTTCCTCTTTGGTAAGCAGCCCGATGCTTTCCAGCATGGTGATATGAGCCATTGAGCCAAGTACGTCGTATTTGGCGAGATAGAGATCCATCTCACGGTCTTTGCCTACCGTAAAGGTATCCACTTCCTGGTCTACCTGAACATTCTTTTCCCAAAGTTTCTGAGCCATTAAAAATACAATTAATAAGGCAGGGATGCCAGTATGGTCGATATTCTATCGATCGCATCCTGCAACGGTTTTGATACCATTGGTTTGATAAACGGATTCAGTTCGGCGCGAACGGTCAGTTTCATCCGTGTGTCGTTCTCTTCCACCTGTTTCAGTTGAATCCAGAGGAACAGGGGAACAGGAGAGTTCGTAGTCGTGAATTTGATCGTTTTGTTCGGTTCACGTTCTACGATCTGGAAGGTTATCTTACCTACCGGTGCGACGGAAAAACTGCAAGAGTCTTTGTCGAATTCGAAATCTTTAATCTTATCCTCAGGTATGCGGTCCTGCACCTTTTCCAGGTTGGATAGGTCGGACAGCATATTAAAAATACGATCCTCGTTAAAGGGGATCGTTTTCACTTCACTAACAAATTCAGTCATTTCTACTTACTTTGCTTCGGGATTCCAGTTTGCCGGATCTTTGCGCCATTCCTGAAGGACTGCGATTTCGGATTCGTCAATGTAATCTGTACGCAATGCTTCTTCCAGGACTGCATCGTAGTTGCTCAAAGTCGTCAGTGTTACTTTTGCCTCTTTGAAAGCCTCTACTGCAACAGGGAAACCATACGTGAAGATGGCAACCATGCCGGCAACGTCGCAACCGAAATTACGGACGGCCTGTACTGCTTTCAAACTGCTACCGCCTGTAGAAACCAAATCTTCTACGATCACGACTTTTGAACCTGGCTTCAGTTCGCCTTCAATCAGATTTTCCAATCCATGATCTTTAGGAGTTGAACGGATGTACACAAACGGCAGACCCAGCAGGTCGGCAACTAATGCCCCCTGGGCGATCGCTCCGGTTGCAACACCGGCAATAGCATCGGCATTTTCGTATTTTTCGCTGATGGTGCGAGCTAGTTCCAATTTAATGAAACTTCTGATTTCCGGATAGGAAAGTGTCTTTCTGTTGTCGTTGTAGATTGGTGATTTCCAACCGGATGCCCATGTGAAAGGATTGGCCGGCTGCAATTTGACCGCTTTAATCTTTAATAATCTCTCTGCTACTAATCTTTCCAGTGTTTTCATACAACCTAATAAATATGTTTATATCAGTCCGCAAAGGTAGACAAAGGGAATGAGATAACCTTGTAGTTCTTCAAAAAAATAAGCCATACATATTGTATAACAGGTTTAGGGTGAATTTAGGCTACGGCTATGCCTAATATACTGATCCGGATGCCGGATATGGCTTTCATAGCTTCTGCACAGGCGTTCATGGTGGAACCGGTCGTAATAACATCGTCCACCAGTAGGATGTGTTTGTTTTTCAACGTGTCGGTGTTCTCTACACGAAAGATGTTCTCTACATTTTCCGATCGTTCGAATATCTGCTTGCGGGTTTGGCTTTCGGTCTTTTTGATGCGGGACAGAGAAGAGGTGTCGACCGCGATTCCGGTGACGGACCGGATGCCGCGTGCGATCCATTCCGACTGGTTATAACCTCTTTGCCTCATTCTTTTCGGGTGGAGTGGGACCGGCAAAAGGAGATCGATGGTGTCGAACAGCCCTGTCTCCCGGTAGGTGGTAGCCGCCATGCGTCCCAGTTCGTATCCGAGTTTTTTGTTCCCATGATATTTTAAGGAATGGATCAACTTTTGCCCGCTGCCCCCTTTCGTGAAGTGGAGCAGAGCGGTGGCGGCGACGAAAGATGTTTTTCCCTGTAAAAGCAGACAGACCGGATTCGTCTCCATATCCGTAAAATGCGTGTAGGGCAAATGATTCGAACAATGCAGGCAAATATGCTCTTCCCCTTCCATCAAAGACCTCTGGCAAAGCAGGCAGAGGCGGGGATAGAAAAGGTTGAGGAGGTCATTCAAAATCATCCTCGTAGTCATTCCCGTTGAACAGTTGTTTCAGGCAGCGGCTTGTTTCCCTTGTTTCGAAACCGCGTCCGGCGGCGAAGCGGAGCAGTTTGGCGTAAACCTCCCGATCGTCCTTACCACGGGTTGCTTTCTTTTTGCTTTTCAGGAGAGAAAGGAGGATGGAGCGATATTCTTGTTCGTCAATACCTTCCAGCGCTTCCGAGCGGATACTGGACGGAATGCCTTTCCGCTGCATCTCGTAGTTGATCTTGACACGTCCCCATTTGTTGAAGCGCAATTTGTCGTTTACGAAATAGCGTGCAAAACGGCTTTCGTCGATGAAACGTTCTTGTAGCAGGCGGGAGACGATCCGGTCGCTTTCTTCCCCGGCCAATCCCGCCGCTTTGATTTTCTTTTCGACATCCTGGATGCAGCGTTCGCTGGCAGAACAGTAGGCGGCTGCCCGGTGAAGCATTTCAGATTCACTGATTTGTTTCATTTGCGTGCTTTTATGATCCGGTCCCTGCCTGACAGGTCTTGGATCAATTCGATATTCTTGTAGCCTTCTTCCTCCAGCATCTCGACAACCATATTGCCGCATGCCGCATTGATTTCGAAGTAGAGTCGGCCGTTTCTTCTCAGTTTTTTCTTTCCGAAATGGGCGATATGCCAATAATAGAGCAGCGGGTCGTTGTCAGGGACGAAAAGAGCCAGGTGTGGTTCGTAGTCCAGCACGTTCCGCTCCATGTCTTTTTTTTCTTCCTCTTTGATGTAGGGCGGATTGCTGACGATGACGTCCAGAATGAACGGGATGTTCATTTCCGCTTTCTCCGGGTCCAGGATATCTGTCTGGATGAAAGTGACCGTTGTGTTGTTGCGTTTGGCATTCCGGCGGGCGGTTGCGAGCGCTTCCGTTGAAATGTCCGTCGCAATCACGCTAGCTTTTTTCAGATGCTTCCGGAGTGTGACAGCTATGCAGCCGCTTCCCGTTCCGATATCCAATATCTTGATCTTTTTATCTGCATTGTCGAGGATGACCTGCTCGACCAGTTCTTCGGTTTCCGGGCGCGGTATCAGGACGGACGGGTCCACTTCGAACTGAAGGCTGTAGAAATCGGCCGTCCCTAATATGTATTGGATAGGCTCCATCTGCTTCAAACGTTCGACTATGTCATGAATCCGGCTTTTTTCGCTTTCTGGCAGTTCTTTGTCTTTACAAAATAAAAAATGATGCGGCTGAATATTACAAACCCGCTCCATAATTAAACGAACCAGGCTGCTGACCTCGGAGGATGGGTATAAATCCCTCAATGATTCCTTAATGTATGCGATGGTTTCAGTCATATTTTGTTTTTGGGCAAAAGTAAGCATAAGATAAATTGCAACCAAACAAAGAAAGAATTTTCCGATATCGAAACAAAGGTTTCCTACTGATGAAACAAAAATTTCCCTACGGTGAAAATATATTTTCCCGCCAATGAAAATTTATTTTCACTATAAGGAAAAGCCTGAAAATTTATTTTCAATTCTTTTTCAGACTTGAAACTTTTTCCCTTTTCCCGCTGGTTTTTCATAATCTTTGTACCTTTGTTGAATAAAGAACAAAAGAAGATGGTTGTCGAAGAGAAATATATGGCCCGCTGCATCGAGCTTGCACGGGGAGGAGAAGGTAATACGGCTCCGAACCCGATGGTCGGTGCGGTGATAGTGCATAAAGGGAAGATTATAGGAGAAGGCTTTCATCGTAAATGTGGCGAAGCACATGCCGAAGTGAATGCGGTGGCCTCTGTCCGGGATGAAGCGCTTTTGCGGGATTCCACTATCTATGTGAGCCTCGAGCCTGTTCTCATTACGGAAAGACACCTCCCTGTGCGGAGTTGATTATAAAGAAAGGTATCCCGCGTGTCGTGGTCGGTACTTTGGATCCGTTTCCGGAAGTGTCGGGGCGGGGAGTACGTATGCTGCGCGAGGCAGGTGTCGAAGTCGTGACGGGAGTGTTGGAAGAAGAGGCTCGTACCCTGAATCCGGCTTTTATGACTTTCCAGATACGGAAACGTCCTTATGTTTATCTGAAATGGGCCCAGAGCGCAGATGGCTTTATGGATGTCCGGCGGGAGGATGCTACTGAATCCCCGGTGCTTTTGTCTTCTGCCGAGACGCTCCGAAGAGTTCACCGGCTTCGTTCCGAAGTGGCGGCCATTATGGTCGGGACGCGTACGGCGTTGTTGGACAATCCGTCGCTGACCGTGCGGCATTGGGCGGGTCAGTCTCCGGTCCGGGTGGTGCTCGACCGGACATTGAAGTTGCCGGCCGGTTCGCATCTGCTGGATGGCATGGTGCGTACGCTCGTATTTACAGCCGCTGAAGTCGAAAGCCGACCGAATGTCGAGTATGTGCGGATCGATTTCGAACAGGAGGTCTTGCCGCAAGTCTTACAATATTTATATGAGCAGAATTTGAATTCGTTGATGGTCGAAGGAGGCGCGGGACTGCTGGAAAGTTTCCTTGATGCCGGCTTGTGGGACGAGGCTTGGGTCGAAACGGCTCCGGCTGTTCTGGGTGCGGGGGTGAAAGCACCTGCTGTTCCTGGCGTGTTGACCGGTACGGAACAGAGGCACGGACATCTTTTGGAAACCTGGAAACAAAAGGTTTAAAATGAACTTTATAATTCGTAACGACACTAAAATATTATAAATATTCCCCTATATGAGGTATAAAGCAAAAAATGTTTCTACTTTTGTGCCTTTATATGCAACAAACTTATTTTTTGATGAAAAATAGAATAGTACTGTTTATAGCCGGATGTTGTGCTCTGTTATTGTCGTCATGTCTGGGTTCGGATGATACGCAATATGAGCTGAGTAAAGATTGTCAGATTCTATCTTTTTCTTTGTCGAATGATTCTATCCCGGAACTGAAGAATGTCGTTTTTACGATTGATCAGGTAACCGGACATATCTTCAATATAGACTCCATGCCTTATGGGACGAAGCTGGATGAAAAAGTGATTTGTACGGTTAAGCTGGCTTCTACGGTATATACGTGCCAGGTCATGCAGGAGGCAATCAGCGATACGCTGAGCTATTGGAACCTGGAAGACTCGCTGGACTTCTCCAAACCGGTTAAGTTCGTGAATACGTTGTGGGATGGCCAAACCACAAAGACATACATCGCACAAGTCAATATCCATCAGGTTCTGCCTGATTCGATGGTTTGGGGCATTTATAAGGAAGGCATTGCGGACGGTGCTGTCAAGGAAGAAAAAGTCGTTGTTTTCGGTGAAGGAAATGACGAGTCTTATTATATGTACACGCAGCCTGTAAATGCAAGCGAAGGCTACCAGCTGTACCGTTCGGCTGTCGCTGACGGTAAGAACTGGACGAAACTGACTGTTTCGGGACTTCCTGTCGGAGAAATCCGTTTGTCACAGATGACCGCTTATGAAGATGCGTTTTATGTCGTTACGACGAAAGGTGTCCTTTATAGTTCAGCCGATGGCCAGACTTGGCTCCTGTTGAAAATTCTCCGGTGATAAAAGCTCTTTTGGTACTATCGATGTGGACGATGACTTTACGGCGGCCGGCAAGCAGCCGTCAGCCCTTAGCGCGGTTATCGACAAGGATGGCACGCTGGTTTATGGGTATATGAATGAAGCGAAGGTATGGAACGAAGGAACTCTTCTGAACGAAGGCTTCCCTTTGACCGGTTTCGGTAATCTTTCCTATAATTCGATGTTCCGTGCCCGCCTGTTAGTGGTTGCCGGAAGAGATAAGGACAATAAACTGACGAATACGGCTTGGGCGACGGATGATGGCAAAGTCTGGGCGAAGTTGACGGATGACGAAACGGCTCCTTTTGATAAACAGGAGGGTGTTGCAGTAGCGGAATATGACGATAAGATATTTATGTTGAGCGGTATCAATGAAGCGGGTAAGGCCTCTTCTGATATTTACCTGTCACGTGACGGCGGCGTCAACTGGAGCCTGTCGGATTCATTGGTCGTAATGCCGCAGGAATTCAAGGCAAGAGGGTTCTCTTCTATCTATGTGGATCAGGATAATTATATGTATCTTTTCGGCGGAAAAGAAACCAATAGTTCGAATGTATTGAACCAAATCTGGCGCGGCCGTATTAACCGCCTGGGTTTTTAAGCATAAAGAAAGTTCGTGGAGGACCATATAATTTTATGAGCGATTCGGCGTTAGAAAAGAAGGTATAGATTATAACAGAAAACGATTATGACTTCAACTTTCTTTCAGCGCATACTCATATTAGTCCTTTTGGCCGGTTGTATGACCGGTCTTCACGCACAAGAATATAAATACGAGATCGGAGGAATGGCAGGCGGAGCCTTTTATATGGGCGATGTCAACAAGAACGCTTTTTTCAAAGGCTGAATCCCGCGTTCGGGGCCGTTTTTCGCTATAATCCTAATTTCAGGTGGGCGGTAAAGACCAATCTGATGTGGGGACAGGTCTCAGGCACGACGGAAGGGCAACAGAATGTTTTTCCGGATCATGCGCAAGGTTCTTTCAGCCGGAGCCTGATCGAACTGGGCGGACAGATGGAGTTTAACTTCTTTCCGTACAGTGATAAATTTGCGTATTCGAACGCAAGGCGTTTCACTCCCTATATTTTTATGGGATTGGGTGTGACGGTTGCGCCGGGCAGCGGGAAGACTTTTGCCGGTCCGAACATTCCGCTCGGTGTGGGGTTGAAATATAAGGTGAAGAACAGGATTAACCTGGGATGCGAGTTCTCGTTCCGCAAACTGTTTGGCGACGGTCTGGACGTGACGGACGACAGCAATGCGTTTCTGGATGATCCCTACCATATGAAAGGTAGTTTTTTGAAGAATAAAGATTGGTATTCTTTTTTGTTGTTTACGGTTACCTGGGATTTCGGTCCGCGATGCAGGACCTGCAACAACGCGAAGAATATAGATAATATACAGTAGTTATAGATGAAAACACTATGTCGCTGATTGAACAAATAGATAAAAATCGATTGCCGCAGCATGTGGCGATTATTATGGACGGAAACGGACGCTGGGCCAAAGCGAAGGGGAAAGACCGGAGCTACGGACATCAGGAGGGCGTTGTCTCTGTCCGTAAAGTCGTGGAAGCCGCTACAACCGTAGGTTTGAAATATCTGACGATGTACACGTTTTCGACGGAAAACTGGAATCGTCCGGAGGCGGAGGTACAGGCGTTGATGAGCTTGCTGGTTGCAGCCATTCATCGCGAGACTCCTGACCTGATGAAAAATAATGTCCGTCTGATGGCGATCGGCAATCTGGACCGTTTGCCGGCAGATGCACATGCCACTTTGCAGGATTGTATCGCACAGACTTCGGCCAATACGGGTGTTACGCTCATATTGGCTTTGAGTTATTCGGCCCGTTGGGAAATAACCGAAGCTGTGAAACGTCTGGCCGGAGAGGTGGCGGAGAAGAAAATAAACCCCGACGATATAACCGAGGCTGTCGTCTCGGATCACCTGACAACCAAAGGTATTCCCGATCCGGATTTATTGATCCGTACCGGAGGAGAACAACGCGTCAGCAACTTCCTGCTTTGGCAGTTGTCGTATGCCGAATTCTTCTTTACCGATGTGTATTGGCCGGATTTTAGAGAAGAAGAGTTGTATGGAGCTATATTGTATTACCAGCAGCGTGAACGACGCTTCGGTAAGACAAGTGAGCAATTAATCTTATAAATAATAGCTGTTATATGTACAAAAGAATAGTGCTGTTTTTCATGTTTCTGGGATTGGCCTTCGGGGCTTTTGCTCAGGAAACTGACACTACCAAGGTTGAAGAGCCGGCAGAAGTGCCGGTCATTTCCTATTCGACACCTCCCAAAAAGTATAAAATTGCGGATATCAAGGTGACGGGGATTAAAAATTATGATGATTTCGTGTTAATAGGCTTTTCCGGCTTGTCGGTAGGGGATGAGATTACTATACCTGAGCCGGGCGGAGCGATTACAGATGCTGTAAAGCGTTTCTGGAAACATGGACTATTCTCGGATGTAAAGATTCTGGCAACTAAAATCGAGGGGGATCAGGTTTGGTTGGAAATCCAATTGAAACAGCGTCCGCGTATTTCGGAAGTCAACTATCATGGCATCAAGAAGGGAGAGCGTGAGGATCTGGAAGCCCGTCTGGGTTTGCGGAAAGGATACCAGGTGACTCCTAACCTGATCGACCGTGCGACTACGCTGATCAAGAAGTTCTTCGATGGCAAGGGCTTTAAGAATGTGGATGTTGAAATCCTACAGAAGGACGATATCGCACACGAAGGCGAAGTGATCGTTGATATCAATATCAACAAGAACGAAAAGACCAAAATCCACAAGATCCATTTCGAGGGAAACAGTGCGTTGACGGATCGTGACTTGAAAAAGGCGATGAAGAAGACGAACGAAAAGTTCAGTCTGTTTAACGACTGGAAGAGCAGTATCTTGGAAGCGTTCAGCACGAAGAAATTTACGACGGAAGAATATGAAAACGATAAGAAAAACATTATCGAAAATAATAACGAAAAAGGGTATCGTGAATGCTGTTCTTGTGAAGACAGTGTTGTGAATTATAACGAAAAACAGGGTGGATATCTTCTTGAAAGTGGAAGAAGGTGACAAATATTACCTGAAAGATATCAACTTTGTCGGTAATACGAAATATCCGACGGAACAGCTGTTGTATATTTTAGGAATGAAACCGGGCGACGTTTATAACCAGAAGAAACTGAATGAACGATTGACGACCGACGATGATGCCGTTTCCAACTTGTATTATAACAACGGTTACATCTTCTTTGGTGCCGATCCTGTTGAAGTGGACGTCGAAAACGACTCCATCTCTTTGGAAGTCCGTATCCAGGAAGGTCCTCAGGCAACTATCAACCGAGTGATCATTAACGGTAACGACCGTCTGTATGAAGATATTGTTCGTCGTGAACTTCGTACGAAGCCGGGTATGTTGTTCAGCCGTGACGATTGATGCGTTCAACTCGTGAAATCGCGCAGATGGGGCATTTCGACCCGGAAAATTTGGTTCCGCAACCGATACCTGATCCTGATAACGGAACAGTGGATATCCAGTACAACCTCGTGTCCAAGGCAAACGACCAGATCGAGTTCTCTGCCGGTTGGGGACAGACAGGTGTGATCGGTAAGTTGAGTTTGAAGTTTACGAACTTCTCTATGAAGAACCTGCTGAACCCGAGCACCTATAAAGGTATTATTCCGCAGGGCGAGGGACAGACACTGACACTGAGCGGCCAGACAAACGGACGTTACTATCAGGCATACAGTATCTCGTTTATGGACCCGTGGTTTGGTGGCAAACGCCCGAATACCTTGTCCGTGAGCGCTTACTTCTCCAAACAGACGGATATCAGTAGTAACTACTTGAGCAATAATAGCTATGGTTATAACCCGTATTACGGTTATGGCGGCTATCCTTATTATGGCGGTTACGGTGGCTATGGTTACGGCTATGGCTATGGTTACGGTTATGGAAATTACGGTAACTATGAATTGGCCTACGACCCAGATAAGTCGATCATGATGTTCGGACTTTCTGCCGGTTACGGTAAGCGTTTGAACTGGCCGGATGACTACTTCCAGTTTATGGCGACTCTGAACTACCAGTGTATATGATGAAAGATTGGGATTACTTCCTGGTAAATAATGGTAACTGTCACAATATCAACTTGGAGTTGAACTTGCAGCGTAACTCTATTGACAACCCGCTGTACACACGTAAAGGTTCCCAGTTCATGTTCTCGGTTGCCGCAACTCCGCCCTGGTCATTGTGGGACGGTAAGGACTATAAGAATATGAGCGACCAGGATGAAGCGAAGTTCCGCATGATCGAGTATCATAAATGGAAATTCAAAGCGAAGATCTTCTCTCCGCTGGCTCCGTTGACTGTAAAACGTACGCCGGTGTTGATGACACGTGTCGAATACGGATTCTTGGGTTCTTACAACAAGTATAAGAAGTCGCCGTTCGAAACCTTCTATATGGGTGGTGACGGTATGAGTGGATACTCCAGTACCTATGCTACCGAAACGATCGGTTTGAGAGGTTACGAAAACGGTAGTATCGCCGGTAACGGAGGTTACAATTCGTATGGTTATGCTTACTCCCGCCTGTCGATGGAGTTACGCTATCCGTTCTTGCTGGAGCCGTCTTCAACGATCTACGGTCTGGTATTCGTAGAAGCGGGTAATGCCTGGAGAGATTTGAAAGATTTCAATCCGTTCCAGTTGAAGCGTTCTGCCGGTGTCGGTGTCCGTATCTTCCTCCCGATGATTGGTTTGATGGGTATCGACTGGGCTTACGGTTTCGATCGTCCTGACGGAAGTTCACAGAGAGGCGGTAGTAACTTCCACTTTATTATCGGACAGGAATTTTAGGAAATTGAGAATTGAAAGTTGAAAATTAGATAGAAGAGGCAATCGGATTCATTTCCGGTTGCCTTTTTTGTTCAGGCTTCCCTTACGAAGTTTATCCAAGTCTGTTAAATTGTTAATTGTACCTTATTAATTTTCAATTTTCAACTCTCAATGTTCAATTCTTTTATCTTTGCAGTCAGAAGGTATAACTATAAATGACATGTGTATGAAAAAGATTATTGCCTTAAGCTGTCTGTTGTTCCTCTGCTCGTTTGCAGGGCACGCACAAAAGTTTGCATTAATAGATATGGAATATATATTGAAAAATATTCCGGCTTATGAAATGACGAATGAGCAGTTAAGCCAGGTCTCCAAAAAATGGCAGAACGAAGTGGATGCTATCCAGCAGGAAGCGCAGAACATGTACAAGACTTATCAGAGCGATCTTGTATTCCTATCTGCCGAGATGAAGTCGAAACGTGAAGAAGCGATCGTTCAGAAAGAACAGGAGGCACAGGATTTGAAACGTAAGTATTTCGGCCCCGAAGGCGAGTTGTTTAAGAAACGTGAAAGCTTGATGAAACCGATACAGGATGAGATCTACAATGCCGTGAAGGAAATCTCCGAAGACAAAGGCTATCAGATGGTCATGGACCGGGCGTCGTCAATGAATATCATTTTTGCTTCTCCGAAGATCGATATAAGCAATGAAGTCCTGATAAAGTTAGGATATTCAAAATAAATGCTTACATTTGTGCGCTTTAATGAAGCAAGTTAAGAATATGATTAATAACAAGTAATATTTTATAGGAAAATGAAGAAACTGATTTATTTTTTTGTTGATGATGCTCCGTTGGGCGTTTTTGCTCAAGAATCTAAGATTGCGATTGTAAATACGCAGGAAGTGATCCAGCTATGCCGGAATTTGCAACGATGCAGAAACAAATGGCTGATATGGAAGCCAAATATAAAAACGAAATGCAGGTGATGCAGGACGAATACAATAAGAAGTATTCTGATTTTGTTGCTCAGCAGGATTCATTGACGGAAAATATCAAAATGAGAAGAATGCAGGAATTGCAGGATATGGAACAGCGTACACAGAACTTCATCCAGATCTCCCAGCAGGATTTCCAGAAGAAGCAGGGTGAGTTGTTCACTCCGATCCAGGACAAACTGAAGAATGCCATCAAGCAGTCGGTGACGAAAAAGGATATACTTATATTCTGGATCCGCAGATTGTTCTTTATCAAGGTAATACTGCAGTTGACGCAACTCAGTTCGTAAAAGCTAAGTTAGGTATTAACTAATATAATTAGCAGACATAAAATGAGGGTGTTTCAAAACTGTCCTGTTCCCGCGCTTGACGCGGGATCGCATTAAAACCGACCCTATATCTGATTGATAAGGCCTGCCCTTTTGCGGCCCCTCATTAAGTGCGGGGACAAGGAGATTTTGACACACCCTCATTATCTTTTAAGGCACGGATTTCACGTATTTACACGGATAAATTTATTTTCTTTCCGTGTTTTCCGTGAAATCCATGCTTGAATTATAAATAAACAACTTCTCCCATGTTTTCATCAGCACCAGGTCCGATTGGTATCTTCGACTCCGGTTATGGAGGCTTACCATTTTGATAAGATCAGAGAAGCAATGCCGGGGTATGATTATATTTATTTGGGCGATAACGCTCGTTCTCCTTATGGTACGCGCTCGTTTGAGGTCGTGTATCGTTTTACAAGGCAGGCTGTGGAGACGCTTTTCAATGAGGGATGCCAGCTTGTAATCCTGGCTTGCAATACGGCATCGGCGAAGGCATTGCGTACGATCCAGCAGCGGGACTTGCCGCAGTGGGACCCGGCTCGTAGGGTGTTGGGCGTAATCCGCCCGACGGTGGAACTGATGGATAAGATCAGCAAGAGCAAGCATGTCGGTATTTTAGGGACAACCGGCACCATCACCTCCGGTTCCTATTCATTGGAAATAAAAAAGATGTTTCCGCATATGACGGTGACGGGCGAAGCCTGCCCGATGTGGGTTCCGCTGGTCGAGAATAATGAGTTCGGTTCGCCGGGAGCGGATTATTTCGTGCGAAAGCATCTGGAACATATCTTGGCCACCGATCCAAAGATCGATACGCTTGTCTTGGGTTGCACACATTACCCGTTGCTGATCGAAAAGATCAAAGCGTTCCTCCCTGCAGGGATTACTTTATTCTCGCAGGGAGAATATGTCGCTGCGAGCCTGACCGACTACCTGCACCGCCATCCCGAAATGGATATCCGCTTGACAAAGCAGGGGAACTGTCGTTTCCTGACCACCGAATCTGCCACCAAATTCTCCGATGCTGCCTCTGTTTTCCTGAAATATCCGGTAGAGGTGGAACAGATTAGATTGGTTGAATGATTTACCAATTGGATAATGTGCCAATCATCGTTTGTGCTTTTGTGGAAGCATGACAAGGCTATCCGGTGATAGAGTGATCCCTTTCTCTTAAACGATATTCTTTCCGAACGGCGAAAGAGCCAATGCAGCCATCTTGAAATGCTGTCTGCCGAAAGGAATACCAATAATCGTGATGCACAGCAGCAACCCGAAAAACAGGTGAGTCAGGCAGATCCAGAAGCCTCCGATGAAGATCCAGATCACGTTCATGACCAGGCACAGGCAACCGCCCGAATTGCCGTTGTCCGTCACCCGGCTGCCGAAAGGCCAAAGAGCCAGCATCCCCAACTTCAATGTCTGCAACCCGAAAGGGATACCGATTATCGTAACCATCAGCAGCAAGCTGGATATCAGATATTCCACCGCGGTAAGCAATCCGCCGCAGATAAGCCAGATGATATTTCCCAAAAACTTCATAGCGTCAATATTATAAGTTGTTTTTTATTCTCATGCTGTCCAATTCCGCCAATACCGTCTGTTTCACGATGGCGAAGCTGTCGCGCAGTTCCGGTTTGACCGGCAGCGAAGGCGGAGCTTCCATCTGTAGCGGATTGATCGGCTGTCCATTCTTGTATACCCGGAAATCGAGGTGAGGTCCTGTCGAAAGCCCTGTCGAGCCGACGTAGCCGATGACCTGTCCCTGTCCGACATGGCTGCCGACTTGTATGCCTTTGGCATATTTGCTCAGGTGCATGTAGGAAGTCGTATATACGGAGTTATGTTTCACTTTCAACGTATGGCCTCCTCCGCCATATAGCCTTTGGCGATGACGGTCCCGGCTCCGATGCTCTTGACTTCCGTCCCGACGGGAGCCGCGTAGTCTACTCCATGATGTGCCCGATAGCGTTTCAGGATCGGATGGAAGCGGGCGTTCGTGAAACGCGAAGTAATGCGGAAGAAATCCAGCGGAGCCTTCAGGAAAGCCTTTCGGAGACTGTTCCCCTCGAGGTCGAAATATTCGAAAACGCTATCCTGGGTAAAAGGTATGGCTGTAAAATCTTTTCCCTGATGCGTGAAGACAGCTCCCTCGATGGAGGTGATATTCAGGGCTGTCGTGTCGTCTATATAGGCAACGTCATACAGCACCTGGAACGAGTCCCCTTCCTTCACGTCGAAAAAGTCGATCTGCCAGGCATATACATCCGAAATTTTGATAGCCAGCAACGGGTCCGCTCCGCTTGCCTTGATCACATTCCAAAGGGAAGAATTGATCGTCCCTTCTGTGTAATGGCGTTTGATGGTAATAGGCTTGTTGAATTCGTACGCAGGATCGAATCACCTGTCAGGTCGATGACGGCATAATCGACAAGTGATTTGGCAAAAGCGATATAACGGATATCGGCTATGCTGTCTTGGGTTGTAAATGTATAATAATTCATACCCGCTCGGAGTTTGGTCGGGTCCAGAACATGGATGGAGGCTTTCGTAATGCTGTCCGCTTTCAGGGCGGAGAAACCGAGGGCTGAAAAGATTGCGGCGGGATTATCGCCGTTTTTCATCTTATACTCCGTCACGTCCAACGAGTCGATGCAGACGCCATATTGATATACGTGTTGCAGGCTGTCCAACCATTCGCTGTCGACTCCTTCTTCTTCAGGTTGTTGTTTCGTATGTGTGCAGGAAAAGCCGGTAAGCAGTCCTGCGAGTAACAAATATAGGGCGATGCTCTTATTCATTCTCTGGCTTTTGATTTTACATTGCAACAAATATACAAAATTAATCCATAAGCATTCTTAATTTAGGGTAATCGCACCAAAATCATAAAGTGCCCATCTGCTTTTGCCACCGATACGGACGAACATATTTATTTTTGACGGATGGATTAAACCTGCTTTATTTATGAGTACTATGTGTTAAGCTATATTAAATAACAACTTCTTCGGGAACTTTTTGTCGTGATTCGGCGTCTTATCTTTACGAGTGATAATTATAAATGAAAAAGTAAAAGATGAAAAAAGCTATTTTGACACTTTTGATGATTCCTGCTTTTGTCGGGATGTTGTTTTCTTGCTCTGAAGTCAAAACAGATGCAAAGAAGTTGGAAGGTAAATGGAATATTGTGGAAGTAAAAGGAGAAAAAATACTGAAAGAAGGTTTACCCAATATGGAGTTTGATATGAAAGATAATAAAGTTCACGGTAATGCCGGATGTAATATCTTTAATTCGACTGTCGTATTGGACGACCAGGATATTTCTTCCATCACGATCAATCCCGCAGCTACTACGATGATGGCTTGTCCGGATATGGAGACCGAAGATGCGATCCTGAAAGCTATGGGAGACGTGAAAGGTGTGAAGGCAGGCCAGTCCGAAAATGAAATGCTGCTGGTCGATACCGACGGTAATGTATTGATGGTTTTGTCAAAAAACTAATTGGGCGGAAATGAAGAAGTATATATATCTTTGTCTTGCAGTGTTGAGCATCGGTATCTTTGCTTCCTGTAAAGTGAAAAAGGGTGTGGAGGCGACTTTCTCCGACTTGGATGGCAGTTGGAATATTGTTGAGTTGAACGGTAAGGCATTGAATCCTGCCGAAACGAATCAGGTCATCGAGTTTGACGTGGCTCGTCATTCCCTTTCCGGAAAAGCAGGGTGCAACCGGATGATGGGACAGGTTGAATACAGCGATGCTCACAAGAATATCATTAAATTCCCGCAGGTTGCGACAACGCGTATGGCTTGTCCGGATATGGGTGGTGAGCGTGAGTTGTTGCAGGCTTTGGACAAAGTCGTTCGCTTTGAAGCGGAAGGTGATGTGAAACCTGTCAATAAAATCGCTTTATATGGTACGGACAATACCAAATTGATGGTTATTGAAAAGAAGTGACTTTCATTGTGAAATGTTTGAAAGGCGGTTCCGGTTGACGGGCCGCCTTTTTTATTTCGGCCTGCAAGGGATGATTAGGGTGAAGCAGCTACCTTTTCCTTCCTGGGAAGCAAGGGTGATCCGCCCGTCCAGGCGTTCGGCGATAGTTTGACAGATTGATAGGCCCAGTCCGGTACCCTGTGCAAATTCGTCCGCCTTGAAGAAACGTTCGAACACTTTTTTCTGCGCCTCTTCCGACATACCTTTTCCGGTATCTTCGACGAAGATATGAACTTCTTTCTCCTCCTTCTTATAGACATATCCTAACAGAATATGCCCTTTAGTGGTGAACTTGACGGCATTGTTGATGAAGTTCGTAATCACTTGTGTGAACCGAAAACGGTCTACGTGAATGATAAGTTCCGATTCCTGGAATTCTTTTAGGAAGCGGATATTCGAAGGCATGAGCAAGTGATGTGTCTGGTAGATCTCTTCCAATAGTTCGTTTAGGGCGCAATCGTCGAAGGTGAAGGACATCCGTCCCGACTCGATACGCGAGAGTTCCAGGATATCATTGATCAGTTTCAGCAGCAGGTTACTGTTTTTGTTAATCGTATTACGGAAAAGGTCTTTTTCTTCATCAGTCAGGTCTTTTTCGTCCTGCAACAAGTTGGTGAAACCGACTATCGCATTTAGCGGTGTGCGTATCTCATGACTCATGTTAGCGAGGAACGCCGATTTCATCTTATTGGCTTCTTCGGCTCGCTCTTTTTCTTCGATCAACCGGAGCTGTACCTGCTTTTTCCGTTCGCTTTCGCGGCGGTACATGTAAATGAGGTGAAGGATGATATAGACGACTGCTATGACGAGTAGGATTCCGCCTGCAATAATATAGTTTAGGTAACGGACTTCCAGTGGCATGTTATAGATGACGCTTCCCTGTGGCAGATCGTTCAACCGTATGTTGAAACGTTGCATCTCTTTCCAGTCGAAAGCAAATGTTTTAGGGCTTTCTACGATAGGAATGTCACTTGGAGAAGTTCCTTGCAGGATGCGGGCAGCTGTTTTGGCAACACAATCCGCCTGGATTTGTAAGGTTGTGAAATAGCCTCCGGTGATCCCTCTGTTATCGTTGAACCCGTTGTTAATGACTGTGAAGTTAGGCACATTGGCCAGGCGTCCGACAGTCAGGACATTAAAATCGAGGATGATTTGCATGCAAGCGGTATAGGGTTTATCTTCAAATACCCAAAGGAGCTGGCGGGCGGTCAGATTGGCTGTCGAGGTTGTGTATAAGGCGGAAGAGCCTTCTTTGCCAGGCTGGATTTCCGTGGAAGTCGTTTGGGGCCTTGTTTGATACAACCCTTCATAAACAGCTATTCCATGTCCTTGGATATTGTCCATCAATGTTTCAAACGCTTTTCTGCCGATGAATTCTTTTCGTTTTGAAAATCAGTATTTTCGATCTTCCGTATAATTTTTCGATCAGTTGTATGTTTTTCAAATATTCAGGCTTATCCCAGTAGCCTGTGAAATTAGGATGCTGTTCCAGTAGTTTCCAGTTGGGAAAGTTGACGCCCGAAAAGACAACAGGGATCGTTTTGCCGAGTGGATGGTTGCAGGCCATTAAGGTATAGGTGGCTTGGTCGTCATTGGAAATGATGATGTCCGGTTTGAAACTTAAAGTGTCGAGGAAAGAATACATCCGGGCTTCTTCGTCTGTGGCATTATATCGTTCGCAGTCCAGATAGAATGTGTGGATGGAAGAGAATATCTGTTCTTCCTCCAGTTCTCCGTGCAGTAACTCGTCGAATTTGGAGTAGGCACTCAGGCTTTGATTGTATGACTGTATGACAAGGACATTAAACAGTTCCTTCCCTTTTCTATTGGAGGAACCCTCTGCTTCACGCGGAAAACAAAGGGCCAATATCAGCATCGTTATGTATATATGTATTTTCAAGGAAGAAACACTTATCAATTGTACCCGTACTGTTTTAAAAACCGTTCAAAGTTAACGATAATCGGGATATAATAAGTATTTCTTTCTGATTTTCTTATATTCATTTAATGCCGGTTGCCAACTTGCGCGTATTTCGTCCTCCTTTAAGCCGCGGACAATCTGGAAGCGCAACTCTTTTGTCCCGGCAAGCAGGTCGAACCATTGCGGGCGAGTGAAGAAAAAAGCCTGGTCGTTGCCGGCTTTATTGTAGAAATCGAGGAGGAATTTCAGCGTCAATCCTCCGGTAAAGGGATATTCCCTCAAGTCTGTGCCGTAGCATTCCTTGTCCTTATGCAACGGTTTCGTATCGAAGCCGGGTAGTGAGGCTGGCGTAAAGGTGAAATCTCCGTATCTGGGATCGGGTGCTCCTAATATTTGGAACGGATAGTAGGTTCCGCGGCCGACACTGATATTGGTCCCTTCGAAGAAACAGAGCGAAGGATAAAGGCGGATCGACTGGTCGTTCGGCAGGTTGGGAGAGGGTTTTACCGGTAACCAGTACGGATCGCCGTGACGCCAGTTTTCCATCTTGACGATATGTAGTTTACAGGTGTCGGGCGTGCTTTTTAGCCAACCTTCCTTGTTGATCATCCAAGCCAGTTCGCCAACTGTCAGACCGTGCAGTATGGGCAACGGATCTACACCGACAAACGATTCGAATCCTTTCTGGCGGATGGGCCCGTCAATGAAGTCGTTCGGATTGGGACGGTCCAGGACGATAAACTCGACACCGCTTCCGGCACAGGCTTCCATCACGTAGTGCATGGTGCTGATGTAGGTATAGAAACGGGCTCCGACATCCTGAATGTCGAATACGACCACGTCCAGACCAGCCAACTGCTCGGCTGTCGGCTTCTTGTTCTTTCCGTATAGGGATATGATGGGGACTCCTGTTTTTACGTCACGGCTGTCTTTGATCTCGGCACCAGCATCGGCCGTCCCTCGGAAACCGTGTTCAGGAGCGAACACTTTTTTTACGTCGACGCCCTCTTCCAGCAAGGCGTCCAGCAAATGCTTCTGCTGCTTTTCGAGGATGGAGGTTTGGTTCACAACTAATCCGACCCGTTTGTCTTTCAACAGACGGGTAACGACGTCCATACGTTCGGCCCCTAATTTTAGAGGTTCTTTCTGTGGAGTGACGGCCTGGATTTCGGACATCAAGAACAGGCTTAACAGCCAGAAGGCACACCTGATAACTGTTCTCATAGACTCATTCCTTACTATTTGTTTCTGCAAAAGTAACGATTCTTTTTGTTTATTGCGTATCTTTGCCTCTCAATAAAGCGATTGAATGTTATGAACCCTTTAGATATTATTGCCAAATATTACCCGGCAAGCTCGGATGTGTATCGGATTTTGGTTATGCATAGTAGAAGTGTGGCTGATAAAGCTTTGGTTATAGCCAGATGCATCCGGAAATGAATCTTGACCTTACCTTTATAGAAGAAGCAGCCATGCTGCACGATATCGGTATTTTCCGTTGTAATGCTCCTGATATCGATTGTCATGGGGAGGCGGAATATATTTGCCACGGTTATCTGGGGGCCGAACTGATGCGGGCGGAAGGTTATCCGCGCCATGCCCGTGTGTGCGAACGGCATACCGGAACGGGTATCACGCTGGCAATGATCGAAGAACGTAATCTGCCTCTTCCACACCGGGACTTTATGCCGGAAACCTTGGAAGAACAACTGGTTTGTTTCGCCGATAAGTTCTACAGCAAAACGAAGCTGGACAAAGAAAAATCTGTCGAAAAGGTAAAACAAGGTCTCTCCAAGTATGGGAATGAAACTGTCGAACGGTTTGATAACTGGTGTAAACTCTTTTTAGGGGAATAAAAAGGGATTGGCTCGCTAAATTGTTATACATTTGCCCGCTGTAACACACTGCAAATAACGACGGAATGTTTTTGAAATACAAATGCCTGATTATTTTGTTGCTTTTCCTCACCGGAAACATGATGACTGAGGCGCAGGAACTTATTGCCCCGACCGATACCGTGACGGCCGTTGTGGGTGATACGGTCGTACCCGCCGGACAGGATAGTGTGCTTGCGTTGGACAGCGTACCGAAGAAGCAGACAGGGTTGGACGCTCCGGTTTCCTACCAGGCGAAAGACTCCATCATCATGACGGGGGCGAACTGGGCTTATCTGTTCGGGGAAAGCGATGTGAAATATCAACAGATCGAACTTCAGTCCGAGAAAATCGAGATGAATATGGACAGTAGCCTGGTGTATGCACTTTCGGTCTCGACTCGATCGGGGAGGAATTCGGCTATCCTCTTTTCAAAGATGGTGACCAACAGTATGAATCCAAGACGATGCGCTATAATTTCGGTACGAAAAAAGGATACATTACGGATGTGATCACGCAACAAGGCGAAGGCTATGTGACAGCCGGGCGTACCAAAAAAATGGATAACGATGTCTTGAATATGGTGGGTGGACGGTATACGACTTGTGACGAGCACGATCACCCCCACTTCTATATCCAGATGACAAAGGCGAAAGTCCGTCCGAAAAAGAATATCGTGACGGGGCCCGTCTATATGGTGTTTGAGGATGTTCCGCTTTATCCGATCGGCCTGCCTTTCTGTTTCTTTCCGTTTTCGAGTTCTTACTCTTCGGGTATTATCATGCCTACTTTCGGAGATGAAAGTTCGCGTGGTTTCTATCTGCGTGACGGAGGGTATTATTTTGCGTTGAGCGATTATATGGACCTGGCTCTGACCGGTGAAATCTATACGAAAGGTTCCTGGGGACTGTCGGCCCGTTCTTCTTATCGGAAACGGTATAAGTTTTCGGGTAGTTTCAATGCCTCCTATCTGGTTACCCGTTTAGGAGACAAGGGGCTTCCCGATTATAGCTTGTCTAAGGACTTCAAGCTGAACTGGACGCATTCGCAGGATCCGAAAGCCAATCCATACCGGACTTTCTCGGCGAGTGTGAACTTTGCGACCAGTAGTTACGACCGTAACAACCTGAACAGTTTCTATCCGGGTTCGCAGGGATTCGCGGATGCGAACCAGAATACCAAAGGGTCCAGTATCAGTATAACGCAGCGTTTTCCGAATAATCCTTTCAGCCTTTCGGCTACCATGAATGTGAATCAGCGTTCGAAAGACTCGACGATCTCGTTAACATTGCCTGATATTACGATTACGATGAGCCGTATCTTCCCGTTCAAGCGGAAGAATGCGGTCGGTAAAGAACGCTGGTATGAGAAGATTTCCATGAGTTACAACGGCTACCTACGTAATAGTATCGATACGAAAGAAGACAAATTGTTCAAGTCGAGCCTGGTGAAGGATTGGCGGAATGCCATGCAGCACCAGATTCCGGTGAGTGCGACTTTCTCTTTGTTTAAGTACCTGAATATCTCGCCATCGTTCAACTATACCGAACGTTGGTATACCAATAAGGTGGAAAAAGCATACGATATGCAGAAGAAGCAGGTGGTTGCACGTGATACGACGTATGGTTTTTACCGCGTATTCGATTACAGCACGTCTGTTTCGGCTTCCACTACGCTATATGGTTTTTATAAACCGTTGCCGTTTTTGGGTGACAAGATCAAGATGATCCGTCACCGTTTCGAACCTTCGGTGACCTTGAGCTATACGCCTGATTTCGGAGCTTCCAAATATGGCTTCTGGAAAGATCTTATGTATGAAGATCAATATGGACAGACGCAGTATACTTCTTACTCGCCGTTTGAAAACGGTATGTTCGGGACGGCCCCTAACGGGAAGTCGGGGAGCTTGAGTTTCCAGTTGGATAACAACCTTGAAATGAAGATCAATCGGATCGCGATTCGACGGGAGAACGCAAGATCAGCCTGATCGATAAGTTGTCATTAGGGATGAGCTATAATATGGCGGCCGATTCGTTCAAGTGGAGTGACTTGAGTGTCGGCTTGCGTCTCAAGTTTTCGAAGAGCTATACTTTGAACCTGAACGGTACGTTCGATACCTATACTTATGGCTATGATGAAGCGACGAAGACCGTTCGCCGTTTGGATATTCCTCGCTGGCAGGCAGGTAAAGGATTAGGACGTTTGCGCCAGACCGGTACGAGTTTCTCTTATACCTTTAATAATGATACGTTCGGCAAATTGTTCGGCAAGAAGGATAATAGCGACGATTCCAACAATCCTCCGACAGACCCCAATGCATCGAACGATCCGGAATTCGAACAAATCTCTTCGGGGGAAGAAGGGGACCAGCAGGGTAAAATGGAAGGCGGTCGCTTGCGTGGCGCCAAGAAAGATACGGGTGAGTTCGATTCGTATGGCTATATGGTCAATAAGGTGCCCTGGAGCCTTTCATTCAGCTATAGCATGCAATTGCGTTATGGAGACTTTGATCCGAGCAAGCTCGAATATAAGTATAAACTTACACATGCATTGAGCTTTAACGGTAATATCCAGCCGACGAAGAACTGGCGTTTTAATTTTAGTGCCACTTATGACTTCGATACGCATAAGATATCATATATGACTTGTAATATAACCCGCGACCTGCATTGTTGGCAAATGAGCGCCAGTTTTGTGCCGGTGGGGCCTTATAAGTCTTATACCTTCAATATCGCAGTAAGTTCGTCTTTGCTGAAAGACCTGAAATGGCGCCAGAGCAGCAACTATCGTGACGGACAGAAATGGGATTGATTCAATTGACAATTGATAATTGACAATTGGGGAAGCTACCATTCTATAGGAGTCTGTCCGGTCGCGATCAGATAATCGTTTGCTTTACTGAAATGCTTATTCCCAAAGAATCCGCGATAAGCGGAGAGGGGAGATGGGTGAGCCGATTTCAATATCAGGTTGCGGGAGGCATCTATGAAAGCTCCCTTCCGTTGTGCATACGAACCCCACAGGATGTAAACGATATGGCTTCGCTCTTCTGTCAGGCGGTGGATCACGGCATCCGTGAATTCTTCCCAACCTTTATTCTGGTGTGAGCCGGCTTGGTGTGCACGAACCGTCAGGGTTGCATTGAGAAGCAAGACGCCCTGGTCTGCCCAACGGAGCAGATTGCCGGTTTGCGGTACGGGTTTGCCTAAATCGCTTTCGATTTCTTTGAAGATGTTGACGAGCGACGGAGGAAAGGGTGTCCCGTCCTGGACGGAGAAACAAAGTCCGTGTGCCTGTCCGGGTTCGTGATAGGGATCTTGTCCGAGAATGACTACTTTGACCTTGTCGAACGGACAATGTTCGAACGCGCTGAAGATATAGGGACCGGGGGGATAGATGGTTCTTTGACGGTATTCTTCTTTAACAAATGTGATCAACTGGCTGAAATAATTCTTTTCAAACTCTGAACTTAATCGTTCTTTCCAGCTCTGTTCTATCTTGACGTCCATAATGGTAATTGAAAATTGAAAATTAGAAATTGAAAATTATCTTTGTCACGCGAATATCAGAAATAATTATCAATAATCCATCCTTAATTTTCAATTTTCAATTTTTAATTGTCGATTAGATCAAATACATGCCGGCAGCACGGGCTTCACGACGCATTTCTTCCGGCCATATGCTTGCCTGAATTTCACCGATATGGGCTTTGCGGAGGTAAAACATACACAAGCGGCTCTGTCCGATACCACCCCCGATACTTAGTGGCAGTTCGCCGTTCAGCAGACGTTTGTGGAAATATAGTTCTTTCTTTTCTTCCGCGTTGCAAATTTCCAGTTGGCGGAGCAAGGCTTCCTTATCCACGCGAATACCCATGGAGGATAGTTCGAGCGAACGGTTCAGCACTTCGTCCCAGACGAGTAGGTCGCCATTCAATCCGATTTGTCCGTTTTCCGCAACTGTCGACCAGTCGTCGTAGTCCGGAGCGCGTCCGTCGTGTTTCTCTCCGTTGCTTAACTTGCATCCGATACCGATGATGAAAACGGCTCCATATTCTTTCGTAATCGCATCTTCCCGTTCTTTCGGTGTGAAAGTCGGGTATTTTTGCAGTAGATCTTCGGAGTGTATGAAATGGATTTGCTGGGGTAATGTCGGACGGATTTCAGGGAACATCTCATAGACAGATATTCGGTACGCACCAAGGCTGCATAGATGCGGCGTACGATTTCTTTCAGAAAGTCCACATTCCGTTCTTCAGCTCCCATGACGCGTTCCCAGTCCCATTGGTCGACATATAAAGAATGGAGGTTTCCCAACTCTTCGTCAGAGCGGATAGCGTTCATGTCGGTATAGATACCGTAACCTTTTTCGATTTGATAGTCGGCGAGAGTAAGGCGTTTCCATTTGGCAAGCGAATGGACGATTTCTGCTTTGGCGTCGTCCAAATCCTTGATCGGAAACGTGACAGCGCGTTCCGTACCGTTCAGGTCGTCATTGATACCCATCCCTTTTAAGACGAACAACGGAGCTGTGACACGCCGCAACCGTAATTCGGAAGACAGGTTTTGCTGGAAAAAGTCTTTGATCTTTTTGATACCCATCTCGGTCTGCGATAAGTTCAATAAAGCCTTATATCCTGCTGGTTTAATTAAGTAACTCATATACTTGTTGTGCTTTATGTTTGTGAATAATGTGTGGCAAAGATACTAATTAATGGCAAAATAGCAATTGTGTGCCTTCTTTTATTTGCAAAATGGAAGTGATTGTCGTTAGGAGGCTTGCAAAATATCAAAAGTAATCTTTTTTTGCCCGTTCATTTGTTTTCCTGCAAGATTATATATACTTTTGCGCTGTCTTTGGCTGGGTAGCTTAGCTGAATAGAGCGTCAGATTCCGGTTCTGAAGGTCGTGGGTTTGAATCCCACCCTGGTCACAAAAGGATTTCCAAGTGTTGGAAGTCCTTTTTTTATGGGTTTGTGTGTAAACTTTTCTTTTTTATTTATGTTTTATAAATGAATAACTAATTTAAGAAAGAACAAAGATTATGTCAGTGGTTTATAAATTTCTTTTTCCTTCCAAGCCGGAAGGAAATGCGTTTTCCCTTTTTTTGTTGGCGTTGCGTATCCTTTTCGGAGTATTGCTGCTTTCGCATGGTATCCAGAAATGGACGAATTTTAGTGCTATGTCGGGATCTTTCCCGGATCCGTTGGGCGTAGGAAGTACGTTGTCGTTGGGACTGGCTATTTTCGGTGAGGTGTTTTGCTCTGTGGGTTTTATATTCGGTGCGTTTTATCGCCTGGCTATGATCCCGATGGTCTTTACGATGGGAATGGCCTTTTTTGTGATACACGGGAATGATCCGTTTGCAGCGAAGGAACTAGCCTTTATTTATCTGGTGGTGTTTGTGCTGATGTATATAACGGGACCTGGTAAATTTTCTATCGATCATGTCATATCCTCTGCATTATCGAAAAAGAAACGGTGAGATTTCTGTTGAAGGAATCATGAAGTGTATGTGGTAGAAACAAAAAAAGGCGGGGATTATTATTCCTGCCTTTTTTGTTGTGTTAGCCTTCTCTTAAAAAGTAGTGGGAGAATAAGGTGTTTTTGTGTTGGTTGGGAAAATAAAAAAAGCAACCATGCTAATCATGATTGCTATTAAAAGAGGTGGGCGTTGACGGATTCGAACCGCCGACCCTCTGCTTGTAAGGCAGATGCTCTGAACCAGCTGAGCTAAACGCCCGAATATGAAATCATTTTG
>ENA-OQJX01000327-OQJX01000327.1-human-gut-metagenome-genome-assembly--contig:-NODE-327-length-28048-cov-2.456252_pt1 | contig 28048 bp, 30 predicted proteins | sample MGYA00242615_ERZ504782 | MGnify/ENA primary metagenome ERZ504782 (study PRJEB26092, sample SAMD00036354) | human gut metagenome | host: Homo sapiens | study: EMG produced TPA metagenomics assembly of... | reverse complement strand
TTAAAAATTAAAGCCCGACCAGGTATTAACCTTAAGTTAAAAACTAAAAGAAACAAACTGATATTACTTTTATTTTCTAACTTATAATTTTAATTTTATACTATTCTTCTATTTTTAGCTATAAACTGTTGCTTTACCCGTTTTATCTGGTTAGCTACGCTCGCATCCAATCTGTAAGTTCCGATTTCAAAGATAAAACCACCTTCCAGTTTCGGATCTATTTTGGTTTTGAACTCTACAGTTCCATGAGTTTTCTCTACGACCAATGCCCGTATGCGGTTGACTACCTCTTCCGCCACCGGACAAACAGTCGTGATTTTACCGACGCTGATATTCTTCTGTTTCCGATAAAGGTCAATGTATGACATAATCATAAACTGCAAGAATTTCTCTCTTCGTTCCTCCAGTACCAATTCCACAAAGCGTTTCAATTCTTCGCTCACCTTACCTCCTCCGGCAGCTTCGCAAATCAGTTTCAACTTTGTTTCAGCAGGCAATACAGGATTATCCAATGCCTGTCGGAGTTCGGGGATTCTCGAGAAACTATCTGCCAATATTCCGGCTTCCTCATAAACAGTATCCTCTGTCCCCTTTTCGTCGGCATAGGCCAGCAAAGCCTTAGCATAACGCATTGAAATGACTCCTATATACATAACAATCAGTCTTTAGAAACAGTTAATTCATCCAGCAAACGGTCAATCATTTCCATTTGTTCTTTCTCATCATCGAGGTTCTTGCGCAAAACCTTCTCAGCAATGTCGACAGACAGCACAGCTACTTGGCGGCGAATGTCGCTGATAGCGCTGTCTTTTTCTGCCTGAATCTGCTTTTTCGCTTCATCCAGCAGTTTCTGTCCTTCAACCTGAGCCTGTGTTTTGGCTTCCTTCAGAATACGTTCGCGGGTTGCGACCGCTTCATTCAGGATGCGCGCCTGCTCCTCGTGAGCCTTAGCCAATATCATTTCACTGTCTGCTTTAATATTAGCCAATTGCTCATTGGCTTCACGTGCAGCAAGCAGTGACTTGTCTATATATTGTTTTCGCTCATCCACCATTCTGGTGATCACCGGAAAACCGTATTTTGCAAGAATGACAAAAACGATACCGAAAACGATGACCATCCAGAATAACAGACCGCTATCAGGTGTTAATAATGACATGCTACATTAATTATAAGAACAAAGTTAATAAACAAACAATAATGGCGATCAGCGCCACACCTTCTACCAGCGCGGCGATAATAATCATATTCATACGGATATCTCCTGCCGCCTCCGGCTGACGGGCAATTGCTCCATGGCAGAACCACCGATTTTACCGATACCGATACCTGCACCGATTACTGCAATAGCTGCTCCAAGTGCAGCACCTAATTTCCCTAAACCTGCCGCAGCAGCGGACTGTAATAAAACTGCTAGTAACATAATAGTTTGTTTTTGAATTAATTATTTAATTTATTTTATTTTCTTTTCTTCACGTCATTCTCTTCTGTACGGGACAACCGATAAAGACCGCGGACAACATGGTAAATACGTATGCTTGAATAAATGCGACCAATAATTCCAGCGCAGTCATAAAGATTCCGAATGCCACCGCAACAAATCCCATGGAACCATTAATCAGAGGTCCCATATTCGCCGTAATAAAAATGATGGATATCAAACTGAGAATAGCAGCATGACCGGCCATCATATTGGCAAACAAACGAATCATCAATGCAAATGGCTTCGTAAAGATTCCGAAAATCTCAATAATCGGCATCATCGGGAACGGAGCCTTTAACCACCAAGGAACATCAGGCCATAGAATCTCTTTCCAATATTCCTTGTTCCCCCATAGATTCACAGCCAGGAACGTACAGATAGCCAGCACAAAGGTAACGGCAATATTACCTGTAATATTCGCACCGCCGGGGAAGAAAGGAATCAATCCCATCAGATTATTGATCAGGATAAAGAAGAAAGCCGTCAGCAGATAAGGTGCATAACGCTTATAATCCTTACCGATACAACCCTTTATCACATCATCATTGATTGCCAGGATACAAGCTTCCATCATGCCCACCATTCCTTTAGGAGCTTCCTTTTCTACTGGATGTTTTTTGTACCAACGGGCACAACTCAACACTAGAATCACCAGAATGGCACTATTGACAAACAACCCGGTAACATTCTTTGTAATAGAGATATCCAAAGGTTTTACTTCGTTACCGCTAGCATCCTTTTCCACTATCTTACCTTTATATTCACCGTCTTTAGCAATGTACAGTCCTTCATACTCTCCGTTTCCTTCCTCAAACTTAGAAGAAAGAAAAGCGTGCCATCCTGTACTGCTTTTTACGATTACCGGCAGTGGTATAGCTATAGGTGTATCTCCTATGTCAGTGATATGCCATTCATACGAATCACCTATATGTCCGAAAACGATTTCATTTACGTCTACCTGCTGCTCTTTATAGTCAGTATCCGACTCTTCCCGGGCATTGGCTCCTTGCAGAAAAGCGATCAGCAACATTAAAACCGTTCCTATATATCGTAAACTTCTCATATTACTTATACTTGTACCTATTACTTTTATGTTTTATCTCAAAATGAAAAAAGAAGCGGGTTTCAAAAATCAGAAAGATAATATAGAATACCATGTAAGTTCCTATAAATGACAGAACTTGATGTGCCACCGCCACTGCATAGACGGACATAATCAAGATGCTCAACAATCATCTTCGTCACTTTCGCCACCAAGTAAACCGCCACCATTTTTTGCGGACTTACCCGATAACAGTACCCGAACATAAATATGTAAAAAAGGCCGAAAAGATAAAAAAATATCGGTATGGAGGGATACCAGGCAAAATAATACCTAGGCAACAAGGTGTGAAATACCAAGGCTCCTCCCCAACTCAACACAACCATTAATATGGTCAACGATATGATAAATTTTCTCTTTACGGCTAACAAAGACATAATTATGTATTAGATTTCCACACAGGCCGAAACTATATTGTCCCTTACCTCAACGAACCCACTCGATATTCCAATTGATTTCTCTAATCCATCCTCTGTATATTTTATCTCCCCTTTATCAATGACGATATCAACGGAGCATGGTCATGCAGGACAGAGAAAGAGCCTGATTCTCCCGGTAATATCACAATGTCCACTTTACCGTCAAACAATGTACTTTCCGGAGAAACCACTATCAAATGAAGATCTTCATGATGTTCCATACTTACTCTTATTTCTTATGGCTGGCAGCATCCAGCAACTTCTTTCCTTTTTCTATTGCTTCCTCTATCGTTCCCACATTCAGAAATGCCTGCTCGGGCAGGTAATCCACCTCACCGTCCAGAATCATCTTGAATCCCTTAATGGTATCTTCAATAGAAACCATGACACCTGGAACACCTGTAAACTGTTCGGCCACAGCAAAAGGTTGTGACAGGAAACGCTGCACCCGACGCGCACGGTTTACAGTCTGACGATCTTCATCGCTCAATTCGTCCATACCCAGAATAGAAATGATATCTTGCAACTCCTTGTTACGCTGCAAAATCTGCTTTACACGCTGAGCCACATCATAGTGCTCCTGCCCTACAATCAGCGGGTCAAGAATACGTGAGGTTGATTCCAACGGATCTACAGCCGGATAAATACCCAGTTCGGTAATTTTACGGCTCAATACGGTTGTTGCATCCAAGTGAGTAAATGTAGTAGCAGGCGCAGGGTCTGTCAAGTCATCCAGCAGGTACATACACAGCCTGTACCGAGGTGATAGAACCATTCTTGGTAGAAGTGATACGTTCCTGCATCTGTCCCATTTCTGTTGCCAGTGTTGGTTGGTACCCCACGGCTGACGGCATACGACCCAATAAAGCCGAAACCTCGGAACCTGCCTGAGTGAAACGGAATATATTGTCGATAAAGAACAAAATATCACGTGGTCCGTTGCTGTCACCGTTTTTGCGGTCACGGAAAGATTCGGCAACGGTCAACCCCGAAAGAGCAATGGAAGAACGTGCGCCGGGAGGCTCGTTCATCTGTCCGTACACCAATGTAGCCTGTGACTTTTCAACTTCATTATAGTCTACTTTGGAAAGGTCCCAATGGCCTTCTTCCATACTTTTCTTAAATTCTTCTCCGTAGCGGATTACACCAGATTCAATCATTTCACGCAACAGGTCGTTACCTTCACGTGTACGTTCACCGACTCCGGCAAAAACGGAAAAGCCGTTATGTTTCTTGGCAATGTTATTAATCAGCTCCATAATAAGCACGGTCTTGCCTACACCGGCTCCCCCAAACAATCCGATTTTACCACCCTTTGAATAAGGTTCCAGCAAATCAATAACCTTAATACCTGTGAAGAGTACTTCCTGCACAGTAGACAGCTCATCAAACTTAGGGGGTTCACGGTGAATGGGAAACGCCCCTTCCTTACTCAGCGGGCGCATACCGTCCACAGCCTCACCTACTACGTTCATCAACCGGCCTTTAATCTGATTACCAACCGGCATAGTAATAGGATGTCCCGTCGGAATTACTTCCATACCACGTTGCAAACCGTCCGTACTATCCATAGCTACAGTACGCACTGTGTCTTCACCAATGTGTTGTTGAACTTCCACGACTAAAATTCTGCCGTCATTGCGTTTGATAGTCAATGCATCATGAATGCTTGGAAGAAGCAGATCGGTGTCGATGCCTTTGCCCTCAAAATACACATCGACTACCGGTCCGATAACTTGTGAAATATGTCCAATAATCTGTGACATAAGCTTCTATTTACTTTTATTTGATAATTTACCTTTTCTATATTAACAAATATCGCAGGTTTTTTGTTTACCTACATTTTGCTTTATATGCGCAGCAAGGTAAAGATTATCTCAGTAGATTGAACTTAAGCTAACATTTTTTACACATCAAAACGACATAATTCCACTAAAAGAAGAAAAAAAGAACATTTGCGCTACTTTTTGTGCATTCCTTCACGAGATAACTGTTTACTTAAATTAGCAATTCCCAAGGCGACCACCGCTGTTACCGTAGCTGCATGCTCTTGGTATTCTGGTATATTCTTCGTATAAAGATCACGTTCCGTATGCCATATTTCCCCATAAGAGAAATTATATCCTTTTATGTCTTGTGTATTGAAACCAAAAGTAGGCACTCCTTCCACTGCAAAAACACTGGCATCCGTACCACCGCTTTGAGTAGGACGTTTAAAAGGTTTCGCTACCTTTACTTCAAACGGATAATCCGCACGGATTTCTTTCACAGGCTTGCACACTTCCACAAAATCATCATACATAGCCTGAGGAACGGAGATTCCCACCGGAGGAGTCGGTCCTCCGTCCCGATTGAATAGATTAGCAATCTTTCCTAACTCTTTAGCGTGAGTCTTGACATAAGATTTTGCGCCCAACAAACCAAATTCCTCTCCAGCAAAAGCCACAAACAATATAGTACGTTTAGGTTTTGCACCGGAAAGTGCAATCATACGGGCAGCCTCCATCATAGGACCAATACCTGTACCGCAGTCTATACCACCGGTTGCCACATCATAAGAATCAAGATGTCCGCTTATAATAACATATTCATCCGGATATTTAGTACCTTTAATGGATGCTACGACATTATGATATTTCACAGGACCTAGTTTGAAATGATTACGAATATCAAATTCCAGCCAGAAGTTCCGGCGTTCTTTCACCATCTGCTTGATGATTTTGTATTGATGTTCATCCAATTTGATGTCACAGACTTCGGGCAAATTATCAAACGTAGTATGGGGATCATTTAATAAAGCACGATCATACAAAGCACGTAAAGGTACAGGTGCCGACTGAATAAAGCCAAGTGCTCCTCCTCACACATTTCTTTATAAAATAGTCCCGGCATTTCACGCAAAGGCTTCATGGCATGTTTGGTTCCTTTGCTCCAATTCTCTTCCATCAAGGCAGCATTCTGCTTTTCTATTTCTATATTTTCAGCTTTGATAGCAGCTCTCAACGAATCTCCTTTAGCAGAACGGTCAACAGGCCAACCTACATTTTCACCTGAAATCAACACCCAAGCGCCTTTCAACTGATGTTTCATGCGGTCTAGTTCTTCTTGAGTACGGGGCTCTATCAAAACATGCCCGCGTTGCAGACCTTTAGTACCTGAAGTGTAGGATGGAGTGACAAAATGCAAATCCATCGCCTGATCTCCCCCGATTAAACGTCCGAACCATGGACCACGGTTAAAACCTACCGGCAGTTCCCCAGCTTCTTCCAAGCGTACGTCAATACCCCACCGTTTATATTCACGCATCATCCACTCGGCTGCATTCTCATATGCATCCGAGCCAATAACTCTTCCCCCAAAACGATTGGTGAGAATATCCAACTGATGCATTACCCGGTTATCAGTTTGGCCCGTTTCAATGATTTTCTTTACGGCGGCAGGTTGGGCAAAAGTAGTCCCTGCATACAAAGAAGCAGCTATTATAGCTGCCATGCACATTTTGTTCATCATGGTATTTCTTGTTTGTTAGTTGTTAACGATTACAAATATATAGCAAATTTTGGAACTTCAACTATTAAATTTCCAACAATTTATCAGAGAAAAGCGAATATTTTTGAAGCCGTACAACACAAACAGTATTAAAATGAAAGCTTATTCAGCTTTCATTTCTTTCTCAAGGCTTTTGGCATACAGATTGTCAATGATACCATCAGACAGTCCAATGACCGGAACATAAATATATTCTGCATGCACTACTTCTGCAATTTTCAGAAAAATTTCCGCAGCAGGCACAATTACATCGGCACGGTCTTGCTTTAGACTGAATGCCTCTACCTTCCTCCGGAGTCAGCGGTTTCAACACATCATAGACTGTTTGCAACGAACTGACCGGCAAACGTTGCAACTTCTTATCCTTCTTATCTGCCAGGCGGAACAACTTATTAATATTCCCACCCGATCCGATGATATTGATCGCGGCAACACCTTCCGTCACTTTCATAAGCTCTTCTTCCATTTGCTGCCAAGTTCCTTCTTTAACAGCATTACTTAGCATACGCACCGTACCGATGTTGTAAGACACCGACCATACCAACTCACCGTTAGTCAACAGATTAATCTCTGTACTGCCACCACCTACATCCACATACATATAATTACCCAGACGGTCTTCCATACACTCTATATGATTATTATAAATCATTCGAGCCTCTTCCTGACCATCAATTATCTCAATGCGGATACCTGTATCCTTTTCGATTTTCTTGATTATCGTCCTCCCGTTACGCGCGTCCCGCATAGCCGAAGTAGCACATGCCCTGTAATCATCCACATCATAAATTTTCATCAACTGACGGAAAGCCTTCATCAAACGTCTCAGCTTATCCGCTTTCTTCTCGGACAATTCACCTATGGAGAAAACATCGAACCCTAGTCGTAGGGGTACGCGAAGCATCATCACTTTTTTAATTTTTTTCTCCTGCACAGCCTCCCTGTCAATGCTTTTTATCAAAAGGCGCACAGCGTTAGAACCAATATCAATAGCAGCATAATTCACTTTTCCCATCTTAATCCTTTATTCTGTTTTCATTTAAATAATATTTGTATAATTCCTCCTGCGAACGGAAAGCTGTCTTATCTTCCGATATCCAAGGACGATTCTCTCCTGTTCCGTCCACCACCCGTCCTTGCAGAGTATCTTTCAAACCATATTCCACTACCCGCTTCAAGTCTGCCTTTATTTCCGGATCGTAAACGGGAGCAATCACTTCCACCCTGTTATCCAAATTGCGCGGCATCCAGTCAGCCGAACCAATGAACATTTTCTCATCACCACCATTGGCAAAAATAAAAATACGCGAATGTTCCAGATAACGGTCTATGATGCCATTGATACGAATTGTATCACTCACTCCCGGCACTCCCGTAATCAGTGAACAATTACCACGAACCAGCAAGTCTATCCGAACACCATGCGAAGATGCTTCATACAGTTTCTTCACCATTACCGGATCAGTAATATGATTAATCTTTATCAAAATGTAAGCAGGTTTTCCGGCCTGCTTGTTCTTAATTTCTTCATTAATAAGACGGCTAAATTTTTGCTTCATCTCATTAGGAGATACCAACAGTTCTTTGAAGCGAACGGGAGAATAAGGGCGTTCTATAAAATCAAAGACCAAACTCACGTCACGCGTCACATTCTTAGCAGCCGTCATCAACATATAATCAGTGTACATACGGGCGTTACCTTCATGAAAGTTTCCTGTACTGATACAAGCTATATCCGCACCTGTTTTCATGGATATATAGGTAATCTTAGAGTGTACCTTCAGTCCCTCCACCCCAAATATCACACGGATACCGGCATCCTGCATTTTCTTTGACCAATCTATATTGGAAGCCTCGTCAAAACGTGCCAGCAATTCAATAACTACTGTTACTTTCTTTCCATTGCGTGCCGCATTAATCAATGCTTTTACCACTTTCGAATCTTTAGCCAAACGATAGAGGGTTGTCTTGATACTTTTTACTTCTTTATTAATCGCCGCTTCCTGCAATATACGGATATAAGAATCGAAACTATGATAAGGCACATGAATAAAACGATCTTTCCTACGAATCAGCTCCAACATACCAACGTTACCCGAAAGCTCATTTTTCAAAACAGGAGTCCATTCAGGGTATTTCAAATCTTTCCGGCCACAGTCTGGAAAACGCATCAGGTCCTTATGGTTATGATATTTTCCACCGCCCAATACTGTATCCAACTTATCCAGATTCAACTTGTTCATGACACGTTTTAAAAGATCTTTAGGCATACTGGCATCATAAATAACCCGTAAAGGCTCACCTCGTTTGCGACTCTTTACTCCTTTAGAAATTTTCTGCATCATTCCGTTACGCAGATCATTGTCTATCTCCATCTCCGCATCTTTGGTAAACTTGAAAGCATACGCTTCAAAATGTTTATAGTTCATACCATGAAATATCAATGGTAAACAATAGCGTACCACATCATCCAAATACATCAGGTAATTTTTACCATCCTTATCCGGCAGACGGATAAAACGCCCTGCCTGTGCTACAGGCAGCTCTATAATTGCATATTCTCCAACTTTATGTCCTTCTTTCCTCATCTTTACAGCCAAAAAGATATTTTCATCCGCTTCGTTACCCAGTTGTTTTACTGATTTCAGCCAAACAGGACTAATAAACCCATTCAGCCGTTGTTGATAAAAAGAATCGACAAATAACTGTTGTTCCTCATCCAGTTGTACATGATTGACTAAACAAATATTCTCTTTCTCCAATTCTGCCGTTACCTGCTTGATCGCACCTTCATATTCTTTAGAGTACCTGTTGTTCAGTTTATTTATCTGTCTAATCAGTTTCAATGCTTCTTCCCGTTCAGAATGCGCCGCTTTATCTTCGCACTCGGCCACCCGGCTTTGAGTAGCTACACGTACTCTGAAAAATTCATCCAAATTATTAGAGTAAATTCCTAAAAAGCTCAACCGTTCCAGTATAGGAACACGTTCTTTCATGGCTTCCTGCAAAATGCGACGATTAAAATACATCCAACTGATATCTCTCGGCAGATAATATTTATCTTCCTTTTTCTTCTTCTCCATACGGTTTTAATATTTTTAGCAAAAATACGTCATACACATTACAATAACATGTCAATATAACTACAAATCAATAACAATAAAAAAGTCACAGCCGACGCATACAGCCATGACTTAAAGAGAGTTTTTATAAGAAAATCAAATAAACTCTTCAACCAAATACATCTCATTAAATAAAATTTGTTGATAATTGGAAGAATCACTCTCTAACAAATTCAACAAAGTATATTCAGCTCCACGTACCAATACACAAAATCACGATTGGGGTGGTAATCTTTCGCAAATTCCAGCAACTGTTGCAAATTAAAATCTGAGGAAATGATACCCGCACCGCTTTTTTCGGCATCATATGCATTACAGTCCTGTTCTATATGAGCAGGAACCATCAGAATAGGTTTGCCTAAATACATGGCCTCGCACACCGATTCAAATCCGGCAGTACTGGCATAAGCCTTACATCCCGCCATCTGCCTCAAAAATTCCACATCATCCAGTTGATAAAAGCTCAATGTATTGTCCACTCTCTTCACCGGTTCCTCCTCCCACTTGTCCCAAAAGAAACGAAGCGGTATCCGGGATGTTGCCTGTGCCATTTCATTACATTTTCACTGAAACCCGCATTAACCATATAGCCATGTATATAGTCACCGGAATAAGGTTCATGTAAAGTCACTTCCCTACGCAACAAGGGAGGAATCACACGGATATGATTCTGAGGATCATCGTTCATGTGACGAAAAGAAAGAGCCAAACGTTCCTTCGCCCCCAAGCTGGTCAATACGGTAAAAAACTTCAAAAGAGCCAAGCTTACTTTATCAGCCTTTGGAAATTCAAAACTTTTATGCAAGAACAGATATTGATGCCCTATACAGATTTGCGGAACAGAGGGACGGAACAGGAAATAAGTCAGTCCGGTCAGCAATTCATAGAAATTGATAACCCTATCCGCACCACTGTCCTCGATACGCTGACGAATGTAGTTAATGCTATTGATATACACAGGAAGTTTCACTAGATTATACGCCACGCTCCGCATCAAACTCACCCGTTTGTTAGCTGGTGTAGGCAGAAAATTAGGACTGACAAAACGTTTTACCGGAGCATGGATATTACGATTGAAAAATCCCGGCAAGCGGCGCGAACTACTTTTACCTACCAGTACTTCCACTACTTCGTGACCGTTCCGGCGCAATATTTCCTCCAACGTAATGGCTTGAGTAAGATGTCCTCTCCCCTCACCCTGTACTATAAATAAAAATTTCATGAGGCTGTATATATTAGGGTAAACTCTTTATTTTCTTCATTCTCATCAGCTAGTACATGATGGTATTCCATGATATTCCAATTCCCGTCCGCATCCTCAGTCAGTGCCGAAAGCTTTCTACCCAATCGCCCGAATTCAGATAATGAATACCATCATAATAGGTATTAGCCGGATGATGGATATGACCACAAATCACTCCGTCACATTTACGTACACGTGCAAACTCCACCAATACTTTCTCAAAGTCCGATATATAGGAAACAGCCGACTTTACTTTTTGTTTGACGGCCTGTGACAGAGAATAATACGGTTTCCCCCGCTTAGTACGATATTGGTTATAAAAGCGGTTCACCCATAAGAGGAATGTATAACCTGCATCGCCCAACCGGGCTAACCATTTCATCTGCGTAGTAACCCGGTCGAATATATCGCCATGTGTCACATAATAACGCTTTCCATGTGTTTCAAGGATGTATTCTTTGACGATTTTTACGTTATAGAATGTCATAGGGACCAAGCTGTCCAGAAAATCATCGTGGTTGCCACACACATAAATTACTTCAGTACCGAAGTTCTCCATCATCTTCATGATAACCTTAAAGAAATCAGTATGTTTTGCTTGCCACCTCTTAGTACCTGCCTTACGCAAATGCCAACCATCTATAATGTCTCCGTTCAATATCAGACGGTCACAATTGACAGATTTCAGAAAGTTACTGACTTCAATTGTTTTGGAATGAGAGGTTCCCAGATGGATATCCGATAAAACCACTGTAGGATAATACGTTCTTAGATGCATATCTTTATTATTAAAACTATGCAAATATCCATGTTATCTATTACAAGATCGTGTCGGCAGAATTACTATGCTATTAAAATCAATAAAAAGACAGGCCGTTTCTTCATGGAACAAGAAACGGCCTGCAAAGCTTCAGTTTATTCACATAAACCACACTTCAGATCTATAACTAATAATTAATTGTCAATATCAATCACATTGAACTGCATATCAAACTTTATCTCCCAACCATTAGAAAGTTTCACTTCATAATCATACTTGTCCCTCTCGATCTTGAGCATCTTGCATCGGGATAATTCGTAGTGACGTACTTCTTTATCGCGTCAGGAACCACAGCGACAGGTACAGCGCTGTATTTGCAATTCACTTCTGTCCAAACCCCTTTCTTATCGAATTCCAATTTGTCTCCATTGGTAAAAATCACATCATAGCTTTTATCAAACCAGTCTGTTTCCATTTTAGCCATCGCCACCTTGTTATTGGGGAAATGAGTTTTGATAAAAGTTTGTGCAGTCTGAGGCAATTGGTTTACTTGAATAGGTTTGTCATCATCCGCCCATACCACTGTTTGCAACGTAAATAAGCACACTAACAATAATAATACCTTTTTCATAATCGTCATTTTTTTTATTTGGTTCTACATTCTGTTTTCTGATGCAAATATGAAGGGAGATTCTGAAAAGAATTTGAAATTCTGAAAAAACACGATTTTTTTCATTGATTATGAGTGGATGTATAAAGTATAAAACAATGCTCCCCACTCTTATATTCATAGCAAAGCCTGAGAGCCTGCATTTTACATATCGTATCTGCTATTGCCAAGCCTAGACCGGTTGAGCCTTCTTTTTTCTTTCCTTGATAAAAACGCTCAAAAATACGCTGGGCATCCAGTGGTTGTGCCGCCCCTGTATTGCAAAACATCACACTGTGGGGAGTAATGACAATCCGGATGTGTCCACCGTCTATATTGTGTACAAAAGCATTCTTCAACAAATTGGTAAGCAACACCACTGCCAGTGTCTCATTTATCGTAAGATAGAAAATACCTTCTTCCTCTACACTTGTTATGATCTCACGATATTGATACACTTCTTTATAGTCCTCCAAATATTGCCTCAATAATTTATTCACTTCTACTTGGGTAGTATCCATAAATTGACCGTTCTCTATCTTCGAAAGCAATAACAAAGACTTGTTCAGCTTCGTTATATGCTCCAAAGTCTGATGGGTTTTCATCAACTCCTCCAATTGGCTTTCTGAAAGATTTCATCCTCCATCAGCATCTCCAACCGATTACGACAAATAGCTAGTGGTGTCTGCATCTCATGAGATGCATTACCAATAAATTGTTTTTGCTGTTCGAACATCTGCTCACTGCGCTCTGCATAACGAACAGCCGCCTCATTCAATTTTCTGAATTCTGAAACCCGGGTATTATTTTGTAAAGGCTCGTTTCCTTTACCGATACGATATTTATCCAACCAATGAAGCAATACATAAAGAGGACGCATATTTCGATAAAACACCCACACATTAATAACAATTATAGTCAGTAATAAAGCTATATAAAGAAAAATCATCCAACCTGCCATAGCATCTTTCAAATCATCTTTTTCTATAGAAGGGGTCGCTACCGTCAATTCAAAAAACTTTTCGCCATCATCCTTAAAAATGGTAGTAAGGATTCGTGCAGGTTCAGTTTCATCTTTTTCGGGAATATAAACCATAGAATCCTTATAAAGGATATCATCACGAGATCCTGCATATTCCTTTGTCACTTCACGCAGGAAATACTGATTGTTGGAAGCTGTATTTTTAGAAGGAAGCTCCTCTCCCGCCAATGCACGTATGATGATAATTTCAGAATAATCTTCCAATGAGTCATCCACTTCATCATTCACCTCATCCATTACAGTAAAATAGAAAAGGATGGCCCAGCCAGTCAATAAAACCGACAACACTAACGATATACGGATAATGACATAATAAATCAATTTCATTTATTCCACTACCATTTTATATCCAAAACCATAAACAGCCTTCAGTTCAGGAGTAGCTCCTGCCTCTTTCAACCTCTTTCGTAAATTCTTTATTTGGGCATAGATAAAATCAAAATTATCGACTTGATCTATATGGTCGCCCCATACGGATTCGGCAAGTGTGTTTTTATTAACCAATCTGCCGGGACGGTTCATAAAATAAACCAGAATATCATATTCCTTACGGTTCAGTTCAATCTTTTTTCCAGCTACGGTCACCCCATATTTATCGGGAAAAATTTCTATATTTCCGTATTTGATACTATTTTCCCCACCTTGCTGATGACGGCGTATCACACTTTTGATACGTGCATTCAGTTCCACCAAATGAAAAGGTTTAGGCAGATAATCATCAGCTCCGAGATCCAATCCTAGCACTTTGTCTTCTATAGAATCTTTGGCTGAAAGAATGATAACATTTTCCCGTTTATGCATTTTTTTTAACTTTTCCAACAAATCCAAGCCACTCCCATCCGGCAACATAATATCCAGCAAAATACAGTCATAATCATAATCCTCTATCTTTTGTAATGCAGTACGGTAATCGGCAGCAATTTCCACCACATAACGCTCCTTTTCCAATGAACGCTGAGTCACTTCACGCAAATTAGCATCGTCTTCTACTAATAGTATTTTCATAAGTCCAACTTTTGGTTCTTAAAGACAAAGAAACAAGATAATTCTGAAAAAACACTGAAATAAGAAAAAAAACGAAGTAACCATACAATTTTTTCCATCAACCAACCAATAAACAACAAATATCAAACTGAAAAACGTTATCAACAATACAATCAGCCCCCTGCATCTACCACAACAAGATGCAAGGGGCCACACACAACTCTCTCTAATCAAACCCTAATTATTTGATTTCCATTTGAGAAAAATCCATTTGGCTCAAACCTACTGGTGACGGTGTTTCTTTTAAATCAAAAGTGACTTCCTTCTCACCATTTTTAGCCGAGTTTATTTTTACCTTTATACCCTTTGTTTCCGATGTTATTTCCAAAGAATTCAAATTAAAGGATACCGCACCGTTTCTCCAATAACCAGTAGTATCAGCATACGTATTGTAACGATATTCTAAATGAATATAGCCATCCTGGTCGGGCGTAATTGTAGTGTTCTTTACCAAACTAACCAAATGTTTCATTTTAGAAGGCATATTCTGATTAAAAATAATATTTAAATAACCACCACTAATCCACATATTACCTTCAAATATATCTACAGGATCATTGCCAAACGTTTCTTCATTCTCTGCTGTTAACTCCTCTATAGGTTTAGTTAGAATTTCCTTTATATTCAACACTTTGACTGAACAATCATATCCTTCCGGATAATTATCATACAGAGGATTGAAATAAAGAATAACTCGTTGTCCATCTATCGGGGAATACCAAAAATAATCAGTAGTTGCAGGCCAAATTTGTCCCCATCTGTCACCGGTAAGTCATATACATGGGCACCTTTCACATTTACAGTAGCCCAATCCACTGCCACATCACCAAGAGAGTAGCCATCACCATCATCACATGATTGGAAAGTGACTCCCATAACTACTAGGAATGCTAATAATAAAAGGTTCAACTTTTTCATAACCATAATGTATTAATCTATTTTCTACTCTTAAAAGTAAAAAAGAGATCAAATACTGCATTTCATCATTAATATTAACTTATTTCAGTAAAAGACTTGTAGAAAAACTAGATTCATTAAGAAAAAAATAGAAGCTTCCCGATTCGTCACGAACCGGGAAGCTTAAAACTGAGTTATATACAGATTTTCCCATTCAGGGGGAACATGGCTTTTCTATCAGCTTTTCACCCTTGTTTTGTTAAGGTAAATGGTTATATATTTAAAAGTTTAGTTTTTAGCGTATTATGTTAATTCACATAACAAAAAATATACCACGGGGCATAGTACCATTCAATACACTAAAAATCAACAGAATAATCATTTTTTTATTTTCCACATTATGTGGAAATACCACAATTTCATTCCACAATTTTGTAGAATTAATCCCCGTTTTTAAAATATATCTTTATCTTTGTAGAATTGATTACTCACTAAACAATATAATTACTATGAAAAAAAGACATTACGGAATGCTCTCATTGGCATTTACTTCATGCTTGGCTGTTCATGCGGAAAATAAAAATCAAAACACAGACAAGCCCAATGTCATCTTCATTTATGCTGATGATTTAGGATATGGTGACTTGGAGTGTTATGGAGCAAAAAACGTACAAAACTCCAAATGTCAACCGTCTGGCATCCGAAGGGATACGATTTATCAACGCACACGCCACTGCCGCTACCAGTACCCCATCCAGATATTCCATGCTGACCGGAGAATATGCATGGCGTAAACCCGGAACAGATGTAGCTGCAGGCAATGCAGGAATGATTATACGCCCCGAGCAGTATACTATGGCAGATATGTTTAAAAGCTCCGGATATGCCACAGGAGCATTTGGCAAATGGCATTTAGGATTAGGTGATAAAACTGCACAACAAGACTGGAATGCCCCTCTCTCCGCTTCTCTAGGTGATTTGGGGTTTGACTATTCCTATATCATGCAGCCACAGCCGACCGGGTTCCCTGTGTATTTATCGAGAATGGTCAAGTAGCCAATTATGATCCTTCAGCTCCGATAGAAGTAAGCTATATAAAAAATTTCCCCGGTGAACCTACCGGAAAAGACAATCCTGAACTTTTATATAATCTGAAGCCGAGCCACGGTCATGATATGTCTATCGTGAACGGCATCAGCCGAATCGGTTATATGAAAGGAGGTGGCAAAGCATTATGGAAAGATGAAAATATAGCCGATTCCATTACCGCACATGCAGTTGATTTTATCAAACAACATAAAGACGAGCCTTTCTTTATGTATTTCGCCACTAATGATGTGCATGTTCCCCGTTTTCCACACAATCGCTTCCGTGGTAAAAACAAGATGGGACTGCGCGGTGATGCTATCGCACAATTTGACTGGAGTGTAGGTCAGTTACTCGAGGCCCTCGATAAAATGGGATTGACCCAGAACACATTAATTATTCTTTCCAGCGACAATGGACCGGTAGTAGACGACGGATACGATGACAAGGCAGAAGAGCTACTGAACGGGCACGAACCTGCCGGTAACCTGAGAGGTGGAAAATACAGTGCATTTGAAGGGGGTACCCGTGTTCCTGTAATTGTACACTGGCCTAAAGCTATCAACAAGCCGGAAGTCAGCGATGTGCTTATTTCACAAATAGACTGGTTGGCATCACTGGCTTCTTTGGTAGATGCCCGTATTCCGAAAGGAAGTGCTCCCGACAGCTACAATCGGTTAGCAAATTTATTAGGACAAGACAAAACAGACCGCCCATGGGTTATTGAACAGGCATCCAATCACACCCTATCCGTGCGTACTAAAGATTGGAAATTTATTGAAGGCAGCGATGGTCCTAAAATGATTCCTTGGGGGCCAAAAATTGAAACTGGTTATTTAGGTATTCCCCAGTTATATGATATGAAACAAGCAGGGGAAAAAGTGAATTTAGCGACTGAACATCCCGAAAAAGTATTCGAATTACAACAAATATTAAGAAAAGTACGAGATAAAAGTATTCAGATGAAGTAACATGTTGAATACACACCAACCAAATATTTCCCAAAGGGTGAATCAAGACAAAAGAATCACATAAAGGGTCTTGAATTCACCCTCTTTTTAATCAAAAGAATTTCAAAATAGTCCTCATTTCAAAAGAACCAATCCTTATAGACAAGGATCCTTTTCTTTCTTTAAAGTCAAAGTTTTTATAGAAAAACAACTTGAACACTTTCACAAGAATGGGTTACACATAAAAACTCTCAAAGATACAAGACACGTTTTCCACTTAAAAAAAGAAATCTCAAATTATTTCTTTATTTTCCCTTCATTCACCAGTTCAGACAGCGCCCTAGCCAATGACGGACGAGTAACTCCCAGCTTCTGCGCCACCTCCTGCTGATTATGAATAGCAGAATGTGTTTCTAGATATTTCAACAAACGAGTCTTTAAATTCAACAAAGCAAACTCATTCAATTTCCTGCTTAAAAAGACACTCCTGTCCGAAATATCCTTCAAAAAATTCTGCATCATCAATGGATGCAAACGCATAAATTCTAAAAATCGTTCTTTACCTATTATAAAAACCTCACAAAGTCCTATTGCTTCTACATTAACGGGAAAACGATTTTCAGTGGCAAAAATAAAAGCCGAGGCCAGCAAGTTAGGAGCTCCAATTTCTTCTACCGTCAGTTCTTTCCCTTCATCATTTATCATTCCCGCCCGTACCCTTCCCGATGCAAGAATGTACAGCCCTTTACATAAGTCACCTTGCCGGGCAATGATATCACCCGGTTCAAAGTGTTTCAAACTATTCGGAAGTCCGAATAGTAAAGCAACCAATTCTTCTTCTTTCATTCCCTGAAAAGGAGCTATCTGCAATAATCCTGTCAGTTCCATCCTACTTTCTTTTAACTGTTATTTGTATCCGCTGTAACATATGGTACAACTTAAAAGACGAAAACCATGTACTTTTGCACAAAAGTAATAGAAATCATTAAAATGAGAAAAGATATGGAGAATAACATGTTTTGTTTCCAATGTCAGGAAACAGCCAAAGGTTTCGGTTGCACCTTAAAAGGTGTTTGTGGAAAAAATGCAACTACAGCACGTACTATGGATTTATTGCTTTTTGTAGTACGAGGAATTTCTGTTGTGGCAGATCAATTGCGCCAACATTCCCTCCCCGTTAAAAAAGATGTGGACAATTTTATTGTAGACGCCTTATTCTGTACCATTACCAATGCCAATTTCGACGACGAAAGCATTATGAAACGCATTGACAAAGGATTAGTAATACGTAATGACCTTAAACATCAAGCTTTTGCCAAGGATATTCCTCTGCCGGAAGCCGATGAGTTAAATTGGAAAGGCAGTCACGATGAATATGATGCAAAAGCCGCAACAGTCGGAGTTTTGCGTGAAAAAAACGAGGACCTACGCTCTTTAAAAGAACTGATTATGTATGGTCTAAAGGGAATGGCTGCTTATCTGGAACATGCCATGAGGTTAGGACATAATGACGAAAGTATTCATCGTTTCATGCAGAACACCATCGCACAAATTACAACAAAATCTTTATCGGCAGATGAACTGACTGTATTAGCACTGAGAACAGGTGAAATAGGCGTTCGAACAATGGCTTTGCTCGACAAAGCAAATACTTCCAGTTATGGCAATCCAGAAATTACCCGTGTAAATATCGGAACTGGTACCCGACCCGGTATTCTGATAAGCGGACATGACCTGCATGATCTGGAAGAATTGTTGGAACAAACCAAGGATAGCGGCGTGGACGTATATACTCACGGTGAAATGCTTCCTGCACATTACTATCCGGCATTTAAAAAATATACACATTTTGTAGGAAACTATGGAAATGCCTGGTGGAAACAACGGGAGGAGTTTACCTCGTTCAATGGTCCTATCCTGTTCACAACCAACTGCATCGTTCCTCCTCTGCCCAATGCCACTTATAAAGAACGCATGTTTACCACTAATTCTACCGGATATCCCGGTTGCAAGCATATTACAGCAGATGAGAAAGGACATAAGGACTATACTGAAATAATAGAAACAGCCAAACAATGTGCCGCACCGACAGAAATAGAACATGGAGAAATCATGGGTGGTTTTGCCCATAATCAGGTATTTCAACTAGCAGACAAGGTAGTAGAAGCGGTAAAGAGCGGAGCTATCCGTAAGTTCATCGTCATGGCAGGTTGTGACGGGCGTATGCGCAGTCGTGATTACTACACCACTTTTGCGAGATGCTCCCCAAAGACACAGTCATTTTGACTGCGGGATGTGCTAAATATCGTTATAACAAACTAGGGTTAGGTGACATTAATGGCATTCCGCGTGTTTTAGATGCAGGACAATGTAACGATAGCTATTCATTGGCAGTCATCGCCCTCAAACTGAAGGAAGTATTCGGGCTACATGACATCAATGAACTGCCCATTGTTTACAATATCGCCTGGTATGAACAGAAAGCGGTAATCGTATTGCTGGCATTACTCAGTTTGGGAATAAAAGAGATTCATCTCGGTCCCACCTTACCCGCATTCCTCTCGCCCAACGTGACGAAAGTACTAGTCGAGAACTTTGGAGTAAGCGGTATCGGTACAGTAGAAAGTGATATGAAAAAATTAGGATTAATGAACGAATAAACGGAATAATTATGAAACAGAAAAATTACAATTCATGTACAGTCGGACAAATTGTAGCCGGCAACTTTGATACAACCAAAGTATTCTCCCGTTACCATATTGATTTTTGCTGCCATGGCAATACTCCGTTTGCAGAAGCCTGCCGGAACCGCGGTATTGATCCCGAAGCAGTAGCACGTGAATTAAATGAATTACAAGAGAATACGGTTAGTAATGCTCCTGACTTTGCCGGATGGCCCATCGATTTATTAATAGACTACGTATTGAAAATACACCATCGGGGAATCCGTGCCAAAGGTCCGCAAATAGAAGCATTATTAGCCAAAGTAACCGAAGCGCATTCAAAGAATCATCCAGAGTTATTGCAAGTCCAAGCACTGTTCCGCGACTCGCTTCTTGATTTGGAAAATCATTTATCAAAAGAAGAGAATGTATTATTTCCTTATGTTTATGAAATGTTCCAAGCCAAAGAGGAAGGTTTGAAAGTAGCTAAATTCCATTGCGGCACCATTCTATATCCCATCGAAGTGATGGAAGATGAACATAATCACGAAGGAGAACGTTTTGAAAAAATCTCTTCATTAACCAATGGATTCACCGCCCCTGAAGATGCTTGTGCCAGCTTCCGCTTGGTTTTACAACAATTGAAACAATTTGAAGAGGCATTACATGAACATATCCACCTGGAAAACAATATCATTTTTCCCAGAGCATTAGAATTGGAAAAGGAGGAAGCCATCTGATAACTACACAATGACACTTCCATTTACAAAAGTGCCCAAAGTGAAATAATACAAAAATCACTTTGGGCATCTTCATGTATTATAACCCACGCTCCACTATATAATCTTGTCCCTGTTCTGTCATCAAGTCATATTCATACACCTTATACAAAGCAGGGTATTGCGGGTTTATCTCCTTGGAAATCAAAGGCTCTTTGATCTCTGCCTGCATATAATATTCATTCGGGTTCTTACCTTTTGCCTCTTTTAATCCAACCCCACGCAAAGGAACATACGAACGTAAACGTAAATTACCTCCCAAACGGGAATGAATCTTCGCTTTATCCAGCTGCACGCCATTCCAGTTCATATCCACCACAAATCCTCCACGGGCAACCAATCCTTGCACACTTCCTGTGGCCCAGGCATCCGGAAGAGCCGGAAGCAAATGTACAGCTCCGTCATGGCTCTGCAACAACATTTCAGCCACACCGGCAGTATAGCCAAAGTTGCCGTCAATCTGGAAAGGCGGATGAGCATCAAACAGATTAGGATAAGTCCGTCCTTGCGGATAAGCTTCTTTCACTTCATCTCCAGGCAGCAGCTTCAACATATTATTAATAATCCGGAACGCATGATTACCGTCCAGCAAACGGGCCCACAGATTAACTTTCCAGCCAATGGACCAACCGGTAGCTTCGTCACCACGCTGTAACAACGTATTTTTAGCTGCCTGGAAAAGTAAAGGATGAGTGTAAGGAGATATCTGATTACTAGGGAACAATCCATATACATGAGAAATATGGCGATGCTTGTCATTCGGATTATCTAAATCTTCCAGCCATTCTTGTAACTGATTGTATTTCCCGATCTGCATCGGGGCCAGACGATTTAACATAGACCGCAAAGAATCTTGATAAGAAGCGGACATTTTCAGAATTCTTGATGCATGCAATGCATTGCTAAGCACATCGAAAATTATCTGATTATCCATAGTACAACCTGCTACAATCGTTGAAGCTTTTTTAGTATCCTCTCCCGAAGGTCCATGTTCCGGAGACATGGACGGAGCAGTCACCATCCAACCGTATTCAGGATGTTCAATTAAATAATCAAGATAAAAATCAGCAGCTCCTTTTAATGCCGGATAGGCTTCGGAAAGAAACAGCTTGTCCCCACTATATAAATAATGCTGCCACAAGTGGGTAGTCAACCAAGCACCTCCCATGGGCCATGTACCATAAAACGCTTTATCCACCGGACCGGTGGCACGCCATATATCTGTATTGTGATGAGCCACCCATCCGTTGCATCCATACATAGTCCGTGCCGTTTCCCTGCCGGTAACTGATAATTCTTTCACCATTTCGAACAAGGCTGGTGTGTTTCACTCAGATTGGTCACTTCAGCCGGCCAATAATTCATTTCCGTATTAATATTGATGGTATATTTTCCATCCCATGGAGCAGCCAGTTTATTATTCCATATACCTTGCAAATTGGCAGGCTGACCTCCCGGCTGGGAGGAGGAAATAAGCAAATAACGTCCATACTGAAAAAGCAACACCGCCAAAGAAACATCCTTACCCTCATTGAACAGTTCGATGCGTTTGACAGTTTCCAGCTTAGCCCGCTCACTGGTTCCCAAATCCAATCTTACACGGTCAAACTGCTCTTTATAAAGAGCTATATGCTCCTGTAAAACCTGACTATAAGGGCGTCCCAATGCCAGAGAAAGATATCCAGACGCTTTTTTACTCTCATTGCCACTTATATCGTGATAATTAATAAAATTCGTACCCGATGAAACATACAGAGTAACACTGTCCGCTCCTTCCACTGTAATGTTTTGGTCATCAATTTTCACCTTACCCCCATCCACATCAGCCTGCGTCTGTGTTTCCATACGAATCAATCCTTTCACTCCCTCATGATCCCTACCCTTTCCAGTCAGAACCAATTTTTTTCCTTTCCTGCTGACTTTATGTTCCAATGGCGACACATATCCGACCTTAAAATTCAGTTTCCCCGGCCGGTCTGCTGTCAAACGGACCACTATCACCTTATCAGGAAATGATGCAAAAACTTCACGTTGAAAAGTCACGCCATCCACTTTATAGCGAGTAGTAGCCACCGCACGTTCCAAATCCAGATCACGATAATAATCGGTTACCTTTTCATGTCCGGGAGTTTCTATAATCAAACTGCCGATTGTTTGATAGGGCATACCATGTTTCCCGGCATAAAAATTATCTTGAATCAAGTTTTGAGCCTCCATGTTTTTTCCGGCAAAAATCAGTTCACGCACTTGGGGCAGACTTTTCAATGCTTCCGGCCTGTCATTCCGGTAAGGACTGCTCCCCACATGGTTTCATCGTTTAGTTGAAGTTCTTCACGGGCCGTTCCGCCATATACCATCGCTCCCATCCGGGAATTGCCGACCGGAAGCGCTTCACCCACGTTCCGGCAGGTTGCTTATACCACAATTTCAGATCACCGCCTGAATAGATAACGAAAAAGACAATAAAATGCCTGCTAATAATGAATAAGTTTCATGGTCAATAGATATTGTATAATGTACAAATATAATTCTATTAACCATACAAACGAAAAGACAGAGGCATTTTATTGTCTAAAAAACAATTATGATAAAGAAAAGACCAAATATTACAACTCCTCCCTATCTGATAATCATATTCCTATTCAGCATCCACCCTGAGAGGTTCTTCTTTTCCATATCTACTTGGACTCACTTTAAAATGTTTCTTGAATACTTCACGGAAATATTTACCATCACAAAAGCCAGTCATTTCTGCCACTTCTGATACGGACTTTCCACCCTCTTTCAACAATTCCGCCGCACGGTTTAAGCGTATCAGCCGGATATAATCTGCCGGCGCCTGTCCTGTCAATGCTTTCAATTTATTATAAAACTGGAGCGACTCATGTTTTGCAATGAACAAAGCGAATCTACAGTAAAATCAGGATCATCCAAATTATCCTCCACGTTTTTACGCACCCCCGATATAAATTTCCAATCAAGGCATTTAAACAATTTTTTCCTACCGGCTCTTCCAATATTTCTGCGGCCATATTCAAAGAGCCATATTTTTCGCGCAGCAATGCTCTATTTGCAAGCAGATTAGCAATTCTCGCTCTCAGGATTTTCAAATTAAAAGGTTGGTAATATAATCGTCCGCCCCTACTTTCAACCCTTCCAGAATATTCCGTTCGTCCCCCAACGCCGTTAACAACAAAATGGAATATGAGACGTTTCTATATCACCTTTTATAGTCACACACAATTCATCCCCTCCCATTTCGGGCATCATAATATCCGACAAGATAAGTTCCGGCCAAAACTCCTTCACAATGATGCATGCTTCTTTTCCATTACAACAAGCCTGCACATTATATATATCCGAAAGAGAATCTATCAGGTAAGTCCGCAATTCATCATTATCTTCCACTACTAAAATGCGTGGTAAAGCACCATTATCAACAATTTCAGAAGATTTCCCAGAATGATCTGCAACCGCAATCTCATCCATCCTTCCTTTCTTCATTTCCCGTTCAGGCTCAATCTGAATACATTTACGCAAATGTTCCCGCCCCTTTAAAAAAGTTACCTTTATAGTAGTACCCTGATGTTCCACACTTTTTACCTCTATTTCACCACCGTGCAGACGTATCAGTTTTCGTGTCAGCATGAGCCCGATGCCACTCCCTGTGATTTTCGAATTAATAGCGTTTACTCCACGAAAATGCATCTTGAACAATTTATTATGTTCTTTAGATGATATTCCGATACCTGTATCTTTCACTTCCAGTTTCCAAGTATCCTTATTCTCCTGCACCGAAACACGAACCATACCATATTCAGGTGTATATTTCATCGCATTCGAGATCAGATTTTTCAAAATAGAATCCATCTTCTCTTTATCAAACCATACTTCCAGTCCTTCCTCCACATTACAGTCGCAGGTAAAATCCAAATGTTTAAAAGCAGCATAAGAACGGAAAGTATCACAAACATCCTGTAAATAAGATTTCAAGTCATATTGAGCAATAAACAACTCAGAAGAATAAACATCCGTCCGTTCAAAATTTATCAAATTAGTAGTCAGCCGCAACAGTACATCTACATTCCTTAAGGCAATCTTCATCCTTTTCTTTCCACGGTCACTAAAACTTTCTTTCTCAAACAATTCCTCCAAAGGGGCTTTTATCAATGTAAGCGGTGTACGGATATCATGAGCCGTATTGATAAAAAAACGAGTTTTCTCATCTGATATTTTTTTTTGCTTCTTTAAATTCAAGACACGATAAATAATAACAAATAGGGATAACGCAAGAATCACATACCCTAATATAGCCCAAAAACTCAACCACAAAGGACGGGCTATCATAATTGTCAGTACACGTTCTTCAAAAACCAATTGTTGTTCCTCTTTGGAAACAGCCCGGATGCGCAGCGTGTATTTACCGGGATCCAAACTTGTATAACGTATGAGATTAGAAGTTCCCGGCTGGCTCCATTCATTGTAAAATCCATCCAATTTCCATGAAAACAACACATTAGAGGGATAATCATAATTAATAGAAGATAATACCAAAGAAAAAGTATTCTGATCATAATTCAGCTTTAAGACCTGCGTTTCATTTATATCTTTTCCAATGGAGAATCTTCATCTCCAGGATAAACCGGCTGATAAGATATCTGAAAATCGCTTAATATCATTTTTTTGTAAACATAAGTAGGGAATCTCAATTTTTCCGGAAATTCAACAGCACCATCCGTACTCCCCAGAACAAAACCTCCATTCCTGCATAATGTACCGGAAGACGGATTAAAACATGCCGACAAAAGTCCCTGCTCGCTGGTCCGATTGTGAAAAGTTTTATCTTTTATCTGAAAACTAGTAATTCCATCCTCCGTACTCATAATGATACATCCATCCATTTCAGGTAAAATGGTATATATATTATTAGAAACCAATGCACAATTACCTGTATAATAATGTACAAAATTTTTATTACGATGATCATAAGTCAGTACTCCCGAACCATTCGTTCCTATATATAACAACCCATCAGCCGACTGATACAGTGTATTGATATAGCTAGACTCTACAGGCATTGCGATATATTGATAATCGCCGGAATCTCTATCCAGCAGATAAAGCCCTGCAACTGTACCAATCCACATGTGGCGACTATCTTTTCCGCAATAGCGGTTATCGAGCTTACCCCCGGATACAAACGGACACTATTATCCTTTAGATCAAAGCACTTCAAATTATAGAATCCTCCCGACCATATATATCCCTGCGAATCCTTTATCATACCACGAATATATTTATCCGGCTGCATATTTATAGAAGTAAGCAAAAAGGAAGAGAAATATTCTACAGACAAACTCTCTTTATTAATTTTATACAAACCGGAGGTATATCCCCCCGCCCATATTATTCCAGGAGAAACCTCACATAAAGTAATGAAAATATGATTTTTATCCTTCAAATGATGATCAGTAGAGTTTAAAAACGAGTGCCACTTTTTAGTTTGTCTGTTATAAAGGCTGATTCCGTTACTGGTTCCAAACCACAAATCTCCATCACTATCCTCAATGACAGAATGTACCTGGTCGTTTACCAACGACTGCTGGTTCCCAATAGAATGTTTTATCCAATAATAATTTTTATACCGATTATCCACTATCGTAACTCCTGTCGGATAATTAGCCAGCCAAATACGTTTTTCTTCATCAATATAAACAACATTAATATTGTTTCCGTTCATTGTATTATTGCTTTCATAATCAGCAGTAATATAAGGATGTGTAACACATGTATTCACATCCACTTTATGTATTCCCATCCTTCCGTAGCAATCAGCAGTTCTTTCTCATTCAAAGGACAGATTCTGGTAATATTTACATCACTCAAATCAATAGAGGAACGGACAATCTGGCGAGTGTTCATATCAAAAGCAAAAATACCTTCCTCAAAGGTTCCGACAAATAATTTTTGAGATGCCGAATGAAAATACAATTCATTCACTTGTGAACTGATATCACACAAAGATTCTATCGGAATAACTCTCAATGCATTATTTTTCAATTCCGTAAAGCGTATTCCCCTTTCAGTCGCAATGAAAAAATGGCTGCTATCTACTTGTTCTACCATTTGTACATTTCCATGCATCACGTTAGCTACCTTACGGATACCAGTATCCTTTATATTATAAAGTACAATAGAGTCCTTGCCGCACAACCATATATTATCACTATGATCCATATACCCACACGTAACCCCTTCTGAGGCATCGGACAATTTATACACTACCTTGAACCGGTCATATAATTCATCATAGTAAAAGACACCTCCTTTCTTGCTAATCACCCATAAACGCCCCTCATCTCCTTTATATAACCACCCAAGATAAATAGAGGAGGTCAAACTTTTACTTTCATCCAGCAACTTATAGTGCCTTATTTCCTTACCATCATAGCGGTCCATGCCTCATTAGTCAAAAACCACATATACCCTTTAGAATCTTTCTGGATATCAAATATCCTACGGTTACTGAGTCCATCCTCTATCCCTATATATTTATATGTCTGCGCAAAAGAGATTAAAGGAATAAACATCAATACGAAACTAATGTTTTTCATTTCAAAAATGTGCGTGTGTTATCTACAAATATCTACGTTAATGTAATAGACTACAAAATCAATAAAGAATTACATCAAAACAAAAAAAACAGATATTTTTCACAAGCTATTTTTTATATAACTCTCTTATTTCTACTATAAAGGACCATAATTCCTATTTTCTATCCTTAAAAAGAACAAGGGAAATACCTATATGATATTTTACATATTGTAACCGATTTTATTCATAAAACAAGCTATCAACCAACATAATCATTTCGTTTTGCGATTTATCAAAGCTTCACGACATACCAGTTCTTTATGAATCTGATACAGACGAATGTTCAATAACCCTGACATACTTCGCAGAAACGCTATATCCCGCTTCACTTCAAACAAATAAAAAAGCCCTGATTCCGTTAAGAATCAGAGCTTTTCCTAATTTTGCTTTCTTGAGAAGCGGTGCGTACGGGACTCGAACCCGTGACCCCATGCGTGACAGGCATGTATTCTAACCAACTGAACTAACGCACCAAATTTCATTTTTCTTATACTGCATCTCTCTCGATTGCGGTTGCAAAGGTACGCAAAATTTCGATATCCGCAAGCATTTTACGAATATTTTCTTTGAACTTTTTCACATCAACTCTGATAATAAGCCATTTAA
>ENA-OQJX01000326-OQJX01000326.1-human-gut-metagenome-genome-assembly--contig:-NODE-326-length-28064-cov-3.576261_pt1 | contig 28064 bp, 30 predicted proteins | sample MGYA00242615_ERZ504782 | MGnify/ENA primary metagenome ERZ504782 (study PRJEB26092, sample SAMD00036354) | human gut metagenome | host: Homo sapiens | study: EMG produced TPA metagenomics assembly of... | reverse complement strand
ACGTAGCTGTACTCGATGATGCTCAGACGTCGAGCTGTACATCACTTTCCTTTGCCCAAAGGAGGGGATGAGGGAGAAGAAGGAGGAGATTTTTCTAACAGAAAACCGGCGAAGAAGAAACATGAACTGACACAGTCGGATATTGACCGGATGCAAGCTCCTGCTGACGGACACCCGCGCAACCTTTCCGGACTATTGGATAACCTTCGCCTTTATCATATTCCTCCCTCTGAACAGTATGCAATCGTACTGAAAAGTAATTACGGAGAAATCGGTGGTAAGGTTTGGAAGGGTTTCGGTGTCATTCGGGCAAGTGCCGGAAAGATCAAACTGCCCGGTCATTATTTGTTGAGTGTCCTGAATAACTGAATTAATAAGGGTTATGATGCTGCTGCGTTGTGTAATATGTTGTAAATTAGTGATATAACAACAACTTCTTATATTAACGAATTTATTAACGCACACTTTTAAAATCTCTTGCACAGACAGAAATAAGGTCTTATATTTGCATTGTCGATAAGCTTAAAGACACAGACAAACTAGAATTATTAACGACTAAAAACTATTACAATTATGCCAGTATTGTACAAACCCTTCCAGTCAACTCTGGAAGACAAAAAAAGCGGTAAAAAACTCTTCTACCCCGAGTTGTACGTTCGGGAAACGTAGATTCCGCACAACTTTCGAAAGAGATAGCAGCCTACTCTTCCCTCTCTCCGGGTGACGTAAAAAACACACTCGACAACCTGGTGACGGTGATGGGTCAACACTTGCAATCTTCGGAAAGCGTAAGCGTGGACGGTCTTGGTACCTTCCGTATGGTGATGGTGGCTCGTGGCAAAGGTGTGGAAACCTCTGACGAAGTGTCGGCTGCACAGGCTACGCTTACCGTCCGTTTCCAACCGGCGACTACCAGGAACCTTGACCGCACTACCGCTACCCGTTCGATGGTGACCGGTGCGAAGTGTGCCCGTTATGATAAACTTGTTTCCGATGCGGGTAGTGCGGAAGGCGGCAACTCCGGTGGAAGCGACAAGCCCGGTGGAGGCGGTAATGAAGGAGGCGGAGAAGCGCCCGATCCGGCTGCATAAATGGCGTCACAGCAGTGAAGAGTACACAAAATGTAAACGACAAACGTCGTAGGCTTAACTAAACATTTGGCTTTTAACTAAACTAGAAATCATCCACTAACATGAGGATTATCAACTTGATTGTGGTGCATTGCAGCGCTACGAGGGAGGATTGTATACTTTCTCCGGAAGATTTGGACCGGTTGCACCGGCGTCGCGGATTTAACGGAACAGGCTATCACTACTACATCCGCAAGGATGGAACAGTGCACCTTACCCGGCCCGTGGAACGCATCGGAGCACACGCCAAAGGTTTCAACGCTCACTCGATAGGTATCTGCTATGAAGGTGGTCTGGACTGCCGGGGACGCCCGGCAGATACCCGGACCCCGGCACAGCGGGCTACGCTCCGGCAACTCGTCGGGCAACTACAGGAGAAATTTTCCGGCTGCCGGGTCTGCGGACACCGGGATCTTTCGCCGGACTTGAACGGAAACGGTGAGATAGAACCGGAAGAGTGGATTAAACAGTGCCCGTGCTTCGATGTGGCAAAGGAATTCAAGGAGTTCGGAGAATTTGCCGATAGACTGATGAGACTGGAAGTACGGAGAAACACAGAGTAACACAACACATTAAAGAACAGAAAGGAGGTAAATGATGGCAATGAAGAAATCAGTATGGGATATGATCCTGAAGGTGGTTATCGCAGTGGCTTCGGCTTTGGCAGGCGTTTTAGGCGCTAATGCGATGAATTTGTAAAAGAGAAATGCTGAATAATCCCCACTATGCAAAATTGTGCGCGCCAGTTTGGCATGGCGGGGCTTTGTAGAATTATCCAATAGTGAATTATAACAATAAACACAATGACTAAACGAATTATATTCATATTATTAGCAGTATTTTGGGGATTGGGACTGCAGGCGCAAACCGTAGAAAAAGATGGTACCTATTATTATGACGCAATACCAGTGACATTCGACATTGGAAAATGATATTTACGGATGTACGCGATACACGGAAAGTGCCACCTTGGTATAATAGCTTCATTTACATGCCTAAAGGGAGCAGCCATTATCAGAAGACTCAAGGGAATGCCGTTTTTTATCGGATGGAGATTCCGGCTTCGGGAAATGTAATTGTCCATAACTGGAACTCACGCATGGGATTTAGTTCCTTGTTTGTATATCGACTCCTTCTGAACTTCAGCCAGACAGTGATGTAAACATAGAAGAGGTCGAAATTTTTGAAGAGGGAGACTTTATGTCCCCGGATTTTGATCCGGAGAAGCTTGGTATCCCTGAAGGTGCTTCTCATGGACTTGCTTATATCCATTTGAAAAATTTACCTGCCGGCACCTATTTTATTATTACTGCAGGATATAAATACATGAATGGTTCTGTTCCCAATGGAGAACTGGGAATAACTATTATAGCCGATTTATCACCTGGCATTCCTGATGAACCGGAAATTCTGCCGGAGGAACCGGATAATAGCCCGGTATGGTACCAATACGATCAGTCGGGTAATCGAATTAAAACTAATAAGAAATAGCAATATATATGAAAAATATGATACAAAGATTCATTATTTTAATAATCGCCTCACTGACGGCCCTTTCTGCAAAAGCGCAGGGCGCAACAACATTAGAAGGTGGTAATGACTACGCTAATACGGGGTACGAAGTAGGTGAAATACCTATTCAATACGCCCTTACTCCCACGGGAGCTGTTACCTATCAGGTGGCAATCGATATTCATCCTGATCCGGAAGACTTTCACCCCCGTTTGTCGTTCTGTTACAATAGCCAACAACGTGAAAGCGCATTGGGGTATGGGTGGAATATCAGTGGGCTCTCCGGTATCACCCACGTGGCTGGAACAATCTATTATGATGGAAAATCATCTCCTCTCTCTTTGAACGAAGATAAGTTGATGTTGGATGGTATCCGCTTGTTAAAAACTGGTACGAATAGTTGGCAAAGCGAACAGGGATTCGTGAAAGTGAAAAAATTGGCGAACGGTTCATTGCAAGCTCGTTATCCAGATGGAAACATCGCTTTGTTTGAAGCCTTTGCGCAAGCTCCTTTCAGCTACGTGATGACTTCATATACGAACCGTAAAGGTAGAACTATTAAATATGACTATACTCAGGTTGATAATTTACCTTATATTCGTAAGATTCTGTATGGAGAAGCTGGAAGCGTATATAATGATTCCATAGTATTTACCTATCGCAATGTGACTGATGACATCACACGCTATGTTGATGGAAAAGCATTTAAATATAGTCGTTTACTGGAAAAAGTGGAATCTTTTTATAAAAGTACACTGTGGCGGCGTTATCTGCTTTCTTATCAAAATAGAGGCGTGGATCTGCCGGTACAATTGGATTGCGAGACAGAAAGCGGCAAATTAACTCCTCTGCGTTTCAAGTACGGAGATGGAAGGAGCATTGAGTTTCTTAGTGGGCGTACTATTTATTTACAGAAGTATTTTCCGAATTCTGTTCAGGGAGCCAATTCTCACAGGTCACTTGCCTTGTCACGTGGAAAGTTTAGCCGGGCGTCGAAAAGTGACGGTTTAATTTCGTATCCGGTGTTAGGTGAGTATAAAGAAGACCAGCATTTACTGGTATATAAAGATTTGTCGACTTCTCCCGTTTCTCCCGTCATATTTACAGCAGGAAAAGGCTTTAAGCAATTGGAAGCGGTAGATGTGAATGGGGATGGATTGGAGGAACCGGTAAAAGTGAATTATGATGAAGATCGGTTGATGGTGTCTGTATATACAAATAATGTCGATCCTAATCGTCATTCGGATTATGTATACTCGGAATGGGATGGATATGTTCATGAACGGCAGGTACTTACCGGTGACTTTAATGGGGATGGAAAGGCAGAGCTGCTGGCTATATCCACTTGCTATGATTCGAATAGAAAGAAATATCCGTCACGTGCCTTGCTGGTAGACTTGAATAGCCGTAAAGCGATTTATAATGGAACCTGTTTTGACTTTGCACTGTACCAAGCAGATAGTCGGGCATTGCATGCCGATCGACTGATTCCTATGGATTATAATGGTGATGGAAAAACGGATATCTGTCTGATCAACATAAACGGTCTTTATGTTTACGAGTTTACCGGTGATGGGTTCAGGCAACTGGCATACTCTAGTGCTATTAATATCATGCACTTCAATTTTGAAAGCGGTACTATAAAGGACAGGGAACTGATGGTGGCTGATATGAACGGTGACGGGAATATGGATATTATTCTGGGGTCACGTCGTGTGCATTGTAAGGATGGGTTTAAACACTTCGGAGATGGAATTTGCCATGGTGCATGTGATAGTGAGAGTAATCTGAAAAGCGTTAGTGCGAGTGGATATAAACATTATGTACATCCCTACTCCGGCCAGGAGTGTATGGTTGATCCGAGTGTACCCCAGCGTGACTTGGTGGTCTTTGACTGGAATGTGGAGAACGGCAAGCAGTGGAAGTTTCTGTTATCAACCGGCAACTCTTCCTACAGTTCCGCTAATCCTGGATTTAAAGTGCATACAGAGGAATTGTTCTACTGTTTTCACGAGACGGTTGGGCAGAACTTCATGTTGGTGGATGTGGATAGTGACGGCTTGCCGGATTTGCTGCGTAACGTGCGTGGGAAAATCTATCTTCACTTGAACGAGAATGGAAAAATAAGTCAGAACTATAATATCCGTTCTGTTTTGCAAATGGATAATCTTTCGGCGCAGTTTGCTATGGCTAATGTAGCGCAATCTTACTACTGGTCGGGCGGGCTTATCTGCGTGGACAATGAGAATCTCCATGTATATGATTATTCTCATAACGAGTCAGAACAGCGTATGTTACATGACCTAACCGATAGTTATGGAGTGACTTCGAACCACTATTATATGGATATAATGAAAGTTCCCGAAAGTCGCTATAAGGGTACTTTGAGTCCATCATTTGGGTATATTAGTTACCCACATGCGGTAATGACTCCTCATCTGTATGTTCCGTCATGGCTGAAAAAAACAAAGGGAGGCGAGCAGCTTTCGTGGGAATACTACAACTATACTCATGCCGTTTTCCACTGTACGGGGCTCGGATTCCGTGGTTTCCGGAAAATTGAGACGGAAGACGTTATAAATAAACGTCTGATGACTTCCGTATTTGATCCGGAATTGTTAGGTGCGGAGATAAAAAAGGAAACTCCCACTGATACAGTTGTACGTAAATATGTGTTGGAGAGGGCACAGGATAAAACGATCCTTCTGAAATTACAGAAAGAAACGGTGAAGAATGCTCTCAATGAAACGGAAAAAGTGACTAGGTATGAACATAATGGGTATGGGCAGGTGGTTGCTGTATCCACTTCCTGTGGCGTCCTTAAGGAAACGAAATCGCATGGTTATGAGAATGTGGAAAATAGTGATTTGTATCTATTGGGACTTCCGCTTTATTCCGTGACAAAGAACTTCCGTAATGATTCAACTGTTATCCAGGAAGTAAGAGTAGATTACGACGACCGTTATTGGCCTGTTTGTAGAACAAACTTTATCAATGGAAGTATCACTTCCCAAGAACGTTACGAGTATAACGACCGTTTGCAGCTAATCAAGCAGAAGCAATGCTCTTATGAGTCAACAGATACATTAGGATACACATTTATGTACTACCCTAACGGACGCCTGCTTAAAAAGACTAATGCCATGGGACTATCTATTGACTATACGTATGACCCTGCAACCGGACTTTTGCAAAGCAGTTCTGACGCTAAAGGACGCATCACCCGCTACATCTATGATGCATGGGGACGTCTTATGGAAACCAGCTATCCTGACGGGAGTGCGAAACAGCTATCAATTGCATGGAGCCAGGGAAAGGACCCCGGACTGTATGTTGTAACCGCTACTGAGACCGGAAAACCCGTGACGAAAATGTATTATGACTTTCTCAAGCGTGAAGTGCGTACATCGCAGATTCGCTTTGATGAACGGGAAATGAAAATAGATAAGGTGTATAACCCCAAGACTGGCTTGTTGGAAAAAGAATCACTACCGACTAAGGATAGCGTGCCTTCACACTGGACCCACTTTGTATACGACAAGTTCAACCGTCTTACCTCTACCCGCCACGCCTCGGGGAAAATAGATTCCTGCGCCTATGGAATTTTGACGGACACTGTTCTAGAGAATGGTATTCGCCGCATTCGCAAGTATGACGCTGCGGGACTGATGACGCAGGTTGCGGATAACGGGGGAATTATTGACTATTACTACCGCCCTGACGGACAACCGATAGTAGCAGTAGTAAAGGCGAATCAGAAAGAAATACAGACCCGTTTCTACTACGATAAGTACGGTCGGCGCATTGCTATCAAAGACCCGAGTGCCGGAATCAGGCGTACAGCATACGACGCTGCCGGAAACATATGTAAGGAAACGGATGCTGATAGTCGTGAGATTGTGAAAGAGTACGATTGCTACGGGAGAATAACCAGGCAGACTACCCCTGACATGACAACGGTCTACACCTATGACAATACAGAGAACCTGCTGCTCTCGGCAGTGTCGAGCAATGGCAGTGGTATGTACAACGTTTACGACGGATATGGCAGGCTGGAAATGCAGCGTGAAAAAGCGCCAGACGGCAAGTGGTTACAGAAAACGTATGGCTACACTACCACTGGACTGCCATCCGATGTGGTTTATACTTCTCAAAACGGAACATTGGCTACCGAGCATCTGATTTACCGGAACGGTTTCTTGTCCGAAGTCCGCTTGCAGGACGGGACCTTGGTGTATCGTCACGATGAAGAGAACGAGTTGGGCCAATTGACGAAGCTTACCGCCGGTGGTATGCAACGCAGCTATACCTTTAATGATTGTGGATTACTTACAAGACGCAGCATTATGAGGGCAGACGAAACAGTCATGTTCGACCATAGCTACAGCTTCAATACGGAAACCAACAGTCTAGAGAATCGTACGGATGAGACGAGAGGGTTGTCGGAAAACTTCGGTTATGATGAATTGAACCGCTTACGAATTGAAGGACATAACAGTATCATCTATGACGATTTGGGCAATATTCGCAGGAAGAGTAATGAAAATAACTTGGGCCTGAATTATACTAATCCTAATCGCCCCTATGCAGTGACTGGTTTGGATTACAACGGGGGAGACCCGGTAAAGTCAGGTATTGACATCACTTATACCGCTGCCCAGCGTCCTTCTGTTATCATGCTGGATACGAAGAAAGTCATGTTGACGTACAACGCCAATCATGAGCGCATACGTATGCAGTATTCTGTGAACAATCAGAATGAGTTGACTCGTTACTATCTGGGTGGTAACTACGAAATAGACGAATCTCTTGGCAGTGTCAAAGAAAAGCTTTATCTTGGCGGCGGATATTATGATGCTCCTGCGGTATTAATAAAAGAAGGTAATCGCTTATCTGTTTTCTTTATTCATCGGGATTACTTAGGCAGCATTTTACAAATAGCCGATGCACAAGGAAACGTAGTGGAAGAGAATAGCTTTGATGCTTGGGGAAGATTGCGCAATCCCGCTACCCAAACCGTTTATGCACCAGGTACGGAGCCTGAGCTGATGCTGGATCGAGGCTTTACAGGACACGAGCATCTTTCGTTCTTTGGATTGATTAACATGAATGCCCGTCTGTATGATCCAGTGCTGGGAAGATTCTTGAGTCCTGACCCATATGTGCAGGTGTTGGACTTTACGCAGTCGTATAATCGGTATATGTATGCGATGAATAATCCACTGTGCTATGTGGATCGGAATGGAGAGTTTCTTTGGTTTGTTCCTGTAATTATTGGTGCTGCAATTGGTATGTATTCGGGTGGTGTTATAGCTAATAAAGGACAATATAATCCTGTAAAATGGGATTGGAGCTCCGGTAAAACTTGGGGTTATATGCTTGGTGGTGCTGTTGTAGGCGGTGTGTCAGGTTATGTAGGTGGAGCGATAGCGACTTCAGGAATTCCAATGGCGAACACTGTGGCTATAGCTGGTTCTTCGCTTGTCAACTCGGTAGGTACTTGGGCTTATACCGGTGGACAAACGCCGATATCAATCAGTCTTGGTGCAGTCTCTTACGACTTTACGAATGGAGATTTTGGATATCTCGGCGAAAAAGGGAATTCTGTACTGGAGAATATCGGATATGGGCTTGGAGCACTGGCAAATTTGAGTGATGCGTTGATAGGATTTAATCCTCAAAAGGTTGATTTGGTTACTGAAAATTCGGATGCTGTAGGGCATTCTGCATTAGTAAATGAAGGAACTATGACAGGAACTGGTTTGGGCAATGGAAATCCTGCTAATGCTGACCCTAATGGTATTATTTCAGTCGGTCCCAATAGGTATGTCGACGGGAATGGCAGTTGGCATTGGATGAAAGGAACAAACCATTGGGATACTCATACAGGTGCAGGAGAAGTGTTTTGGCGACAAACTCTTAATGTCAATAAGGGTACAATAATGAAATATGGACAATGGCTTAATAAGATGGAGAATTCTGGCAAATTTATCTATAGCTTGGAATTGAGCAGTTGTGTTACACATACTTCTGTTGCATTGAATTTATCGGGATTGTTCAATATAGGAATACATCCATATCTCTTAAATGCACAAATGTATTTGTGGGGAAATGGTATTAGACCGTGGACTTATAGTTATTTTTTTAATAAATAAAAATGAAACATTTACTTTTAATTCTATTCCTGCCTATGATTTTTAACATTTCATTAATGGGGCAAGATAAATCCGAACAAGACAGGCAAAAAGATATTTTAGACTGTCTTGTCAAAATGGGGGAAGATACTATGGTTACCCTGAATATTTGTGAAAGTAAATATCTGAATTTTAATTATCAAACGATAAAAAGCACATTTGATTTTCACGGAAAGAGAGTTGCATTTTTTAAAGGCAATGCAGGGACGATCAAAAGCACAAAAAAAGAATATTTTGATAGGATAAAGTATTTTGTAAACCAAAAAGGTTACTTGCCCTTATGTACCGATCAATTGGTCATTTTTAACGAAGATCAAGTGGCAAAAACAGGGTATGATGCTGCGATTGTTTATCAAAGTAAAAGATTAGTACCCATAAACGAGGTCGTCAGAAAACTGAGAAAGAGCAAATAGAACTTTTATTCATCAAGTAGGAAGGGAACTGGGTTTGTTTTCTTCCTACTTTCTTTTATGGTTTATATTCAAAAAGCCCCGGACGACACTTGGCTACAGAGAATGTACAGTTACATCGCTGATGGATTGTCGTCCGATATGTATCTTACCCTAATATAAGTCGACTAAAAACAGCCAATTTATATCAGGGTATTTTATATTCTCTAAATTGAATGTTTTTAGGGCTGTATAATATTCTTCGAAATTATGCATTCGAAAGTATGTAATTTGAATTTTGTTAGTAAAGGGAAATAGAAACTATCTAAAATATAATTTAAGATTTTTCTTAAAAAGTCTCATTTCTCTTTTAGTAGAAAGCTCCTTATAGTTGTATTTATATTATGTATATAGTTTTTCTATAAACTTTGATACATGAATAGTTTGTAGTAACCAAAATCTAAATATTTGATGCCTATGAAAGCATTTACTCTCAAAACTTTGCTTAGTTGTGGCTTCTCACAATCTTTGTACATTTCTTTGATGAAAAAAGGAGGTGCGATTCTTTTATTGGTCTTGTTACCTGTTTCTATGATTTATGCGGATCATGAAACTTCTCCAAAGGATACGGTGAAGTTGGCATACAGTCCACAACAGATTGATGGGGCCGATCTGATGAAGGTGAAAGACGCCAATTTCGTAAACTCCCTGATAGGAAGAGTGGCGGGAGCTACTATTAATCCCAGTGCTTCCGGTGTGGGTGGTTCAGTAAGGATGGTGTTGCGTGGTTACCGTTCCATATTAAAATCCAACAATGTGCTTTTTACTTTGGATGGTGTACCTTTGCCACGATTGGAGCCAGAGCAATCTTTTAATGTAAATACCTCTAACTGGCAGACTGGTGATGGTATAGCAGCTTTCTCTCCTGATGATATAAAGAGCATTTCTGTTTTGAGTACCGCAGCAGCTTCTACTTTGTATGGTAGTCGTTCCGCTAGCGGTGTGGTGATGATTAATACAAAGAAAGCACATTCCGGAAAACTAAGAGTAGAGTTGGGGAATAGTACCACTTTCAGTTCGCCACTTGTCATGCCTGAATTCCAGCAGACCTACGTGGCGGGGTGGGGAGAAAAGACGAATCATCCTCAGTCATGGAATCCAGCAGACTTTTTCCGTACCGGACATACTATCAATAATTCCCTTAGCCTTTCTATAGGAAATGAATATAATCAAACCCGAGTATCGGCTGTCACAATGAATGGCACTGGCATCATTCCCAACAACGATGTAGATCGTTACAATTTCTCATTCCGGAATACATCTTCTTTATTAAATCATAGACTGAAACTCGACTTTACTTTGAGATATATTCATACCGCAGAACAGAATATGTTATCGCAAGGTATGTATGGTAATCCATTGGTTCCTGTCTATTTGGTACCTGATGTGTTGCAAGAGCGTATTAGCGTCAATCCCGATTATAACTACAAGAATCATTTTGAAGTTTACGATCCGAAACTTGGGGCTAATGCGCAATATTGGCCTTTAGGAAACATGGGGATGGGTATGCAAAATCCTTATTGGATAATCAACCGGAATCTGTACAATCAGAAAAAGAGACGTTTACTAGGTGGGATAGGAGCAAAATATGATTTGACCTCCTGGCTCAATGTGGCGGGGCGTATTCATTACGATCGTGATAAAGAAACTGCCACCGAAAAACTTTATGCGTCTTCTCTTCAAGCCAATCCTTTGGGCTCGTATTATGAGTCTGAAGATAAGAATACCCAGTTTTATTCCGATCTCCTGTTCAATGTCAATAAAAAGCTAGGGGACTTTTCGATTAATGCCACTTTAGGTTCTTCTATTTGTGATACGAAGTTTGATAACTCTTACATTGACGGTGCATTGGGAGTAGTGAATCAGTTTAATTTATCAGGGCTGGATAAACATGGGGGCTCTTACTATAGAGATCAAGACTTCAATTATCACGACCGGGCTACATCATTGTTTATGCTTGCGCAATTGGGATATAAAAACCTGTTATTTCTTGATTTGGGCGGACGAATGGAATGGCTGAAATTCTGGGATGATGATTCAAGTTATTCAACAGATGTTATCTATCCTTCGGTAGGGGTATCTGTAGTCCCAACAGGATGGTTGTCTGATAATCCCAACCGATTCCTTTCGTTTCTAAAACTCAATTATACCTATAGTGAAACCGGTAATAGTTTTACTGATTATATCTTTTTGAATAAAAAAAGGGTGGGTTTGAAGCCAGATTGGAGGATAATATGCTGGATCCCGAGCATACTAAGTCTCACGAAATAGGACTCAATGCAGGTTTTCTTAATGATAAAATCAGTTTGGCGTTTACAATGTACAAGACATCTACTTCCGATTTACCGTTTGGAGGATATCTTTCTATTCCCTTTCAGGGGGATATTTATTTCATGTATAATGGGGCCAAGGTTGATAATAAAGGTTTCGAGCTTATCTTGAGTACAAATATGAATATCGGGCAGGTAAAGTGGGATGGACGTTTCACTTATTCTATCAATAAGAATGAAGTAAAGCAGCTTTTAGAACCTCAGAAAAATCCTATAACGGGTACCGATTTTAATTTAAAAGAAATCCAAATGGGTAAAGGTATCGGTTGGTATACTCCATTGAAGGAAGGTGGCTCTATAGGTGATATATATATTACAGATTTTCAGAGAGATGCACAGGGGAATGTTATTGTTGATAAATCCTCACAGACTGTCAATCCTGCATACGACTATGTGTATGCAGGTAATACTGATCCTAAATATACGATGGGCTTGGCTAACAGTTTTTTATGGAAAGGCTTTGAACTCGATTTTGTGATTCATGCCCGTTTTGGTGGTGTAGGTGTGTCGATGACGCAAGCTGCTATGGATCGATTTGGTGTCTCGCAGGCTACGGCAATAGCCCGTGATAATGGCGGTGTCTGGGTTAGTGATGAAAAGATTCCGGCAGAGAACTACTTTCGGCAGGTAGGACAGGCATGTACGGGAACAGTGTATACCTATGATGCCACTAATATTCGTCTTGCTGAAATGTCGATAGCCTATCATATCCCCGTTAACCGGTGGGTAAAATGGATACAAGATGTTCGGGTGGCATTAGTGGGACGTAATTTGCTTATGTTGTACAATAAAGCTCCGTTTGATCCGGAATCTACGGCAAGCACGGGAACCTGGGGGCAGGGCATAGACAATTTCCGTCAGCCTAGCTACAGAAACATGGGCTTTTCCGTTAATCTGACTTTTTGATCTTCTTGAAAAAGAGAACTTGTCCCGATAGGAGCTGTCAAAACTACTTCTGCCTCCTATCGGGAACAACTCTTCTATTAAAAGTCCTTAACGAAACCCCAATCCATCACTTTTTATTTGTTTCTTTGCACCAAATTCGGGTATAGTGTTGTCTTGTCATTCGAGGCAGCACTTAATTTTGCTTAGATAGTTAATGGAGAAACTCAGTATAAATGCTTGTCCGGTGTGTGGCGGTATGCACTTGAAACGCGTCATGACTTGTACGGATTTTTATGCTTCGGGCGAACAGTTTGAACTGTATTCGTGTGAGGACTGTGGATTTACATTCACACAAGGAGTTCCCGTGGAAGCAGAGATAGGCAAGTATTATGAGACTCCCGACTATATTTCTCACACTGATACGCGCAAGGGCGCGATGAATAATATCTACCATTACGTACGTTCTTATATGCTGGGCCGCAAAGCGCGCTTGGTAGCTAAAGAGGCGCATCGTAAAACGGGGCGTTTGCTCGATATAGGTACGGGAACCGGTTACTTTTCCGATACAATGGTTCGCCGGGGATGGAAGGTAGAGGCAGTGGAGAAAAGCCCGCAGGCACGTGAGTTTGCAAAAACACATTTCGAACTGGAGGTAAAGCCCGAATCGGCTCTGAAAGAGTTTGCTCCTGCTAGCTTTGATGTCATCACTCTCTGGCATGTGATGGAGCATCTCGAATCTTTGAATGAGACCTGGGAAACGCTTCGCGAATTGCTGACAGAAAAAGGAGTATTGATTGTGGCAGTACCCAACTGCTCTTCTTATGATGCCAAGCGCTACGGTGAATATTGGGCGGCTTATGACGTTCCCCGTCATCTCTGGCATTTCACTCCGGGCACTATACAGCAGCTGGCTTCCCGTCATGGCTTTATTATGGCGGCACGTCATCCGATGCCGTTCGATGCGTTTTACGTATCTATGTTGAGCGAGAAACATCGTGGCAGTTCATGCAGTTTCCTGAAAGGGATGTTTGCCGGGACGTTGGCCTGGTTCAATGCTTTGGGAAGGAAAGAACGCAGCAGTTCAATGATTTATGTATTCCGAAAAAAGAGATAACGCATGGGAAATCAAAACAAATATAAGTCAGGTTCGATTTTCGACATGCAGTTCATCACGTCGAGTATCAGTACGACATTAGTGTTGCTGTTGCTGGGACTGGTTGTCTTCTTCGTATTGACAGCACACAATCTTTCCGTATATGTCCGCGAGAATATCAGTTTCTCCGTTCTTATCAGTGACGACATGAAAGAAGCGGATATACTGAAACTTCAGAAGAAGCTGAATCAGGAACCTTTCGTGAAACAATCCGAATATATCTCTAAAAAACAAGCACTGAAAGAACAGACGGAAGCAATGGGAACCGATCCGGAAGAATTCTTGGGCTATAACCCTTTTACCGCTTCCATTGAAATCAAACTCCATTCCGACTATGCAAACTCCGACAGCATTGCGAAGATAGAGAAAATGATTAAAAAGAACATCAACATACAAGATGTGCTCTATCGAAAGGAGTTAATTGACGCCGTGAATGATAACATACGAAATATCAGTCTGGTACTGCTTGCCTTGGCGGTAGTGCTTACTTTTATCTCTTTTGCCCTGATAAACAATACCATAAGACTGGCTATTTACTCCAAACGCTTCCTCATTCACACCATGAAGTTGGTAGGAGCGAGTTGGGGATTCATCCGGGGGCCATTCCTTCGAAAGAATGTATGGAGCGGGATATTGGCAGCCATCGTTGCCGATTCCATATTGATGGGGACCGCTTATTGGGCCGTGACGTACGAACAGGAATTGCTTCAGGTCATCACACCTGAAGTCATGTTGATAGTCTGTGCAAGCGTATTGGCGTTTGGAATTGTAATAACGTGGCTATGCGCCTATTTCTCCATGAATAAATACTTGAGAATGAAAGCAAACAGCCTGTACTATATTTAGCGGATGGCGAATGACTGACGGCAAACCTGTGTTTGCGTGTGATTAGCATCCGTAACAACCGACTGATAGAGTAAGGGAATGATTGAATTTAGTAATTTGTAATTAAATAAACTATGTCTGACAAGCAGAAATTTGCCTTTGATAAAGTGAACTTTATCTTGCTCGCAATAGGGATGGCGATTGTTATTATCGGCTTTCTATTGATGACGGGACCTACATCGTCCGAAACGCTTTTTGAACCCGATATTTTCAGTGTACGCAGAATCAAGGTAGCGCCGGTCGTTTGCCTGTTTGGCTTTATATCTATGATTTATGCAGTATTGCGCAAACCTAAAACACAAAAAACAGAAGAATAAAGATGGGGGATTTAACAACATTTGAGACGATTATTATTGCTATTGTAGAAGGGTTGACAGAGTTTCTACCGGTTTCTTCTACAGGACACATGATTATTACACAAAACATATTAGGAGTAGAAAGTACAGAATTTGTAAAAGCATTTACTGTAATTATTCAGTTTGGCGCAATTCTTTCAGTTGTCTGCCTTTACTGGAAACGCTTTTTCCGGTTGAACCATACACCGGCTCCTGCAGGCGCTTCCGCTTTGAAGTGTTTTCTGCATAAATTCGATTTTTACTGGAAACTGCTGGTGGCTTTTATTCCTGCTGCAATTTTGGGTTTCCTGTTTAGCGATAAGATAGACGAGATGCTGGAAAGTGTAGCGATAGTGGCAGTGATGCTGGTAATCGGTGGTATATTTATGCTGTTCTGCGATAAGATTTTCTCGAAAGGAAGCGAAGATACCGTACTGACAGAAAAAAAGGCATTCAATATCGGTTTGTTTCAGTGTATTGCTATGATACCGGGGGTATCCCGTTCGATGGCTACCATTGTCGGAGGTATGGCCCAGAAGTTGACTCGTAAGGATGCTGCCGAATTTTCATTCTTTCTTGCCGTGCCAACTATGTTTGCGGCAACCGGTTACAAGGTGTTGAAACTCTTCCTGGATGGTGGAACCGAGATTCTTGTCAACAACATGCCGGCACTTATTATCGGTAATGTGGTGGCTTTTGTCGTTGCTTTGCTGGCTATCAAGTTCTTTATTAGCTTTGTTACGAAATATGGCTTTAAGGCATTTGGCTGGTACAGAATTATTGTTGGCGGAACCATTTTGGTAATGCTGTTGCTTGGATACAACTTAGAAATTGGCTGATGAATTTTAAAAAAGGAGAAGTACTGTTTTTCAATAAACCTCTTGGCTGGACTTCATTTAAGGTAGTAGGGCACGCCCGCTATCATATTTGCCGTCGGATTGGAGTGAAAAAACTAAAAGTCGGTCATGCCGGAACGTTGGATCCTCTTGCAACGGGGGTGATGATTGTATGCACAGGCAAGGCAACCAAACGAATAGAAGAGTTTCAATATCATACGAAGGAGTACGTCGCAACGTTGCGTTTGGGTGCTACTACTCCGTCATACGATTTGGAACATGAAATAGATGCCACCTACCCTACCGAACATATCACGAGGGAACTGGTGGAAGAAGTACTGACGCACTTTATCGGTGCCATCGATCAGGTACCTCCTGCCTTCTCTGCCTGTATGGTAGACGGTAAGCGTGCTTACGAACTGGCCCGGAAAGGAGAGGAAGTCGAACTAAAAGCAAAACAGCTTGTTATCGACGAGATTGAATTGCTGGAATGTCGACTGGATGATCCGGAACCGATGATTCAAATCCGTGTCGTATGCAGCAAAGGAACATATATTCGTGCTCTGGCGCGTGATATTGGTGAAGCGCTCCATAGTGGAGCCCATCTGACAGGATTGATCCGCACCCGTGTAGGTGACGTCCGGTTGGAAGACTGCCTGAACCCCGAACACTTTAAAGAGTGGATTGACGGACAGGAAATAGAAAATGAGGAAGAAAATAATTAACGTAATAAGGAATAGATATGAAATTATCACAATTCAAATTTAAGTTACCCGAGGATAAGATCGCTCTACATCCTATGAAATATAGGGATGAGTCTCGTTTGATGGTATTGCATCGTAATACAGGTAAGATTGAGCACAAGATGTTCAAAGATGTGTTGGACTACTTTGATGATAAAGATGTGTTTATATTCAACGATACGAAGGTATTCCCTGCCCGTTTGTATGGTAACAAGGAAAAGACAGGTGCTCGTATCGAAGTATTCTTGTTGCGTGAGTTGAATGAAGAACTTCGTTTGTGGGACGTATTGGTCGATCCGGCACGTAAGATCCGTATCGGTAACAAACTGTATTTCGGTCCGGACGATTCGATGGTGGCCGAAGTAATTGATAACACCACTTCCCGCGGACGTACGCTCCGTTTCCTTTATGACGGACCTCATGACGAGTTCAAAAAGGCTTTGTACTCTTTGGGTGAGACCCCACTTCCCCACTCTATCATCAACCGTCCCGTGGAACCGGAAGATGCAGAACGCTTTCAGTCTATCTTTGCGAAGAACGAAGGTGCGGTGACTGCTCCGACTGCTAGTTTGCACTTCAGCCGTGAGTTGATGAAACGTTTGGAAATCAAAGGTATAGACTTTGCATATATCACTTTGCACGCTGGTTTGGGTAACTTCCGCGACATCGACGTAGAAGACTTGACAAAGCATAAGATGGATTCGGAACAAATGTTTGTAAACGAAATGGCGGTGAAAACCGTTAATCGTGCCAAAGATAACGGCAGAAATGTTTGTGCGGTAGGTACGACTGTGATGCGTGCTATTGAAAGCGCAGTCAGCACCGACGGACATTTGAAAGAATTCGAAGGATGGACTAATAAGTTTATCTTCCCTCCGTATGAATTTACCGTAGCCAATTCAATGATTTCCAATTTCCACATGCCGCTTTCTACCCTGCTGATGATTGTAGCTGCTTTCGGTGGTTATGACCAGGTGATGGATGCTTACCATGTAGCATTGAAGGAAGGTTACCGTTTCGGCACGTATGGAGATGCAATGCTGATTCTGGACAAATAATGGCAAAAGTATATTTGGGACTCGGCACTAACCTTGGAGATAAAGAACAGAATCTCCGGGATGCCGTGCAAAAAATAGAAGAGCAGGTAGGGAAAGTAGTTTCCCTGTCTGCTTTTTATGTTACTGCCCCTTGGGGCTTTGCTTCAGAAAATAGTTTTCTAAATGCGGCCGCTTGTGTAGAGACGGAATTGTCCCCATTGGAGGTATTGCAAGAGACGCAAATGATTGAAAGGGAGCTGGGGCGTACCAAAAAGTCCGTCAACGAAATATATAGCGACCGCCTGATTGATATTGACCTGTTACTTTATGAAGATTTAGTGCTTTCTGTGATTTCTGCTTCCGGAGCAGAGTTAATCCTCCCCCATCCGTTAATGGCAGAACGTGACTTCGTTATGAAACCACTGGCGGAAATTGCTCCCGGATTAGTGCATCCGGTACTCGGAAAAACGATGAAAGAGCTTACTTCTTCTTTTTCTCCGCAATAAACACCGGCAAATAGGCGATGCATCCTATCAGTACTGCATACAGCAAATGAATCTCCTGAAACGGCTTGTCGATGAAATGGCAAACAATGGCATAGATAGCAATCGTGAATCCTACATAGAACGCCAGCACCAAAAGCGTTTTTAATTTCTTATTTAGAATCATTATAAATCTATTTATGTGTTAAATACGTGGCAAAGATACTCATTATCTCCAAAATCTCTTTATCTTTGCAACCGAAATGAAAGTGTGGACAGATTTGAGTAGCTTGCAACCACGGAAAAAAATGCTAAAACACGTCTGATTGACGCCTTTCGGCTTATCCTTTGCAGCACTCGCCTCTCCTACTCTCTCATTCTTGATTCTTATTTTTTAATTCTTAATTTAAGAAAGATGGGATACTTATTTACATCCGAATCGGTGTCAGAAGGACACCCCGACAAGGTAGCCGATCAAATATCGGATGCCGTGCTTGACAAACTGTTGGCTTACGACCCCAGTTCGAAAGTAGCTTGCGAAACACTAGTGACTACCGGACAAGTGGTGCTAGCGGGTGAAGTGAAAACAAAAGCGTACGTTGACCTACAACTCATCGCACGCGAAGTGATTAAGAAAATCGGTTATACCAAAGGAGAGTACATGTTCGAAAGCAACTCTTGTGGTGTACTTTCCGCTATTCATGAGCAAAGCCCCGATATCAACCGTGGTGTAGAGCGTCAGGATCCGATGGAACAGGGTGCAGGCGACCAGGGAATGATGTTTGGTTATGCTACCAATGAAACGGAAAACTACATGCCGCTTTCTCTTGATTTGGCACACCGCATTCTGCAAGTGCTGGCCGACATTCGTCGTGAAGGAAAGGTAATGACTTACCTCCGCCCCGATGCCAAAAGCCAGGTTACTATCGAATATGATGACAACGGAACGCCTGTCCGTATCGATACAATCGTTGTTTCTACACAACATGATGACTTTATCCAACCGGAAGATGACTCGCAAGTTGCTCAACTGAAAGCTGACGAAGAAATGTTGTCTATCATCCGCCGTGATGTGATCGAGATTCTGATGCCTCGTGTAATTGCTTCTATTCATCACGATAAGGTATTGGCACTGTTCAATGATAAAATCATCTATCATGTGAATCCTACCGGAAAATTTGTAATCGGTGGTCCTCACGGAGATACCGGTTTGACCGGTCGTAAGATTATCGTTGATACTTACGGTGGTAAAGGTGCTCACGGTGGTGGTGCTTTCTCCGGAAAAGATCCTAGTAAGGTAGACCGTAGTGCAGCTTATGCAGCACGTCACATCGCAAAGAATATGGTTGCGGCAGGCGTAGCAGACGAAATGCTTGTACAGGTGAGCTATGCTATCGGTGTGGCTCGTCCAATCAATATCTTTGTAGATACTTACGGCCGTTCTCACGTCAACATGACTGATGGCGAGATTGCGCGTGTTATCGACCAATTGTTCGATCTTCGTCCGAAAGCTATCGAGGAACGTCTGAAACTTCGTAATCCTATTTATCAGGAAACAGCCGCTTACGGTCACATGGGACGTGAACCGCAAGTGATAACGAAGAAATTCTTCTCTCGTTACGAAGGAGACAAAACTGTGGAAGTGGAACTCTTTACATGGGAGAAACTCGACTACGTAGATAAAATTAAAGCTGCTTTTGGTCTGTAAAACAGTCTGAAACAGGGCTTAACTTGTTAAGAAAGAGCTGCAATTTCAACTTCCTTTAATGGAAATTGAAGTTGTAGCTCTTGATTTTTAATAAGTTATATTTAAATAAATGTTTTTTGGCTACTAAGTATGTTTTATCGGAAATTGCTACTTTTGTATCGTAAAATAAAACAGACTGCTAAATGAAAACAAGATGTTGTTGTTCTAAACGCTATTTATTGGTGTTCTCTATTTTACTTGTCAGCGTAGGTAGCATTTTTATGTCTGTCTCTCTTTCTTCCTGTTCCTCTCCTTCAGTGAAGAATCAATTGTTATTATGCGCTGATTCATTAATGGAGACATATCCAGATAGTGCTTTGTCTATTTTGGAATCAATTACTTATCCACAGAAGATGCCACGTGCTGACCGGGCGCTTTATGCGCTACTGCTCACCCAGGCACGGCATAAAAACTATATTGCTTTAGAGGATGATTCGTTGATAAAAACGGCTGTTGACTATTATGGCGATAAGAAGAAAAGTCTGCGTGCTGCAAAGGCTCATTATTACTGGGGAGCTATTTATAGCGAGAAAGGATATGCCTCATTTGCCGTCGAAGAATATCTGACGGCAATTCGATTGATGCCTGTTAGGAATGAATTCTTAGCAATGATTTATGATAATCTTGCAGAATGTTATGAAGAGGATCGTTTGTACAATGTAGCAATAGAAAACTATCGTGCGGCTTATCAGATATTGAAAGGCAAAGATGAACAGACATATCCGATGAGAGGGATTGCGCGTGTGTTTTTATTGCAAAATGAAAAGGATAGTGCATTATATTATTATCAACAAGCTCTTGATTGTGCATTGGCAGATCAAGATTCTAGTTTGATAGGAGCTCTTTATCACGATTTAGCTATGGTTTATAGTGAGAAAAAGGATTATATTCAAGCAGATAAATTTGTGTCGAAAGCAATTCTATTACAGGGGCAGGATGCTATTAATACTTGTTTGTCAAAGGCTCAAATTATGTTGAATCTGAATAAACTAGATTCTGCCAGTTATTTTTTTAGTAAGAACATGGATGAGCTTGATATTTATGGAAAGGCCGTTTGTTATGATGGTATGTATCAGATAGCGAAGAGAAAGGGAGAGTGGAAAACTGCAACAGAGAATATGGATGCTTATAAGATACTTTATGATTCTATGCAGATTATGACTGATAATGAGGAGCTAAACCGCCTTATGGATAAACATCAACTGGAAGAGCATAAAAGATTATTGTCAGAGCATACTAGAACGCTAATTTTTAGTTTGATTACTGCATTTTCTTCTTTAATGATTATATGTGTTTTCTGTTTTATGTGGAACGACAGAAAAAGGAAAAAGCATTATATAGCTCTACAGCATGAATTGACCCAAAAACGAGTGGATACTATGCTGTTAAAAGAAGAAGAGCTTTCTGAATCTAATAAGGAACATATAGATAAGAAAAGATCGGAATTGACCGAACAACAGATTCAATTATGTATATCAGTACTTAAAACAACTGATTGCTACGATCAATTGGAAGCGTTGGAGAGAGCAACTCCTAAACAGTTATTGGTGATGCGTAGCTTGAGGAAGGAAATACGTTCTGATATTTCTAATGCATTTGTTGATGTGATGATGAACTTAAAAGAACGTTATCCTGCTTTAACTGGTGATGATGTGTTTTTTTTGTGTTCTTTCATTACTTTGTTGCTCAAAAACTGTTGTAATGGAGTTAATGGATGCCACATCAGATGCTCTTAAGACACGTAAAAATCGCATAAAGAATAAAATGGATGCACAAATTTTTGAGCGTGTGTTTGGTGTTGATAATCAGTGAGATGTGATACGAACTTTTTGCTTGTTTTATTTTTTAATGAATGTCTGTTACCATTGTTACCACATAATAATCGTTTCTTTTGCTTCATCTGTGTATTTTTGAAGCGAAATTTTAAACCCATTTATTATGAAAGCTAAATTCTTACCTTTTTTATTGTTGGCTGTTTTACTTCAAGTGAGTACGTTTTCCTTTGCAGATGAAATGATATCTGCGCGTGAAATCAGATTGAAAAATAAAACTAAGGTACAACATCGGTCTATTCCTGTTACTCCTGAAGCTTTTATTGAAAACTCATTATTGTCTATTGATCTTCTTTCTACTGTTCCTGTTGTGACTGTTATTATAAAAGATGCAGAAACAGAAGAAGTTGTTTATACTTCTACTGATTTAAATGTAAATAAGGTTTATGTCGATCTTGCTGGTGAGGAAAAAGGTAAATATATCTTGGAAATACAGCTTTCGGAGGAGGCCTTTACCGGAGATTTTGAATTAGAATAAATCTTTGAAATATATATTATTTGCAACTAACATAATGATGATATACCTAAATCATTAACTGATGAAGCCCCGCTGTTGAAATATATGGCGCATTGCTGAAATGGCGATTAGATGACCGAAAGGGGAAAGATCGGTAAATTCTATCCGTGGGCTTAATAAACCTTGTGAAAGGCGCATAAAGGTATATTGAAACGTAGAATTAAAATCACTTTTTTAAATTGTATGCTGAATACTACTGGTAGGGTGTTCGAATGATTTTATGATTCGAATAATAAAGTTCATTCAGCAACAATTTGATACACCTGTTAGTAGATGAGATATCTGTGATAGATGTATTCTTTGTGAGAAAGGTTCTTGGACTTCTGGATAAGGAGTCCAAGATTTTTTTTATAGGGATAGATAAATGTAGAGATAAAAATGATCTCTGATTAAGTTGAATGTGAATAACGGAATTTTTTCGTAATTTTGCCTTCTCGATATAATAATGGATAGTGATGAAGATGAATCAGATAAATTCCGTATGTGTATATAGCGCTTCCAGTACCAAGATAGACGCTGTTTATTTCCAAGCAGCCGATACTCTCGGGCGTTTGCTTGCCGAACACCGTATTCGTTTGATAAATGGAGCCGGAAGTATTGGCCTGATGCGTTCTGTGGCAGATGCTGTATTGAAAAATGGTGGTGAGGTGACAGGTGTGATTCCTCGTTTTATGGTGGAGCAAAACTGGCATCATACGGGATTGACAGAACTGATTGAAGTAGAATCCATGCACGAACGCAAGCGGAAGATGGCAGATTTGAGCGATGGTATTATTGCTTTGCCCGGTGGATGCGGTACCCTTGAAGAACTGCTGGAGATTATTACCTGGAAACAATTGGATTATATCTCAATCCGATTGTAATCCTCAATATAAATGGATTCTTCGATCCACTCCTCGAAATGCTTGAAAAAGCTATTGATGAGAACTTTATGCGCCGGCAGCATGGCGATATATGGAAAGTGGCGCAGACGCCGGAAGAAGCGGTTCAATTGCTTTATGAAACTCCTGTATGGGACATTTCCATTCGTAAATTTGCAGCGATATGATAGGCGACACACTAAGTTCCCGAAGTGCGGATACGCTGTCCCTTCTTCGGCAGAACCAGACTAGTCCGGCAAAGGCGGACACTGATAGTCTGCAGTTGGTTGATCTTCATGCTGTGCAAGAAGTTGATTCCGGCTTTGAGGGGACACCTATCTCCTACTCTCCCCGCACGGACGATGCCATTGCGTTGACCTTGCTGGCTTGCTTCTTTCTTTCCTCCATAGCCTTGGCGCGCGGAAAGAAATTTCTCTCCCAACAGGTGAAAGACTTTGTATTGCACCGTGAACGAACGAGTATTTTTGATAGTTCTACGGCAGCCGATGTGCGTTATCTCCTTGTGCTTGTGTTGCAGACTTGTGTCTTGTCAGGTATCACATTTCTCAATTATTTTCATGATACATGCCCTGCTTTGATGAACCGGGTATCCCCCCTCCTTTTGCTGGTATCTACGTTGGATTCTGCCTTGCTTATTTCTTACTAAAATGGCTGATTTACATGTTTCTTGGGTGGACGTTTTTTGATAAAAATAAGACAAATATATGGCTGGAATCCTATTCTGCGCTCATATATTATGTCGGATTTGCCCTCTTTCCATTCGTTCTTTTTCTAGTTTATTTTGATTTAAGTCTCACAAATTTGGTCATAATTGGGGCTATTATTTTAATTTTCACTAAAATATTGATGTTTTATAAGTGGATAAAGCTTTTTTTTCATCAATTTAGCGGGCTTTTCCTATTAATTTTGTACTTTTGCGCTCTTGAAATAGTACCTTGTTTGCTACTCTATCAAGGTATGATTCAAATGAACAATATTTTGCTAATAAAATTTTAGGACGTTGAAAATTAAAAAAGTACTAGTGTCGCAGCCTAAGCCTGCGTCAGAGAAATCTCCCTATTACGACATAGCTGAAAAGTATGGCGTTAAAATAGATTTCCGACCATTTATTAAGGTTGAAAGTCTTTCGGCGAAAGAATTTCGGCAACAGAAAATTTCGATTCTCGACCACACTGCCGTAATATTCACTTCGCGCCATGCTATTGACCATTTTTTCACTTTGTGTACTGAATTGCGCGTGACAATTCCCGAAACGATGAAGTATTTCTGCGTGACGGAAGCTGTTGCATTGTATATTCAGAAATATGTGCAATACCGCAAGCGTAAGATCTTCTTCGGAGCTACCGGAAAGATTGAGGACCTGATACCTTCCATTGTGAAGCATAAAACGGAGAAATATCTCGTTCCGATGTCAGACGTACACAATGATGATGTGAAAAACTTGCTCGACAAGAATAACATTCAGCATACAGAAGCTGTGATGTATCGTACAGTGAGCAACGACTTTACACCGGACGAGGAGTTTGATTATGACATGTTAGTGTTCTTCAGCCTGCCGGAGTGACTTCATTGAAGAAGAACTTCCCTGATTTTAATCAGAGAGAGATTAAGATCGGAACTTTCGGCTCTACTACCGCACAGGCTGTACGTGACGCAGGTCTCCGTCTGGATCTTGAAGCTCCTACGGTGCAGGCTCCGTCAATGACTGCCGCACTTGACATGTTTATCAGAGAAAACAATAAATAAACAGAGTGGGTATATATACTTTGTGTAAAGCCGAAAGGCTGAATAGTAAAATTTTGATCGGAAAGATGTTTGAAGGCGGCGTTTCGAAGTCGTTTTCCATCTTTCCGATACGCGTTGTATATATGCCTGTCGAGCAGGGAGAGGTTCCTGCTTCTATACTAATCAGTGTATCGAAACGTCGTTTTAAACGAGCGGTGAAACGCAACCGTGTGAAACGTCAGATACGCGAAGCCTACCGGAAGAACAAATCTCTTCTGGTGGACGAACTGCAACGCCGGGAGCAGCGGTTAGCCGTTGCCTTTATCTATCTGTCGGACGAGCTTATTGCAACTTCCGAATTGGAAGAAAAGATGAAAATAGCGCTTGCGCGCATCTCTGAAAAACTATCCTCATGAAACCTCGTAACTCCCGAATATCTGCCCTGTGGGTATTCGTAACGGGAATTTTGAGGAAAGTATTCTCTTTCTTGTTGCTTGTTCCCATCTACTTTTACCGGGTTTGTATTTCGCCTCTTACTCCTCCCTCTTGTCGATTCACGCCAACTTGCTCGGCTTATGCCGTCGAAGCAATTAAGAAACATGGTCCTATAAAGGGGCTTTATCTCGCTGTGCGACGTATTCTGCGGTGTCATCCCTGGGGTGGCTCCGGCTATGATCCCGTACCTTGAAACAACTGAAAGGAGAAATGAAAAATGAAAAAGAATATGACTGACATTTTGGATATTCATACTCATAAACAGGAGATTGACTCCCAAGGAAAATCCATCATCAATTATCCGCTATTAACGGACTCTCCATTGTATATGCCTTTGGCAAAGAATGCGGAAGTGGCGGTGAGCAGAGGGCTCCTGCTTGAAGAGTATTTAGGTTTTCTGAATGAGGGCGAGGGTTTGGTGGATGCTTTGTCTAACAATGTGTTCTCTGCTAGGAAAGGATATTATTATTCTGCCGGTATTCATCCTTGGGAGTTGGCAGAACGTAATGCCGATCAGCAATTGGCTTTTCTTCAGAAGCAGTTGAAGCATAAGCAGTTTGTGGCTGTAGGAGAGGCCGGGCTGGATAAGCTGGCAGCGGCTCCAATGGAACTGCAGTTGACAATGTTTAAGAAGCAGGTTCAGTTGTCGGAGAAGCATGGCTTGCCGTTGATTATCCACTGTGTGAGAGCGACGGATGAACTGCTGGCCGTGAAAAAAGAATTTCGTCCCCAACAAGCTTGGGTATGGCATGGTTTCCGTGGAAAACCGGAGCAGGCGATGCAGTTGTTGAAAAAGGGTTTTTATCTCTCTTTTGGAGAGTATTATCCTGATGAAACGATGCAGACAGTACCCGACGAACGGTTGTTTCTGGAAACGGACAACAGTTCGCTTGATATTGAAGATATCCTGTGCCGGGCAGCCAAAGTGCGTGGGGTAGAAGTGGAAGCGTTGCGTGAGACGATCCGCCGAAATATCCAAAATGTCTTTTTTAGGGCGTAAGAGTTGTATCTTCCGAGAAAGAGTCGTACTTTTGTCGCACATGGAATTGAAATACAATAAAAACCAAATAATTAAAGAGTAATACGATGAATTTTGTAGAAGAATTGAGATGGCGTGGCATGTTGCAGGACATTATGCCGGGAACGGAAGAGTTGTTAAGCAAAGAGCAGGTGACTGCCTATTTGGGTATCGACCCGACTGCCGATTCGCTACACATTGGTCACCTTTGTGGAGTGATGATCCTTCGTCATTTACAACGCTGCGGTCATAAGCCGCTGGCACTCATCGGTGGCGCTACAGGTATGATTGGAGACCCTTCCGGAAAATCTGCAGAACGTAACCTGCTGAACGAGGAAACATTGCGTCACAATCAGGCATGTATTAAAAATCAGCTTGCCAAGTTCCTCGACTTCGAGTCGGATGTACCTAACCGTGCCGAACTGGTGAACAATTACGACTGGATGAAAGATTTCACTTTCCTCGATTTTGTTCGCGAAGTAGGTAAGCACATCACTGTGAACTATATGATGGCAAAAGACTCTGTAAAACGCCGTCTGAATGGTGAAGCGCGTGATGGATTGTCATTTACCGAGTTCACTTATCAGTTGCTTCAAGGATATGACTTCCTTCATTTGTATGAAACAAAGGGCTGTAAGCTTCAGATGGGTGGTTCCGACCAATGGGGAAACATTACTACCGGTGCCGAATTGATCCGCCGTACCAATGGGGGAGAGGTGTTTGCACTGACTTGCCCGCTGATTACAAAAGCTGACGGCGGTAAGTTTGGTAAAACAGAATCCGGAAATATCTGGCTGGACCCTCGCTATACTTCACCTTACAAGTTCTATCAATTCTGGCTGAATGTAAGCGACTCCGATGCCGAACGTTACATCAAAATCTTCACTTCTATCGAAAAAGAAGAAATTGAAGCGTTGGTTGCCGAGCATCAGACAGCTCCGCACTTGCGTCTCCTTCAGAAACGTCTGGCTAAGGAAGTGACTGTGATGGTTCACTCTGAAGATGATTACAACGCAGCAGTAGACGCGTCGAACATATTGTTCGGTAACGCGACTTCGGAAGCTTTGCGCAAACTGGATGAAGATACTCTTCTTGCTGTATTCGAAGGAGTACCTCAATTTGAGATTTCACGTGACGCATTGGCGGAAGGAGTGAAGGCTGTCGACCTATTCGTTGATAATGCGGCCGTATTTGCGTCGAAAGGCGAAATGCGTAAGTTGGTTCAGGGCGGCGGCGTTTCGTTGAATAAGGAGAAGCTGGCGGCTTTCGATCAGGTGATTACAACTGCTGACTTGCTCGATGAGAAATATCTGCTTGTTCAGCGCGGCAAAAAGAACTATTATCTATTGATTGCAAAGTAATAATGCACGATTCACTCGATAGAACGTAAAAAAGTGAACGAAATATTTGGAGGTTTGCTTGCAAACCTCTATCTTTGCACCGCTTTTTAACAGAAAGCACATAAGTTTGGACTATGGTGTAATGGTAGCACAACAGGTTTTGGTTCTGTTTGTCCAAGTTCGAATCTTGGTAGTCCAACGAAGAAAAGCCCTGAAAGAGACATCTTTCGGGGCTTTTTCTTTCGTGACTCTGAAGTCGTCGTTTTTGTATATCCTTATAAAATTGAAGTATATAGGGGTCAGTCCGAAAACCCTGTGGATATGTTAAATTCACACTGTCAGTTTGCATAATCTAAACATAAAGAATGGTATATCTCCTACTCCCCTAAACTGTGCTCTGAACGCTTTAATTTTTGCATTGAATGATTCTGCAAATGCATTCGTTTCCCTGCTAACGAAATAGTTTAGTATTGTTTCATAATAGTTCTGCATGGTATTTGTTACGGTTCTGAAACATCCGTATCCAAGCTTTTCTATT
>ENA-OQJX01000324-OQJX01000324.1-human-gut-metagenome-genome-assembly--contig:-NODE-324-length-28106-cov-3.430358_pt1 | contig 28106 bp, 24 predicted proteins | sample MGYA00242615_ERZ504782 | MGnify/ENA primary metagenome ERZ504782 (study PRJEB26092, sample SAMD00036354) | human gut metagenome | host: Homo sapiens | study: EMG produced TPA metagenomics assembly of... | reverse complement strand
TAAAGAAAAAGCGCAGAAAGAGGCCGAAAAATGAGTTAGACAGAGGGGCGCAAAAAGAGCAGAAGAATCTGACGGATATAACGGAAGAACAGTTGAAAGTGAATATCGGGATCGTTCGTCTGGGAAACATGATAAAGGTGATTCAGATTGTGATGAAAGTGCTGCTGTGTATGTTAGCAGTGTTGTTCTCATTTCTGGCAATCTTGCTTCATGAAGCGGCAAACTGGATGCTGGCGACATGGACAAATCTGTCTATGGAGGAGCTTGTCGCTCAGTTAAAGACACCAATCCAGGGCACCAGTCATGAGGTACTCTGGGATTTTGTAGAGACTTGTATACCGGCCGCAGTGATGGCAGTGTTTTTTGTGGTATTGGTAATCGTAATGGTGCGAAAAACAAAGATTACAAAATGGGTGGTACAGATTGGAGCGGTTGCAGGTTCGATGGCACTGATTGTATCATCCGGACAGATGGTGTGGAATGAACTGGATGTTGGAGAATATCTGGAAAATCAGGATACGATCTCGATGTTTTTGCAGGAGAATTATATGGATCCGGCGTTGGTTCCGGTTACATTTCCCGAGCAGAAGAGAAATCTGGTGTACATTTTTATGGAGTCCATGGAATCCACGTACGCTTCAACAGATGTAGGCGGCGCTTTTGCAGAAAATGATATTCCGGAGATGACGCAGCTGGCAATGGAAAACGTTAATTTTTCGACGGGCGATATGCTGGGCGGTCTGATTCCTTCTGATGGTGCCACGTGGACAATGGGAGCTATGGTGGCGCAGACATCCGGGTTGCCGCTGAAGGTAAAGCTACGCGCGGAGAATATACAGGAAGATGTGCAAGTGCTTCCGGGAGCAACTGTTCTGGGTGATATGTTAGCGGTACAAGGCTACAAACAGGTTGTTATGTTTGGCTCAGAAGGGGAGTTTGCCGGAAGAAAACAGTATTTTGAGGGACATGGAAATTATGAAGTGAAAGATTTGCTCTACGCTCAGCAAAACGGTCTCATACCTCCGGATTATCGAGTGTGGTGGGGATATGAGGATCATAAATTGTACGATTTTGCAAGGCGGGAAGTAACAAATCTGGCTAACAGCGGACAACCATTTAACTTTACGATGCTGACTGTTGACACCCATTTTGAAGATGGATATGTTTGTGATCTGTGCCAGGATGAACATCCGGGCAATCAGTATGCAAACGTGATGTCCTGCGCTAGCAGACAGGTCGTGGATTTTGTGAACTGGTTGAAAGCACAGCCATTTTATGAGAATACCACGATTGTGATTGTAGGAGATCATTTGACGATGGACAGTGATTTTTGTCAGGATGTGCCGGAAGATTATACGCGAGGTGTATATAATACGATCATCAATGCTCCAATTGTTCCGGTCAATCAGAAAAACAGAATGGCGACAACAATGGATATGTTTCCAACGACAATTGCGGCATTGGGAGCACAGATTGAAGGGGATCGCCTGGGACTCGGAACAAATTTGTTTTCAGCAGAGCCGGCTCTTGCAGAAAAAGTGGGAATGGATACCCTGAATAAGGAAATTAGAAAACGTTCTATTTTTTATGAACAGATAGCAGGAAAAGAAAATATTGATGATTCAGTCATGGATATGGACTAGGAGAATAGAGAATGAAAGAGTTTTTTGAATTTTGTAGAAAAAGAATAGATTTACTTATCTTTAACATATCCATTGTAGCAGTGGTCTATGGATGTAGAATTTTTAATTTGTCTGTTACTATGGATACCGATCTTTTTATTAATACGCCTAGAAGCGTTTATAATTGGTTAGATATTGGCAGATATGGATTGATTTTTACAGAAAAAATTTTTGGAATACGTTGGTATAATCCTTATATAAACTCAACACTTGGTTTTTTTGCGATTGTTGCATTTTTAATGATGTTTGCGTATTCATTTGAATATATCTCAGGCAGAGAAAATAGATATAATTATTTCGTGTTTTCAGCACTTTTTATGACACATCCAATATGGGTGATGCAATGGGTGTTTAAATTACAGAATTTTGATATAGCAATATCAATTTTATTAGTAGCGATTGCAGTATATCTTACATTTAGCTGGATTAAGTGCAGAGCAGTCTGGAGGCTATTATTAGCTATAGGATGTCTTGTTTGGAGTTTTGGAAGTTATCAGGCTAACACGACACTTTTTATAGCAGCGGTAGCATTTGGAATTTTGATATGTAAAGAAACCGATTTGAAAAAATTGTTTTTGGTGTGTGTAAAGGCAGTAGTGCCATTTGGATGTGCTTATATATTAAATTCCATAATTGTAAAAATGTTCTTTTCTTCAGGAGACTATATTGAAGGACAAGTATTATGGGGAAACGTTTCTGCAGAGCAATGTATAATTAATATAATTCAGCATATTAAACAAGTGTTTTTTGTTTATAAGCATTATATATACGGATATGGCGCAGTCGTGTTAAGCATATGTGCTGTAGTTATGCTGGTGATTCGGTGCAAAAGTGCTATAAAAATTCCTGTTTGGAAATGGGTGGCTATTTTGGTGTTAATAATCAGCCGTTTATGCTTACTGTGTATGCGGGAGTAGCACTTGCTTATCGAAGTCAATATACTCTTCCTTTTGTAATTGCGGTGGGATTTGTGTATTTAACAAGAAGGAGAGATGATGAAACGGTTGAGAAAAAGAAATCTATAAATAAAATTGTAAGAAAGACAATACAAGCAGGAGTGTTGATAGCTGCAATTGCAGTAGGATTGAGTCAGACATATACAACATTGAGATTTTGGTATGCGGATGATGTGAGATATGAACAAGATGTAGACACATTGAATGAAATTGTTACACGCTGTCATATAAAAGATTATGATCTGCAAAAAAGTAAAATTGCATTTATCGGAGAGCGCAAGGCACCGTTGAATAATGCTTGTTATCCCGAAATTGATTTTATAGGCATGTCATATTTTAATATGTTTGCATGGATGGAGCCAGAATATTATTATTCTACAGGAAAGATTTGTACGTTTGCATTAACAAGAGGAATAGAGTTGAATGGTGCAACTCAAGAGGAAATTGCGAGGCTACAAATTTTGCAAAAAACATGCCGGAATGGCCAGCTAATGATGCGATTCAAAAAGATGGCGATTTAATTATAGTGAAGATGGGAGAAATCAAATAGAAAGTCAATCTATAATATGTTATAGTTAAAATAGATAGCTTTGATGAGGAAGAAATATGGAAAAGATAAGTGTAGTTGTTTCATGTTATAATGAAGAAGAAAGTATTCCTTTATTTTACAATGAAATAAAAAAAGTAATGAGCATTATGAAAGAATTCCAGTTTGAAGTTCTTTTTGTAGATGATGGGTCAAAGGACAGAACTCTTGAAGTTGCAAAAGAACTGGCAAAAAAAGACGAATGTATAAAGTATGTGTCATTTTCCAGAAATTTTGGGAAAGAAGCAGCGATGTATGCGGGATTAAGTTATGCTTCTGGAGAGTATGTCACAATCATGGATGCGGATTTACAAGATCCGCCAAGTCTGTTGCCTGAATGATGCGTTATATCAAAGATGAGGGCTATGATTCGGTGGCAACAAGACGAGTGACAAGAAAAGGAGAGCCAAAGATCCGGTCATTTTTTGCAAGGAGATTTTATCATTTGATCAAGAAAATTTCAGATACGGAAATTGTAGATGGAGCCAGAGATTATCGATTGATGACGCGCCAGTTCGTAAACAGTATTCTGGAGCTGGAAGAATACAATAGATTTTCAAAAGGTCTGTATGGTTGGGTTGGATATAAAACAAAATGGATGGAATATGAAAACGTCGAGAGAGTTGCAGGTGAGACAAAGTGGTCTTTCTGGAAATTGTTTGTGTATGCAATCGAAGGGATTGTTGCTTTTTCTACAGTACCGTTGCTGATTTCAGCGATCATGGGAATTGTATTCTGTGTACTTGCGTTTATATTGATTATCGTAATTGTTGCAAAAACACTGATTTTTGGAGATCCGACATCTGGATGGCCGTCTATGGTATGTATTATGCTATTCATAGGTGGAATTCAACTGTTTTGTATCGGTATTTTAGGGGAGTATTTTGCAAAAGCATATATGGAATTGAAAAAAAGACCGATTTTTATTTGCAAAGAGACAAATATTCAGCCATAGGCTTTTATATATAGATATTACGCAAAAGAGAAAGGGGTTAAAACAAAAGAATGAAAAAAGTACAGAAAGTACTTGCGCTGTTACTGGTGTTTATGATGGTGTTTACTACAGCTGGGATGAATGTGGCGGCAGCTGGGGAGATGGATTCTGTTGCAGGAGAAGCAGATATACAATCACAGGAGCAACAGCAGACTTTAGATGAAACAGACACACAGCAGGAGGCAACACAGCAGGAGACAACACAGCAGACTTCGGAAGGAATTCTGGAGTATGTGTATGTGGATGAATCAGTGGTCAATATGCCACAGACACAGAATATAGCAGTTGGATTTTCGGATGAGAACCTGGTGCTGGAATCTGCAGTTCTGCATTATAGTTCTGTTGTTACAGGTGAACAGTTTGAAATGCCGGCGTCAGCAATTGTGAACAATACAGTTTTGTTCACACAGGATTATCCGGAAGGATCAGCAGAAGATGTGTATCAGCTGGATAGCCTGACATATCAGAGCTCGGGAGTAAGTTCTACGGTAAATCTGCTGGATGAAGAAATTGATGCGGGTTATACAGTTACAGTACAGCCGGAAGAGGAGAATTCTTCAGAGGAAGCAGTACCGGATGTGGCAGTATATTCACTTAGTGAAGACGGCAATGTGATCGAGGCTTCTGCAGACACAGAGAACATTGAGGAGACTGTGGCAGGAGTACTGGGAGAGGCAGATCCTGTATCACCGCTTGCAAGAGAAGCAAGAGCCAATAAAACGGTGGTGATCTGTGCCGGGCATGATGCGACGCATACAGGAGCCGGCGGTAATGGACTAAGAGAAGAAGAGCTTACTTTTAAAGTGGCACAGTATTGCAAACAGGCATTGGAGCAGTATCAGGGAGTTACAGTGTATATGGACAGAGACTCTATTTCCTGTAAATATCCGGGACAGAGTACAAGCTACTGTCTGAATCAGAGAATTAAAGATGCAGCAGCACTCGGAGCGGCCGTGTTTGTAGATATTCATTTCAATACAGGAGGGGGAACGGGAGCAGAGGTTTACTATCCAAACAAAAGCTATAATGAAGGAATCCATCAGGAAGGGCAGAATCTGGCAAATAAGATTCTGAGTGAGTTATCAGCACTGGGATTAACAAATCGTGGTGCAAAAATTAAAGACGGTACCACGGGTGAGACAGATTCGAATGGAAATAAAGATGACTATTTTACGACAAACTATCTTTCTAAACAATATGGAATGACAGGGGTGATCGTAGAACACGCATTCTTAGACAGTGCATCTGATGCCGCGAAATTGAAAGATGAGAATTTCCTGAAAAAACTGGGAGAAGCGGATGCAGCAGGAATTGCAGCAACTTACGGGTTCAGCAAAGGCAATAACGGAAACGAGCAGGCAACTGTGCAGATTAAAAATAAAAATGATTTTAATGGAACTGCACAGATTGAGGTGAGTGGTTCTGGAAATGGTTACAAAGTGGCAGTGTGGAGTGAAGAAAACGGTCAGGACGACCTTGTCTGGTATTCTTTGCCGGGAACTGCAAGAGTTATCAATTTTGATATTCAGAATCATAAGAAGTCTACCGGAAAATATAATGTTCATGTATATAATTGGAATACGACATCGAATTTATGCCAGGCCGAATTCAGAGTCTCGGGTAATACTACTTCTACGTTAAAGGTTTCTTCTGTTGACAACAGAAGTGATTTGTATCGGGTTCAGCTGAAGTTTGCAGATATGCCGGATGACGTGGATGTCGTACAGTTTCCGGTATGGAACAAGGCGGATCAAAGTGATATTCGCTGGATTACAGCTCAGCAGAAATCGAACGGAGTCTGGGAAGCGGATGTGAGTATTCCGGATCAACAGGTTGGAGCTGTTTATCAGGTACATGCCTATGCAAATCTGACAAGTGGAACGCTGGTATTCCTTGGGAAAACAACGTTTAAGGTGATTGGACCAAGTGCAGATGTGGAGATTCAAAATTATAATGCAAATCAGGGAACTTTTGATGTTATTGTGAAAAATGTTGAAGTTCCGGCAGGAGTGGAATCTGTCAGAGTTCCGGTGTGGAGTGAGCCGGATCAGGGCGATCTGATTTGGTATTTTGCAGACAGGCAGAGTGACGGTACTTACAAAGTTCATGTAGATATTGCAAATCATCACAACAACAGAAGTACCTATAATGTTCATGTATATGTGATGGATAACAATGGAGTACAGACATTCGTTGCGATGACATCCCAGCAGGTGAGTGAAACGAAGGACGAACTGACAGCAGAGGATAAGAGCGGAAAAGAAACGACATATCAGCTGACCTTAAAAAATCACAAAGCAGCAAAAGCAACAAGCGTTAATTTTGCAGTGTGGAGTGAACGAAACGATCAGGATGATCTGGTATGGTATGAAGGAAAAAAAACGTCTTCAAATACATGGAGTGCAGAGGCTTCGATCAAGAATCATAAAACAGCCGGAAAATATCTGGTTCATGTATATGGAATTGTAAATGGAAAGCAGATCTTTTTGGATCAGACAACATTTGAAGTTTCAGAAGCGCAGGCAACCCTGGAAGTGGGTACATATGATGTGGAAAAGAAAAGTTTTGAAGTAACTGTCAAAGGCATTTCCTGTAAATCAGGTATCAAGGAAGTCCTGGTTCCGGTATGGAGCAAAGCAAACCAGAGCGATCTTGTATGGCATGAGACGAAAAAGCAGAGTGATGGTTCTTATAAAGTGACGATTAAAGTGCCTTCTGATATCAAAAATGCGAAGTATAATGTTCATGCCTATGTGACCGGGAAAAACGGAGTTCAGTCTTGTGTAGGAGTAACAACAAAGGAAGTAACGAATGAGCAAATTGTTGTATCGGCAAAAGATACAAGCAAGAAAGAAAGTACTTATCAGGTAAAACTGGAAAACCAGGGAAAATATGACAGGATCGATGATGTAAACTTTGCAGTGTGGAGCGTTGCAAATGATCAGGATGATCTGATATGGTATTCTGGCAACAAAGAAAGTGCGAATGTATGGACAGCAGATGTCAGCATATCCAGCCATAAAACGGCAGGGACGTATAATGTTCATGTATATGGAGTTGTTAATGGACAGCAGATAAATTTAGGACAAACTACGTTTGAAGTGTCAAGCCCAAAAGGGAAAACAGAAGTGAGAAACTATAATTCTGTTAAAGGATCGTTTGACGTGATTGTCAAAAATATTTCTTCAAAATCAGGGGTTCAGTCAGTACAGGTTCCGGTATGGAGTCAGCCGGATCAAAGTGATCTGATCTGGTATTCAGCAAAGAAACAGAGTGATGGCACTTACAAAGTAACAGTGGAGTTAAGTAAACATCAAAATCACAAAGGAACCTATAATATCCACACCTATATTACCACAGAGACTGGAATCATGACATTTACGGATGGAATTACATATAATGTGGTCAGCGATTCATCCGACCAGGATGAAGAAAAATTAACTACAATCATGGGGGAGACGGCTACAACTGTTGAACAGATGATGCGCTATTATGAAAGCAGCGGTAATCAATACCCGTCAGAGGCGCTTGGAAAAGGCGGAGCACCGACACTTCGAGATTTCTGTCAGATGTATTACGAAGAAGCTGTGGCGGAAGGTGTAAAAGCTGAGGTGGCTTTTGCACAGGCAATGAAAGAAAGCGCATGGCTTAAATTTGGAGGCATTGTGAAAATCGAGCAGTTTAATTTTGCGGGACTTGGAGCATTGGATGGAAATGCGCAGGGACAGGCAGCGAGTTTTTCTGATGTCCGGACAGGAATCAGAGCTCAGATCCAGCATTTGAAAGCATATGGTTCTGCGGAAGACCTGAAGTCGGCATGCGTAGACCCCAGATTTAAATATGTAACCCGCAACTCAGCAAAATATGTAGAGTGGCTGGGGATTAAGGAAAATCCGGCAGGTGTAGGCTGGGCAAGTGATAAAAATTACGGATATGCGATTGTTGATATGGTGAAAGTGTTGACAAGCAAATAAACAACGATTCGGAAACTATGATTTGAGTTGTTTGAGAAAAAGAACCTTTTATGTGTTAAAGAAGCATAAGAGGTTCTTTTTAATGAATTTCAGAATATTCTTTCTTTTATGCCTGATTTACGATAAAATACATAGTATAGATTTTAATCAATAGTTATTTTATAAAAAGCTGGGTTAAAAATAAACGGATACGAGGTAAGAGGGTATGGATAGGGAATTGGTAAGTGTTTTAATGGTGAATTATAATAGGGGGACAACAATTGGAGAGAGCATCAAAAGTGTGCTGGCACAGACATATACGGATTTAGAGTTGATTATTGTAGATGATGGTTCAACAGATGATTCCTGTTCCGTGATTGAAAGTATTAAAGATCCGAGAATCAAGTTGTATCGTCTGGAGCAGAATGAGCATATCAGTCATGCGACAAATTATGGATTTCAAAAGGTGACAGGAGCATATCTTGCAAGGATAGACAGTGATGATGTCTGGTATCCCCAAAAGCTGGAAAAACAAATTACGTTTTTAAAGAATAACCCCGAATATAAGATTTGTTTTGCATGGATTGATTTGATTGACGAGTATGGGAATAGCATCAATGAGCAGCAAAAGGAATTGCTAGGTGTGTTTGAAACTACATTTCAGGGGCAGAGCGATTGTTTGCACCGGTTCTTTTTCGGAGGAAACTGTCTGTCACATCCTTCAGTGGTGATGAGAACGGAGTTGATGCGGGAGACAGGAGATTTTAACCTTGCATATATGCAGTCTCATGATTTTGATTATTGGGTGCGAATTGCAAAGAAATACCCAATTTATGTTATGCAGGAAAGACTGTTGGCGATGCGTCGCTTTATTCATGAAAACAGTGAAGTGGAAAATAACAGTAAAACATATGGTCCGAATGTGATCCGTTACGAAAATGAAGCTGCAAATATAAAGCGTCATTTTTTTGAGGATATGGAAGATGAACTGTTTATCAGAACATTCAGGCAGGATTTTAAAAATCCGGAGTCAAGTACAAAAGAAGAATTGGAATGTGAGAAAATATTTTTGCTCTGTAAAACATGTCCGGAATTGCAGAATATCCTGCCCACAGGGTTAGATAATTTTTTGGAGCTGTATCCGAAGTATGCAGAAATATTAAAACAGAAATTTGATTTTACAGTTCATGATTTCTATGATTTCACGGGAAATCGAGTTTATCACAATGAAAGAGAAGAGAATGCAAAACGTAGAGAACAAGAATGTTTGAAAGAAGAACTTCAAAAAGTACACAAGGAATGTGAAAGACTCAAGATGCAGATTGAAGCGTACGAGAATTCGAAAAGCTGGAAAGCTACAGCTCCGTTTAGAAAAATAAAAGCTGTATGGAAAAAATGAGCGATACAATTAAAAATGTTGCATAGATGTTAAAGAAATGTTATAATTCTAAAGAATATATTGGAGGTTAAAATTATGAGAACATATTTAGTAACCGGTGGAGCCGGATTTATTGGATCAAACTACATTCATTACATGTTTAAAAAGTATGACAACGAAATCCGCATCATCAATGTAGATAAGCTGACATATGCAGGAAATCTTGAGAACCTGAAAGATATAGAAGACAGAGAGAATTACACATTTGTAAAGGCGGACATCTGTGATGCAGATGCGATCAACAAGATTTTTGAAGAAAACGAGATTGACAGAGTTGTACATTTTGCAGCGGAAAGTCATGTGGATCGAAGCATTAAGAATCCGGATGTATTTGTAAAGACAAATGTACTCGGGACACTTGTGATGCTCAATGCGGCAAAAGCAGCATGGGAGCTTCCTGACGGAACATTTAAGGAGGGAAAGAAATTCCTTCATGTTTCTACAGATGAAGTGTATGGATCACTGGAAGAAGAGGGAGAATATTTTTATGAGACAACTCCATACGATCCGCACAGTCCATATTCTGCAAGTAAAGCATCATCTGATATGCTGGTAAAATCTTATATGGATACGTATAAATTCCCGGCAAATATCACAAACTGCAGCAATAACTATGGACCGTATCAGTTCCCTGAGAAGTTGATTCCGCTGATCATTAACAATGCTCTGCAGGGCAAGAGTCTTCCGGTATACGGAGACGGAAAGAATGTCAGAGACTGGCTGTATGTAGAAGACCATGCAAAAGGAATTGACATGGTTCAGGAAAAAGGAAGACTTTTTGAGACGTATAATATTGGCGGTCACAATGAAAAACAGAATATTCAGATTATTCATATCATTCTGGATACGTTACAGGAGATGTTGCCGGAAGGAGATCCAAGAAAAGAACTTGTCAGCGAAAAGCTGATCACTTATGTAGAAGACAGAAAGGGTCATGACAGACGCTATGCTATTGCACCAGACAAGATCAAAGAAGAAGTGGGCTGGTATCCGGAGACGATGTTTGAAGACGGTATTCGCCTGACGATCAAATGGTTCTTTGAAAATGAAGAATGGATGAAAAATGTTACAAGCGGTGACTATCAGAAGTATTACGAGGATATGTATCAAGATAAATAAGCAGAACTCGGCAGTATCGAAAGATACTGCTGGTTTGCGTTAAAATATATAATATTAGGAGGAAATACGATGAAAGGTATTATTTTAGCTGGAGGTTCAGGAACAAGGTTATACCCATTAACACAAGTGACAAGCAAACAGCTGTTGCCGATATATGATAAGCCGATGATTTATTATCCGCTCAGTATTTTAATGGAAGCAGGAATCCGGGAGATCCTGATTATTTCTACCCCTGTAGATACGCCAAGATTTGAGGAATTGCTTGGAGACGGAAAGCAGTTTGGAATTCAACTCAGTTATAAGGTGCAGCCGTCACCGGATGGACTGGCTCAGGCATTCTTGCTGGGAGAAGAATTTATTGACGGAGAAAGCTGTGCAATGATCTTGGGAGATAATATTTTCCACGGACATGGTCTGAGTAAGAGATTGAAAGCGGCAGCGGCAAAGGAAGAGGGAGCTACGGTATTTGGATATTATGTGGATGATCCGGAGCGTTTTGGCGTTGTTGAATTTGATCAGGATGGAAAAGCCGTTTCTCTGGAAGAAAAACCAGAACATCCAAAGTCTAATTATGCAGTTACCGGTTTGTATTTCTATGATAACCACGTAGTAGAATATGCGAAGCAGATCAAACCAAGTGCAAGAGGGGAACTCGAGATTACAGATTTGAATAGAATTTATCTGGAAAAAGGAAATCTGGATGTGGCGTTATTAGGTCAGGGATTTACATGGCTTGATACAGGAACACATGAATCGTTGGTCGACGCAACAAATTTTGTAAAGACAGTGGAGACACATCAGAACAGAAAGATTGCGTGTTTAGAGGAAATTGCATACAACAACGGATGGATTGATAAAGAAGAATTGCAGAAAGCATGTGAACTCTATCAGAAAAATCAGTATGGTCGTTATCTGAAAGATGTATTGGATGGAAAGTATATCGATCAGAATTAGAAGCAGGAGGAAAAGACTATTATGGGTAAAATTAAAGTAGAAACATGTGAGATAGAAGGTCTGAAGGTGATCACTCCAACAGTTTTTGGTGATGAGAGAGGTTATTTTATGGAGACCTATAATTATAATGATTATAAAGAAGCAGGAATTGATATGGAATTTGTGCAGGATAATCAGTCATCTTCCAAAAAAGGAGTACTTAGAGGGCTTCATTTTCAGATCAATTATCCACAGGATAAATTAGTGCGTGTAGTGAGCGGAGAAGTTTTTGATGTTGCAGTGGATCTGAGAAAAGATTCTAAAACATACGGACAATGGTATGGCGTACTGTTATCAGCAGAGAATAAAAAACAGTTTTTTATTCCAAAGGATTTTGCGCATGGATTTGTAGTATTGTCTGATTCAGCAGAATTTGCATATAAATGTACAGATTTTTATCATCCGAATGATGAAGGCGGTCTCGCATGGAATGATCCGGATATTGGAATTGAATGGCCGATTCCGGAAGATATGGAACTGACAATTTCTGAAAAGGATCAGAAATGGGGCGGAATTAAAGAATTAAAGAAGTAAGGGGAGCACAACATGATACAGTATGTTAGAAATTTCCAGAAGTTTCGTCCGCTGTTAGGCGAACTCGTTATGAGAGATGTGAAGATTAAATATAGAAAATCTGTACTGGGCGTACTCTGGACATTGCTGAATCCGCTGCTTATGATGGCTGTGCTGTCTATCGTATTTTCTCATTTGCTTCGGTTTAATGTGGAAAACTATCCTGTATACATTTTAAGTGGTCAGGTAATGTACAATTTTTTCTCGGAAGCTACATCAAGTGCAATGACTTCGATTTTAAACAATGCGCCATTGATTAAGAAGGTGTATATTCCTAAATATCTGTTTACTTTTGCACGGATCGCATCCAGTGTGATTAATATTATGGCATCTTTCGCAGCACTGATTTTAGTAATGGTATTTATGCGTATGGAGTTACATTACACGCTGTTTCTGGGGATTATTCCTCTTTTTTGTGTGATTGTGCTTGCAACCGGAGTTGGACTTATACTGGCGACTGCGACTGTAAAATTCAGAGATATCATGCATTTATACGGAGTCTTCCTTACAGCGCTGACTTATTTATGTCCGGTTATTTATCCAATGACATTTTTGTCAGAAGGATCCCTGATCTATACGATTGTAAGTTTGAATCCGCTGACAATCATTATGAATATGTTCCGTGATCTTGTGATTTACGGAGTTATGCCGTCAATCGGAAGCTTTGTGGCCGCGATAGGAATATCCGGAATCGTGTTGGCTATCGGGTTGTATGTATTCTATAAAAAACAGGATACCTTTATCTTGAATCTGTAAAAACATAAAATAAGGAGAAGACTATGGAACAGAGAATTGTGGATGTGGAAAATGTGTCCATAAAGTTTAACCTTTCATCGGAAAAAATAGACAGCATGAAAGATTATTTGGTGAAACGGCTAAAAGGTCAGATATCCTTCGATGAATTCTGGGCACTGCAGGACATCAGTTTTTCCATGAACAGAGGGGATTCTGTAGCATTGATTGGATTAAACGGATGTGGAAAAAGTACGCTTTTAAAGACAATCGCAGGAGTATTAAAACCGACAAAGGGAAGCGTAAAAGTATATGGAAGTATTGCACCGCTTATTGAATTGGGTGCAGGGTTTGACCATGATCTGACAGCTGAAGAAAATATATATTTAAACGGGGCAATTCTTGGATACGGAAGACAGGAGATGCAAAAGCATTATGAGGATATTGTGGAGTTTTCAGAATTGCGGGATTTTATGAATGTGCCGATTAAGAATTTTTCTTCCGGTATGTTGGCAAGACTTGCATTTTCCATTGCGACAATTGGAAACCCGGATCTTTTGATTGTAGATGAGGTGCTTTCTGTAGGAGATTTCCGTTTTCAGGAAAAGTGTGAAAGACGGATACAGAATATGATGAAAGAGGATACCTCTATTTTGTTTGTGTCACACAGTATTGAACAGGTGCAGAAGCTTTGCAAAAGGGCTATCTGGATAGAAAAAGGCCATATTGTAAAAGCAGGAACAACAGAAGAGGTATGTCCGGAATACAGAGAGGCATATCAAGTATAACAGAGAGGCAAAGTTGATGAAAAAATGGAAATATGTAATAGTGGCAATCGTAGGTATTTTGTTTGCCGTTATTTATTCGTTCAGAACCTGGCCGGCAGAAATTTATGATAATAACATTGACAGTACACTTTATACAAATGTGGGAGAGCTGACAGAAGGAAGTAAAGTCAGCCAGCAGTTTACGTGTACACAGAATGGATTAAACAGCCTGGAGTTGACAATGAGTAATCTGGGACAAGAATGTGAAGCGGAGTATGCGTGGACATTGACAGAGACGGAAAGTGAAAAAGTTGTGGCAAAAGGCGAGTTTACAGCTGGTGAAGTAGATAATAGCAAAAATATGGTTTTAAAACTTTCTGAATTGGAAGAAAGTAAAGGAAAACAGTATGTTCTCACAATTGAGACAGAAAGTATAAAATCAGAGCACGGGGTTACTGTTATGACAACGGACCGCAGTCTGAACGAAGACGGAAAGCTGTCGATAAACGGGAAAGAGTCATCGCAGGTGCTTGTGATGAAGGAACAAATGAAATATTTCAATACGGAGACATTTATTGTATTGTTAGGATTGATTGCTTATCTTGTGTTTTTGATCACATTTTTAAACAGACTTTTTAAGTAATCATCAGTTTGGAGGAACAGCATGAATTTCAAATCCTATATTGACGCAATAAAATATAAGAAAATGGGTAATGAATCCTGCTTTATCATTGGCGGCTGGTGTTTTTCGGTTTCGGGAGAAAAAGTTGAGTATCAGGTTTTGATAAATGGGAAAGCAGTGAAATTTGATATACAAAGGATTGCGAGAAGAGATGTCACACAAAAAATGGCGAAATATCAGCCGGAATTGTCGTGTGGATTCTCTATGACCATTCCGGTGAATCCAGAAGTAGAAGCTCCAAAAGCATTGGAGCTTTATGCTGTAAGCGGAAATGAGAAAAAGAAGATTGTGTCATTGAATGAAGCAAAGATAGAGAAGATTACAGATACAAGAAGTATTTCTTATCATTTAGAGTATGTAAGACCAGAAGAAAAAGGAGATGCTGTGAAATACAGCATCGGAGGATGGGCGATTTCTGAAAAAAAGGCGCGGGACATGGAGTATCAAATATTAGATGCGTCAGGTCAGGATGTTGATAAGACAGTCCGTATGGTTAACAGAGATGATTTGTACAAACTTGGAATGGTAGATAAAGAAAAGAAATATTGCGGATTTATTGTGGAATTTCTTGGAGATCAGGATAAAACTTACACATTTGTGATCAGCGATGGATATAATTCTGTAAGAAAAAAAATTGTCTACAAAGAAGTTGTAAAAGCAAACAGAAGATTATCTCAGGTTGGTACTGTAAAGATGATACTGCATAATCTTAATGGAGAGAACATTGTAAAAGGATGTGCATATCTGAAGAAGAATGGAGCTAAAAAGTTGATCAGCCGTCTGAAAAAAGGCGTTCACGTCAATGGAATCCCTTATAGTGAGTGGTATGAAGCTCATAAAGTGACAGAAGAGGAACTGAAAAAACAGAGAAAAAAAGTGTTTGAATATCAGCCGAAATTCAGCATTATCGTGCCGACTTATAACACTCCGATTCCGTTTTTGCGTGAGATGATCGATTCTGTAGTTGCACAGACATATCCGAATTGGGAATTATGTATTGGAGACGGCAGTGAAGGCAATCCGGAATTAGAGCAGGTACTTGCAGAATATGCTGCAAAAGATACAAGAATTAAATATCAGATACTGGAAAAGAATTTTGGAATCGCAGGGAATACAAATGGTGCTTTAGAGCTGGCAACAGGAGAATATGTTGGATTATTTGATCATGATGATATACTTGGTCCAAACGCTCTTTTTGAAGTAACAAAAGCGCTTCAGAAGAAAAAGTATGATATTCTTTACACGGATGAAGATAAGGTGTCAGGTGATCTGTCCGAACATATGGATCCGAATTTTAAGCCGGATTGGAGCCCGGATCTGTTTTATTCGCACAACTATATTACACACTTTTTTGTTGTGAAGAAAGAAATTATAGATAAAATAGGTGGGTTTAGAAGCGAATATGATGGTTCCCAGGATTATGACCTGATGTTCCGCTGTATTGAAAATGCGGAAAGCATCAAGCATATTCCGATGATTTTATACCACTGGAGAATGCATGGCGGATCAGTTGCTGAAAATCCGGCAAGTAAGATGTATGCATATGAAGCAGGGAAAAAGGCGATAGAAGATCATTTCGAGAGAACCGGTGTAAAGGTAAAAGTTGAACATATGCCGTTATGGGGAATGTACCATGTGATTTATGAAACAACGGGAAATCCACTGGTTTCTGTTATTATCCCAAATAAAGATCATACGCAGGATCTGGATACGTGTATTCGCTCATTGTTTGAAAAGAGCAGTTATCGTAATATTGAAATTATTATTGTAGAGAATAACAGTGAAGAGGCAAAAACATTTTCATATTATGAAGAAATACAGAAGAAGTATGAGAATGTAAAAGTTGTAAAATGGGAAAATGAATTTAATTATGCAGCAATCAATAATTTTGGCGTTACATTTGCCAAGGGTGATTACTATCTGTTCCTGAACAATGATACTGAAGTAATCAATGAGACTGCAGTCAGTGAACTTCTTGGCTGCTGTATGAGAGAAGATGTGGGAATCGTAGGAGCAAAGCTCTTATATGAAGATGATACCGTGCAGCATGCAGGAATCGTGCTTGGATTCGGGGGCTTTGCAGGGCATGTGTTTACCGGACTTGATAAAGATGATTACGGCTACATGGTAAGACCGAGAATCAACTGTAATTATAGTGCGGTAACAGCGGCATGTATGATGGTAGACAGAAAAGCATTTGAAGAAGTAGGCGGATTCAGAGAAGAATTCAAGGTAGGATTAAATGATGTTGATTTCTGTTTGAAGGTTCGGGAAACCGGAAAACTGGTAGTTTACAATGCGCACTCTTTATGGCATCATTATGAGTCAAAATCCAGAGGATATGAGGATACACCTGAAAAAATCCGAAGATTTGAAGGTGAGATTGTTCTGTTCCAGAAATATTGGGGAGACCTTTTGAAGAAAGGAGATCCATATTACAATAAAAACTTCCCGATTGAATACGGTCCGTTCCGTTTGGGATGATTTTGAGAAATATGCAAATAGTTGCAAGCTGAGACTGCGAAGGAGGACAATTTATGAAAGCATTAGTAACAGGAGTAAAAGGTCAGCTTGGCATGATGTTATGAATGAACTCGCAAAGCGGGATATGAAGGTGTTGGTGTAGATGTTGAAGAGATGGACATCACAGATGCAGCAGCAGTAGATTCTGTCATTCGTGAGGCAAAGGTAGACAGCGTTGTTCACTGCGCAGCATGGACGGCAGTGGATGCAGCGGAAGACAATGAAGAAATGTGCAGAAAAGTCAATGCTGAAGGTACTGAGAATATTGCAAAAGTATGTAAGGCACTTGATATCCCGATGATCTATATCAGTACAGATTACGTGTTTGAGGGAGAAGGAACACGTCCGTGGGAGCCGGATGATAAAGTAACACAGCCGCTGAATATTTACGGACAGACCAAATATGAGGGAGAACAGGCTGTGGAACGTCTCCTGGACAAATATTATATTGTCCGCATCGCTTGGGTTTTTGGTGTGAATGGAAAGAATTTTATCAAGACCATGCTGAATCTGGGAGAGACACATGATACTCTGACAGTTGTGGACGATCAGGTAGGAACTCCGACGTATACTTATGATCTTGCCAGACTGCTTGTGGATATGCTGGAAAAAGATGCTTATGGAAAATATCATGTGACAAATGAAGGGGGATATATCACCTGGTATGAATTTGCAAAAGAGATTTTTGCGCAGGCAGGAATGGATGTCAATGTAGTTCCGGTGACAAGCGACAAATTTCCGGCAAAGGCAAAACGCCCTCACAACAGCAGAATGGACAAATCTAAACTTAAGAAAAACGGCTTCACGCCGCTTCCGACCTGGCAGGATGCATTGAAAAGATATTTGTCAGAAATCCGTTAAGGGGGGAATGGGAGTATGAAGAAAAAATATGTATTGGGAATTTTGACAGCGGTTGTGCTGATGTTTGGAATTACAGCCTGTGAAAAAACAGAAGAGCCGGCTCCAGAGCAGAGTGCAACACAGGAAGAACAGAAAGAGGATCAGGACAATGATACATCTGATCAGGATGTCAATCAGGACGGACAGAATGAACAAGACCAGACACAGCAGGAGCAGACAGAAAACACGCAGGATGTAAATAATCTGGGAGCAGGAACAATTACTGTGTATGCCCAGAACAAGGATGTGTCCGGCTTTGATAAAAAAGAGGTTTCGCTTGAGGCAATCACACCGGAAACTGTTCTTTCTCAGTTGGCAGCAGCCGGAGTTCTTCCATCGGATACCACAGTTCTAAGTTTTACAAAGAAAGAAAAGGATGGAGAACAAGTCATTGATCTGGATCTTTCCGAAAAGTTTGGAACTTACATGAAAGAGATGGGGTCTTCTGCAGAATATTTGGTGATCGGAAGCATCTGCAATACGTATTTGGACGTTTACCACTGTGCAAAAATTCACATTACCGTAAACGGAGAGATGCTTGCCACAGGGCACGCGGAGTATCCGGGCTATATGACAAATTATTTAAATAAAAGATAAAAAGCACCCTGTAAGGGGATCCGGCAGTATGTGCAGGCTTCCCTTACAGGGTGTTTTCTATTTATGCAATAATTTTCTTTTCAGCCAGTCGGCCGCATAACCGAATGTGTGGCGTATCAGGGCAAATTCGATCCGGATATAGCTGCTAGATGCTCCATCCGAAACGGAACCTTGCGGCATTTGGACAGACCATGGATTCCTTCTTTGATTCCGTTTTTGTAATCTGTTCCAAATCCGATTTTGCAGAAAAATAAATATTTCACCAGATATCCCAAAAGTAATGGGATGAAATTCAGGATCAGCTGCAAAAGCGGCATATTTTTGTAATTCAGCCAGACACTGTTGCGGGCGGATAGTTTCACTTTAAAAGTGTTATATTTGGAACCGCTCGTTCCGCTTCCGACGTGGTACACAAGAGCGGAAGCGCAGAACCGGTTTTTATAGCCGTAGATCATGGCACGGTAACCAACATCGATATCTTCCAGATAGGCAAAATGGCTTTCGTCAAAGAAGCCGATTTTATCAAACACGCTTCGTCTGTAGATAGCAGCTCCGGCACAGGCCGTAAATACCGTATCATCTTCGGTGTAATTCGAAACCGGTCGTCCGGCTCCCCGGCATACCCCCCAGCCCATCAAGGTATAGAGATCTCCTGCGCTGTCGATCAGATCGGGGTGATACATCTGGATCATCTTGCTGCTCACAGAAAAAATCCGGTCAGAGACCTCGATCGCCCGGATCATCTCTTCGACATAGCGAGAATCCACGGTTGTATCATTGTTTAAAAGAATGACGTACGGGGTATCTGCGTGACGTATCCCTTCATTGACCGCACGGCTGAATCCATAGTTAGAATCCAGGGCCAGCACTTCGATATCAGGGTAAGTCTGTTCCATATATTCCAGACTTCCGTCCGTGGAGGCATTGTCCACGATCAGGATCTTGAAATCCCGGCAAGTCTGTTCATTTAAAGAAGCCAGACAGGGCTCCATAAAATGTTTTCCGTTATAATTGGGAATAATGATAGTAACTTTCATGTGCTCCTCATTTCTATTACTGCTGTAATTTATTTCGCGAATGTATTATATCAAATTCGGTTCTGTTTTTCTATACAAACATATGTTTATTAAAAATTACGAAAATATTACGGAAAAATGAATAAAATACTGTTAAAATCAAGTTTGTGCTTGTCCATTGAAATAAAGTATTGTATTATATCATAGATAATGTGTTTTTATAAGTAAGTTAGCGGAAGGTCGTATTATGATAAAAGAAAATCAGAAATTATTAAACCGTATTCAGGTTGTGCTGGATGCAGGAGTGATCATTGTAGCATATGTGCTGTCCTGGTATATCCGTTTTCGGAGCGGATTATTTGACCTGGATCCATGGTATCTGTCACTGAGAGAGTATATGAAGGTACTGTTCTTTCTGGTGCCGTCCTATTTAATCCTGTATTACGCATTTCAGCTCTACACGCCGAAGCGGGTACAGGGAAGAAGGCTGGAAGCCTGGCATGTAGTACAGGCGAATGTGATCGGCTGATGGGTGTGACCATGGTATTTTTCCTTGCAAAGCTTTCAGACAGATATTCCAGATGGGTAGTATTTATCTTCTGCTTTGTCAATATTACCATGGAAGTATTCGCCAGAAATATGGTGAGGATGGTTTTGCGCAAGGCGAGAAAGAACGGATATAATCAGAAACATATGATTCTGGTTGGCTACAGCCGCGCGGCAGAGCAGTATATTGACCGGATTCTTGCAAACCCGGAGTGGGGATATGCTGTGCGGGGAATTCTGGATGACCACCAGCCGAGAGGAATGGAGTATAAAGGGATCAAGGTGATCGGGAGTATCGACAATCTGCTGGTCATTCTTCCGCAGAATCAGATCGATGAGATTGCGATCACACTGGGACTGGATGAGTATCACAAGCTGGAATATATTGTAAATATGTGTGAAAAATCAGGTGTGCATACAAAGTTTATTCCGGATTATAACAATATCATTCCGACAAAACCATATACAGAAGATATTCAGGGACTTCCTGTGATCAACATCCGTCATGTACCACTTAATAATGCTTTAAATAAGTTTGTGAAGCGCGCAGTGGACATTTTTGGTGCAATCGTTGCGATCATTCTTTTTTCACCTGTGATGCTGGTTGTATCTGTGCTGATCAAGCTGACTGCACCGGGACCGCTGATTTTTAAACAGGAGCGGATCGGGCTGCAGAACAAGCCGTTCTACATGTATAAGTTCCGTTCCATGATCGTACAGAAAGAGAGCGAAGAGAAGAAGGGCTGGACGACAAAAGATGATCCGAGAGTGACTCCGGTAGGAAAATTTATCCGGAAGACCAGCATTGATGAGCTTCCACAGCTATTCAATGTGCTCAAAGGAGATATGAGCCTGGTTGGTCCGAGACCGGAGAGACCATTGTTTGTAGAAAAGTTTAGGGAAGAGATTCCAAGATATATGATCAAGCATCAGGTGCGTCCGGGACTGACCGGATGGGCACAGGTGAATGGCTATCGTGGAGATACTTCGATCCGGAAGCGGATTGAGTGTGACCTGTATTATATTGAAAACTGGACGTTGGGACTGGATTTTAAGATTATCCTGCTGACGTTCCTGAAAGGCTTTATCAACAAAAACGCATACTAAAACGGAGGCGGATCTATGTTTCGCAGAAGAGAGCGAATATCGCTGCAGCAGAGAAAACGATTGAATAAAAAAAGACAAAGGCGGGGAATCCTGTTTTTGGTCCTGGAATTTCTGATACTTGCGGTTCTTGTTTTGGCGGCATTTATGATGTACAAGCTGGATCATCTCAACCATAATACACTGGATGAGAGCAGCCTGGAACTACATGAGACACCGAAGGAATACACGAATGTGGCATTGTTCGGGTTGGATTCCAGAGACGGAGAGCTAAGTGGCGGCGTGAGAAGTGACAGTATTATGATTGTCAGCATCAACAATAAGACCGGAGATGTAAAGATCATTTCCGTATATCGGGATACGCTGCTAAAGCAGCAGGATGGTTCTTATGAGAAAGCAAATGCGGCGTATTCCTTTGGAGGTCCGCAGGAGGCAGTGGCAATGCTCAACCGGAACCTGGATCTGGATATTACAAAATATGCTTCTGTAAATTTCAATTCGCTTGCAGATATCATAGATATCCTGGGTGGGGTGGAAGTAGAGCTGACCAGTGAGGAAATATTCTGGCTGAATGGATATACGGCAGAAACCTCACAGGTGGTAGGACGGCAGACACATACCTGGATGAGAATTCTCCGGGAGTTCACAATCTGGATGGAATACAGGCAGTTTCATATACCAGGATCCGTTATACAGCCGGAGATGACTTTAAGCGTGCAGAGCGCCAGAGAATCATATTGCAGAAGATGATTCAGAAGCTGAAGACAGCAGGACCGGTAAAATGGAATAAGATTCTGGATCAGGTACTGCCGGAAATATCAACGAATATGACGACACCGGATATCATGAAACTGGGACTGAATATATTCCGATACAAAATTGGAGAGACAAAAGGCTTTCCGTTTGATATTACGACCAGTGAAAATGTCATTGGACTGGAAGGCTCTTATGCGGTTGCGATCGGACATGCGGACAATGTAAGACAGCTCCATGAGCAGCTTTTTGGAGAGACTGGATACCAGCCTTCGGACGAAGTACAGCAGATCAGTCAGGATGTGGCTTATCTGACGGGGGTTTATCCGGAAAATTATGCACAGTAGCGAAAGAGGAAAAGAATGTTACGAAAAATGATCGCAGACAGAAAAATCGAATATAGTTCTTATACTTTAGTTTATGCGGCAGCGGTATTGGCTGCAAAGGCACATCTGGATTATGTGACTGCAGTACTTCTGATGGCAGAGGCAATGTTTTTGTTTATATGGAATTTTAGAAAGACAAAAAATCTTGTGGATATGCGGGGGCTTTTTACGCTGGCATGGGTAGGCGGAGAAGGCATCGCATGCCTGAAGCTCAGCAGGCTGCAGAGTGACTGGAGCAATGTGACATGGCTGACCTTTTTTCTGATCTATGTGTGTTTCAATCTGGGATATGATCTCTGGCTTGGCCGTTTTTCGAAAGAACAGAGGCAGGAAGTAAAAAGAGATGAGATCTCGGCAAAGCGGATTCTGATCTGCATCTTCGGACTGATGGCAGCTTCCATTGCATGTTTTACGTTGGAGGCAGTGGTGGTAGGTTATATTCCATTGTTCAATTCAGCGCCTCATGCATATTCTTATTTTCATATTTCGGGAGTGCACTATTTTACAATCAGCTGCATTTTGATTCCGGCACTGACTGTATTGTATACCAAGGTTACAGAAAAAATTTCGGTCAGGACATGGATACTTTTAATTGCAGGAAACCTGACGGCAGTGGCGATTCCTATTTTATGTGTCTCCAGATTTCAGCTGTTGTTTGCGGTTGGCTTTGCGGCAGTGATGTATCTGATGTTGTATAAAAAATCACATGGAAGATGATCGTCACAGGTTTATTGATCATGATTCCAGTGTATGTACTTCTGACAGTTGCAAGACGGCATAATGTGACTTATTTAAATGGAATTTTTGAGATGAAAAATTCCAAAATGCCGATTTTTATTACACAGCCTTATATTTATGTAGCCAATAATTTTGAGAATTTTAACTGTATGGTAGAGCAGTTGACAGCGCACACATGGGGACTGCAGATGCTGTTTCCGTTTTTTGCACTGACGGGATTGAAATTTGTATTTCCACAGCTGGTGACAATTCCGGATTTGTCACAAAACAGAGCTTACGACGTTAACGATGTTTTATGATGCCTACTATGATTTTGGAATCATCGGAACCGCTTTGTTTGCGTTTATAATCGGTCTGACTGCAGCAGCAGTTTCAATTCCGGTGCGTCAGAAGAAAAATCCGATGACGTATATGTTTTATGGACAGATTGCGATTTATCTGGGGCTTGCCTTTTTTACGACCTGGTTCAGTAATCCGACGACCTGGTTCTGGCTGGCACTGACTTTGATGATGTACTGGTTTGTCGGATATCGCAGGAAAGGAAAAGGTTCACATGGAAGGAAATAGAACAGTGGATGTGCTGATCCCTACGTATAAGCCGGATCAGAGATGCGTACAGCTGGTAAAACGTCTGTTAAGCCAGAGTGTTCAGGTCAATCGGATCTATCTGATCGATACAGAGAGCGGGATCTTTCCAAAAGAGTTGTATACGATTTCTGACAGAGTCAAGATCCACCGGATTCTGCCGGAAGAGTTTGATCACGGTGGTACGAGAAATCTGGGAGCTGAGATGTCAGATGCGGAGATTCTTGTCTACATGACCCAGGATGCTATGCCGGCGGATCAATTTCTGATCGAGCGTCTGCTTTACGGATTTTCGTATGAAAACGTAGCAGCAGTTTATGCAAGACAGCTGCCGGCAGCGGATTGTCAGTTTATTGAGCGCTATACAAGAGAATTTAATTATCCGAAAACCAGCAGATTGAAATCCAAAGAAGATCTTTCCAAACTGGGAATCAAAACCTATTTCTGCTCTAATGTCTGTGCAGCATACCAAAAGGATGTATACGAAAGGCTTGGAGGATTTGTACGAAAAACGATTTTCAATGAAGACATGATCCTGGCAGGCAGGATGATTCAGGCGGGATGGAAGATTTATTATGCGGCAGATGCAAAAGTGATCCATTCTCACAATTATAACTGCAGACAGCAGTTTCACCGGAATTTTGACCTGGCGGTCTCACAGGCAGATCATCCGGAGATTTTTGAAGGAGTACCTTCTGAAGGAGAAGGGATACGTCTGGTGAAGGATACAGCAAAATATCTGTTGAAGTCGGGCAGACCATGGCTTCTGGTATCTCTTGTATGCAAGAGCGGGTGGAAGTACATAGGATATAAACTGGGGAAAAATTATAAGAAACTGCCCCGGTGGCTGATTTTGAAATGTACGATGAATCCACGATACTGGAGAGAAACTTGAAATTCACAGTTTTTTCATTGATGTTTGAAGGAAAATATTGTATGATGTTAAAGTGCATATTTTAGGCAATCTATGATGTATGCCATGAGAAAGGATAGAATTATGGGAGATACAAGAAGGCGTTCGAGAGCAGTAATGTCCGGAGCGGACAGAAGAAGTTCTCAGAGGTCGGGGCAGCCGCGCCGCCGTCCGGAGCAAAGAAATCAGATGGGAGACGACAGGGACAAAACGCAGAGACAGCGGTCCGCCCAGAGAAAACGACCGTCCGGCAGCACTTCTGCCAATGGAAGGCGGTCTGCGAACGGAAGACCTTCACAGAAGGGGCGTTCGAGAAAGCGGGCAAAGAGAGGATTTGCATCCTGGTCTACAGGGAAAAAAGCAGTGGCGATTCTGATGGGGGTTCTGATCCTGCTGATTACAGCAACCGTTGCAGTGGTTGCGGCAAAATGGGGAAAAATTGGCGGTGTTGCATTAAATCCGGATAAGCTTGCGATTTCGGAGGAAGCAGAGATCAGCGGTACCGGTTACCTGACTGTTGCACTGTTTGGTCTGGATACGCGTGAGACAGATGAGGAGATGGGATCCCGAAGTGATACGATTATGGTGGCGTCTCTGAACCGTGAGACAAAGGAAATCAAGCTGGTTTCTGTGTACAGAGATACGCTTCTGCAGCTTTCAGATGGAACTTACAATAAAGCGAATGCAGCATATGCTTACGGCGGTGAAGAAGAAGCGGTTGCTATGCTCAATAAGAATCTGGATCTGAATATTGAGCACTATGTGTCAGTGGATTTTTCCGTTTTAGTTCATGTGATAGATGCCCTTGGCGGAATTGATATTAATGTAGAAGAAGCGGAAAATGGCATGGACATCATTCCGTATCTGAACAACTATGTTGTAGAAGTGATTAAAAATACAGGAGTGGATTCAGCTCCGTTTACGCAGTTAGGACAGCAGCATTTGAATGGAGTACAGGCAACGGCTTATGCCCGTCTCAGATACGGCGGCGGTGACGATTATAAGCGAACAGAGAGACAGCGGCAAGTACTGGAGCAGATTGCGATAAAAGCGCAGAAAGCAAAACTTTCCACGATCAACAAGATCATTGATAAGGTGTTTGACAACGTGAAGACGAATTTTACACTGACGGAGACGATTGCTTATGCAAAAGACGTGAAGTCTTATAAATTTGGAGAGACGCAGGGATTTCCGTATGAAAGTACAACGGCTGATCTTGATGTTGGAAATTCTGTTGTAGCGACAGATCTGGCATCCGATGTGACGAAGCTGCACCAGTTCTTATTTGGAGAGAACGATTATACACCGTCTTCTACGGTACAAAGTATCAGTGAGGATATTTCCAACTCCACGTATGATACGGGAGAATCTTACGATACAGAATATGATGAGTATGGATATTCTCAGGATTATTCCGGATATGACAGCGGCTACACAGATAACAGTTATGGAACTGGCGGATATCAGGACAGTGGCTATGGAGATGGCAGCTCTGGTAATGGGTATACAGAAGATACCGGCGGTGATTATGTACCTCCGTCAGATGGCGGCGGTACAGATAGTGGAAGCAGCGACAGTAATTCCCAGATACCGGATACCGGAACCGGCGACAGTGGTGATACCGGTGGAGAGAGCTTAGAATAAGGGAAAAACAGTTTTTATTTATACGAAGAAAAGTCGAGAGACAGGAAAGAGGAGATGTACATGAAGTCGTTGAAAAAGATAGGGATTCTTTTGTTTGCAGTGTGCTTTCTGATGCTGTATCCTTCAGTGTCTGTACATGCGGCAGAAGGAACGCTTCAGTTTTCGGATCCTACAGCAAAAGTAGGAGAGGATGTTACAGTCAAAGCTAAGATCAGTACTGGTGGAGAAGCAATCGGGGATGGTTTTGTCACAGTAACATATGACAAAGCAGCACTGGAGTTTGTCAGCGGAACCAATGCAACCGGTGGGGACGGAACGGTGAAGCTGGAGGCTACCGGGGATGGAACTGTTTCAGAGCTGGAGTATACCATGGTCTTTAAAGCGCTGAAAGAAGGAGCAACAAAGCTGGAGGTGTCAGATTATACCTCTTATCTGTATTCTGATGAAACTTTAAATCTGACAACAGGTGATTCCACAGTTACCGTGGAGGCAGGGGACGGAACATCGTCAGAGAGCTCAGCAGGGACCACTGCGGTGGCCACAGGAACGGGAAGTGTAGAGATCGACGGAGTCACATACACAATTTACAATGATTTTTCCGACGCGCTTGTTCCGGACGGATGCAGCAGAACTACGATGGAGTATAACGGAGAAACTGTAAACGCGATTTTGCAGGAAACTTCCGGAAAGTATTTTGTGTATCTGGTTGAGGGAGACAAAGACCCAGTGATGGCACTTTACAATGAAAAAGATAACTCATTTGCGATTACAGAGATGGTGTCGATTACAGATTCCAGTTATATCTTTTTGTTGGGAACAAATGATGGAAAAGGACTGCCGTCTCAGTTTAAGAAAACAAAACTGACAGTCGGCACACTGACTTTCCCGGTATGGCAGAATTCAGAGAGTGAGGACTTTTATCTGATGTATGCGATGAACGAATCAGGAGAGGAATCGTTCTACCAGTATGATACAAAGGATGAAACGTACCAGAGATATCCAGTCACAGATGTAAAAGAAAAGAGTACAAGTTCTTCGACAACACTGATAGATAAAGTAAAAAACTTTCTTCAGGATCAGGTGCTGATTGTTGTAGCAGCAGCCTGGGCGGTTATTTTAATTTTGATCATCATTATTATTGTAGTCGGCGTGAAATTACGCAGAAGAAATGAAGAACTTGATGAATTCTACGATGAGCATGAATCCATCGGGAATTCAAAAGGAAGTCGTGCAGTTGTTGAGAAAAATCTCGTAAACAGTTCAAAGGATATCAGGACGAAGAGGATGATTTGTAGATGACTTCGAAGACGAAGAGGAAACAGATGACGAAGATCCTGATGAATACGAAGAGTACGAAGATGATGACGAATATGGGGAAGATGATTACGACACATACGAGGACGATTCGGATGAATATGAGGATGATTTTGAAGAGTACGACGATGACGAGTATGAAGATGATGATTATGACGACGAATACGATGAGTATGAGGACTATGATGAAGAAGAGGATGATGTTCCAGAGTATCAGCCAAAACGAAGATCGTCTGCTCGTGAAGAAAAAGACAGCTATGATGTAGATTTTATAGATTTATAAGAAATTGGGGCAAACAACAGGGAGAGTCTGTGGTATGCCCCGATTTTATTTATAAATAGTCACTTTAAGGAGAGTATAAGGAGGAGAAAGATATGTGTGGAATTGTAGGATATGTAGGAGAAAAGCAGGCAGCGCCGATTTTGCTGGATGGATTATCAAAGCTGGAATACAGAGGATATGACTCAGCCGGAATTGCAGTCTATGACGGAGCAGAGATTCAGACAGAAAAATCAAAAGGTCGTTTAAAGGTGCTCAGTGAACTGACACATGACGGACAGACAATGCCGGGAACAATCGGGATCGGTCATACCAGATGGGCAACACATGGT
>ENA-OQJX01000323-OQJX01000323.1-human-gut-metagenome-genome-assembly--contig:-NODE-323-length-28201-cov-1.406711_pt1 | contig 28201 bp, 51 predicted proteins | sample MGYA00242615_ERZ504782 | MGnify/ENA primary metagenome ERZ504782 (study PRJEB26092, sample SAMD00036354) | human gut metagenome | host: Homo sapiens | study: EMG produced TPA metagenomics assembly of... | reverse complement strand
ACCAAAATGGATATCTTCTGTCGCCATTTGTCCTTGGACACTGCGATGGTGCTCTGCATTGACCATATCATCCATTTCTGCTGGAGAAGGTTCATATGTTTCATCCGCTTGGAATTCTCCATTCAATGCGCTTAAAAAGCCCTCATAAACAAACAGCAATCCTTGTCCTCCACTGTCTACAACACCGACTTCTTTTAGGACTGGAAGCAAGTCTGGGGTTTTAGCTAAAGCACGTTTTGCTCCTTTTACAACAGCTGTCATCACTTCAACGACATCGTCTGTACTCTTCGCTTTCTTTTCTCCAGCTTTTGCTGCTTCTCTAGCTACTGTCAAAATCGTTCCTTCTACTGGTTTCATTACTGCTTTATACGCAGTTTCAACACCATGAGTGAATGCTGCAGCAAGATCAGAAGCATTTAATGAGACAACATCTGGAATTTGCTTAGAAAATCCTCGGAACAATTGAGACAAAATAACGCCGGAATTTCCCGCGCGCACCCATCAGCAATCCTTTTGAAAGCATTGCTGCTAATTCTCCTACTTTTTCTGAGGTTGAATCTACTACTACCTTCGCTCCACTAGTCATAGATAGATTCATATTTGTTCCCGTATCGCCATCTGGACATGGGAATACATTTAATGAATTGACGTATTCTGCATTTACTTGCAGACGATTCGCACCAGCCTGCACCATTTCCTGGAACTGGCTTGCACTTATTTCTGTTACACTCACCTAGATAATCCTCCTTCAGATCGACTGCTGAGTTATCAGCCAGTCTCCTGCCTAGTCTGGCAGTACACGAACACCTTGTACAAAGACATTAACTGAATTGGCAGCTACGCCTAATAATGCCTCTAGATTGTATTTCACTTTTTCTTGGACGTTGCGAGAAACTTCAGAGATTTTCGTACCATAGCTGATAATCGTATAAACATCTACAGCAATACCATTATCTTCTTGGCGGACAACTACTCCTCTTGAGTAATTTTCTTTACGCAAAATCTCAGTAATATTATCTTTAATTTGATTTTTGCTGGCCATTCCTACAACACCGAACACATCTGTCGCGGCGCCACCAACAACTGTTGCAATTACATCATTGGTAATTTCAATGGTTCCAGCTGACGTTTGAATTTTTACAGCCATGAATGAGCCTCCTTAACGGGTAAAATACTCCCATTTTTCTTCTATCATATTTTATCATAGCGCAACTTGAAATAAAAGGCAGTTACCCAAAGTACTCAAAAACCTTGCAAAATTTCAGGTATAACCCTGTTTAATTTACAATTATTCTTCACAAATGTCAATTGTATCCATGAAAATGTACTTGCAAATTTCCAATCTATATGATATGTTAGTCTGGTATGAGCTGAATTATTCTATTGCTCCAAATCAAGGCAAAGGAGGAAATTACCATGGCAAAAGTTTGTTACTTTACAGGTCGCAAGACAAAAAGTGGAAACAACCGTTCACACGCTATGAACTCAACAAAACGTACTGTTAAACCTAACTTACAAAAAGTTCGCGTTATGGTCGACGGAAAACCTAAAAAAGTTTGGGTGTCAACTCGTGCTTTGAAATCAGGAAAAGTTGAACGCGTTTAATTGAATGATACTTGGACCGTTCAGATAGTGAACGGTTTTTTATTTAATAAAAATTTTGGCGGGTGGAATTTTTTGATTCCTCCCCTTTTTTTGTGTTTATTTTTGTTATACGAACAAATTGTGAAGTTATTTATTCCCAAATTTTATTTTTTTATGAAAACTAGACTCTTTTTAAGCAGAGAAAAACAAGGATATGATAAACTAAATACAACTTCATTAGAAATTAGGTGGAAAATAAATATGAAAAAAATTTAAAAGTCATTTTTTAGAGAAAACGGACGCTACGCAGCAGCTAGTTTCCTGATTCCGTTTTTGATTTTAGCACTTGTTTATCTAAGTATCGGGATCTATCCCGGGAGCAGCAGAAGTATTTTGGCAAGTGATGCCTTTTCACAATTTTCTAATTTTCATGCAAGCTTCCGAAATGTCCTTCTTGGAAAGCAAAGTATTTTCTATACATGGAATGCTTCTCTGGGCTTGAATTATCTGTCTTTGATTTCTTATTATCTCGGCGGGATCTTCACGCCACTGGTTTTCTTCTTTCCAAACCAGATGATGCCAGATGCACTTTATGTTCTGACTTTGCTTAAAGTCGGCTGCGCCGGATTAGCTTTTTGGTTTCTTGCACGCACGTTCAAGATTCCTCGCTGGGGGCATGTTGCACTTAGCGTCAGTTACGCATTGATCTCATTCATTACTGCACATTCGGAGATCATCATGTGGCTGGATGCTTTTGTTTATCTTCCATTAGTGATTTTGGGGATTCATCGTGTCATGGATCTGAAACGGCCGAAACTTTTATTCATCAGCTATTTGCTCTTGTTTCTATTCCAGTTTTTATATGGCTTCATGATTGGTGTCTTTCTTTCTTATATTTTATTGCCCGTCTATTGACAAACTGGTCAGAATACAAAAATCGATTGTTCCTTATGGGAGTCACTTCTTTACTGGCAGGCGGCGCTTCAATGATCATTGTATTGCCAGCAGTACTGGATCTTCGGTCAAATGGCGAAGCATTGAGTCAAATCACTACGTTGAAAACAGAAGCGACTTCTTATCTGGATCTGATCATGAAAAACATGATTGGTGTTTATGACACAACAAAATACGGTTCGATTCCGTTCATTTACGCAGGTCTGCTTCCGCTGGTCCTTTGCTTGTTTTATTTTGCCAGTCGGAAAGTACCGTTGAAAAATAAGTTTTTGTACGGTGTCTTTTCGCCATACTTATCGCAAGTTTTTATCTTGTTCCATTGAATTTGTTTTGGCATGGTATGCATGCACCGAATATGTTTTTATTCCGTTATGCCTATCTGTTCTCTTTCTTAGTTCTCCTGCTTGCAGGAAAAGGATGGGAAAGGATAGAACAAGACGATCGTGGGCTGTTGTTAGGAATCATTTTGGTCGTAGCTGCTCTCTTTGCGGTGGCATGGGGCATCAAACCTGAAGGAAGCTACACCTATGTGACGATGACTTCCTTTGTATTGACAGTTGTTTTCTTAGGGATCTATGCTTTTGCTGTGGGATTTTATCAGCATAAAAAACTTTCCTTCAACCATCTAAGTATATTGTTGTTATTGATCATGTCCGCTGAGGCATTAGTCAATAGAACAGCATGATCCATGGTATCCTTGATGATTGGATTATGCTTCCCGCAGTTTGATACGGATCCTTATCCTGACTTGAAAGCTCTTGTAAATGAAACAAAAGAAGATTCTGACTCGTTTTACCGCTTGGAAAATCTGGATCCGGTATCGCCAAATGATTCGATCAACTACGGTTACAGCGGCATCAGCTTGTTTTCTTCTATAAGAAATCGTAATTCTTCCTCTTATCTGGATACATTAGGGTTCCGTTCAAGAGGAACAAATTTGAATATCCGCTACAATAATAATACTTTGCTGATGGATGGCTTTACAGGAATCAAATACAACATTTCTAAGAACGAAAGCACGTTCAGCAAATATGGCTTCCGCCAAGCTGGTCAAAGCGGCGACTATACACTGTATCAGAATGTCAATGCATTGCCACTGGCATTTACCGCACCGTTATCCGTTAATGATATTGAGCAGCCCGTAACAGATAATTTAACTAGTCAGACAAATTTGATCAATACATTATCTGGTCTAAATGAACAGTATTTACATTCTATACGCCTACTTTGAAGAATCAGTAAATACGACGATCACAAAAACAACGACTGGTGTGACTTATTCAGAGACGGCAGATAATCAACCAAAAGAGCTCACATGGGAAGTCCATGTACCTGCAAATACACAAGCTTACTTAAGCTTATTCCCAACCAATTTTGCACAATTAGAAAGTTCTAGTGCAACGATCACTGTCAATGGTACATCAAGGAAAACGCAAATCAATATTTCTGGACAATACTATGATCTTGGCTATTACCCCCAAGAGACAACGGTGACATTTACTGCAAGTTTTTATGGGACGAAAGAAGTAAGTTTCATGGAGCCGAAAGTCGTTGGTCTAGATGTTGTAGCCTATCAAGCCGCAATGAATCAGATCAAAGAAAAAGGTGTCGAAATGGAAGCCTCTGGCAGAAAAGCTTCTGGAACTGTAGATACCGCAGAAGATTCTATGTTGGTGACAACTATTCCTTACGACAAAGGATGGAAAGCCGAGATCGATGGGAAGCCAGTCAAAGTCAGCAACTTCAAAAACGCATTCTTGATGCTAAAAGTTCCAGCAGGTAAACACACGGTTACTTTCAGCTACTTGCCTGAAGGATTTATGATAGGTGCAATCCTTTTTGTACTATGTATTGCATTGTTTATTCTTTATGTCTGGTACCTTGACCGCAATCGCCCCTTTTATGGCACGATTGATCCAACAATAGAAGAAAAACCGCGAAATACACACAGAAGAAGACGAAGAAAATAAAGAAACGATGGAACCTGTTCAGACTGTCCGCATCAAGGGCAATCAAAACAACGTTCCATCGTTTTTTGGTTACAAAAAAGTAGTGTGGCAAAAAGAAGGTTCACTTATCCATGCTTCGTTCACAAGTCGCGATATTCATCAAACGTGAGAAGCTGTTTTTTGAAATTGCTCCTTGTGACTCAGAGTTAAACGGCAGGCTCACGACCTCTTTCTTAAACGGTGTTCAAAAACTTGCATCTGCGGCAATAAGCCCAACCAAACGAAAAATACGAGGAGCTATTTTTGTTTGGCTGTTCTTATTACTTGATGCAGGACAGCTTTTTTACAACCTCTTATTCATATTTCACTTCATACAAATAAAGTCCTTCAGGGTGTGCTGTAGGTCCTGCTGCATTACGATCTTTTTTCGCAATAATCGCTGGGATACTATCTTCAGGCAATCGGCCATTACCAATTTTCAATAGCGTTCCTACTAAGATACGTATCATCTTATACAAGAAGCCATTTCCCCTAAAAGTAAACAACAGTTCGTCTTTTGTTTCATTGACCTCCATCTTAGCCTCATAGATCGTACGTACTTTATCCTCTATCGAGCTTCCTGATGCACAAAAAGAGGTGAAATCGTGGGTCCCCAATAAATCAGGTAGCGCCCGCTGGATTTTTCCCAAATCAAGTGGGTAAGGATAATAACTGGCATAATGACGTCGAAAGGGACTGCGTGGCTTGCCTATATCCACTCGAAATTGATAAGTTTTTTCTTTGACCAAATATCTTGCATGGAATTCTTCTGAAACGATTTCTACTTGTCTTACAGCGATATCCTCTGGTGACTGGGTATCTAACGCAAAACGCATTCGTTCTAATGGGCGTTCTTCTGGATAATCAAAATGGATCACTTGCCCGATTGCATGTACTCCGGCATCTGTCCTTCCCGAACCAAAGACCGTGATTTCTTTCCCGTTTGCCATTTTTGTAATGTTTTTCTACTTCTTCTTGAACAGTACGTCCATTTGGCTGTTTCTGGAACCCATTGAAATTTGTTCCGTCGTATGCAATGATTGCTTTGTAACGTACCATGGTTTTCTCTCCTTTGTTTCTAAAAAGTTGTCTAGAAATAGTGGTTTTTCCAGATAATGTTGTTTGTTCTTTTTTTCAAATAAAAGAAAGAGGCCTGTGACATTAGTCTGCCACAGACCCTAATGCTTCTTGTCATACACTGTTCGCATCCTTTCTTGCAAATAGATTAGCAAGAAAAGGATAGACAGCGGTCCACTGAACGTTTATCCTCTTAAAAAGATCAGCAGCACGGTTAATAATATAAAAGCAATGATAACCATCGTGTCTCTATTATGCCAATGCAAGACACGATATTTCGTTCTTCCTTCCCCGCCCTTGTAGCCCCTTGCTTCCATAGCGGTCGCAAGATCTTCCGCTCGGTTGAAACTGCTGACAAATAAAGGAATCAGCAAAGGAATGACTGCTTTCATTTTCTGAACTAGATTGCCTTCACCAAAGTCCAACACCACGCGCGCGCTGAGCTTCATGATCTTTTCTGTTTCATCCATCAATGTAGGCACAAAACGAAGCGCAATCGACAGCATCAAAGAAATTTCGTGGACTGGGAACCGTACGGCTTTCAATGGACGAAGCAAGTACTCAATCGCATCAGATAATTCCAAAGGCGGTGTAGTAAGCGTGAGTAGCGTCGACATAAAAATAATCAACACGAATCGGCAGAAAATAAAGAGACCGTTCATCACACCAAATTCAGTGATATGGAAAACACCCCAACTCCAATAAGTTTCTCCGCCACTAGTAAACAAGACTTGCAAAGCTACAGTAAAGAGGATCAGCCAAATCAATGGGCGAATACCTCGGATAAAAATTTCAAGTCTACTTTTGATAAGAAGACAGAAAATAATGATGAAAACTGCCAATACAAGATATGTTTCCCAATTATTTGCTAAAAAAATGATACCAATAAAATAAAAACTGGCTAATAATTTGGCTCGGGGATCCAATCGATGGATCAAGGAATCTCCTGGCATATAACGACCAAATATCAATTTATTCATCATGGGCATTTCCTCCAGCAGAATGGATGATGGCGTCTGCTAATTCTTCAGCTGTCAAAGGTAAGGTAGTGAAGTCCATCCCTTTAGCCATTAATTCTTCTGCAAATTCTGTGGCAGTAGGTACACCTAACTGTTTTTCTTTTAGCCATTCGATGTTTTGAAAAACCTCTTGAGGCTGCCCGCTATTAACGATTCGCCCCTTCTCCAGTACATAGACATAGTCTGCAAAATTGGCTACATCATCCATTAAATGCGTCACTAAAACAATAGTAATCTGTTGTTCCTTATGAAGACGCCAAAACATCTCCATCATTTCTTTTCTTCCCTGAGGATCAAGTCCTGCCGTTGGTTCATCCAATACAAGTACTTCAGGCTTCATGGCAAGCACACCAGCGATTGCTACTCTACGCATTTGCCCTCCTGAAAGTTCAAATGGTGAACGTTCCAAATAGCTTTCATCCAGTCCAACTTGTTCTAATGTTTCTTTTGCTAGTATCAGCGCTTCTTCTTCACTGACACCAAAGTTTTTAGGACCGAAGGCAATATCTTTTGCCACCGTTTCTTCGAATAGCTGTGCTTCTGGAAACTGAAAGACGATGCCGACTTTTTTTCGGATTAGGCTTTAGATTTTTATTATCCGTATCTGGCTGAATGTCGCGTTCTCCAATATGGACGGTACCGCTTGTTGGCTTAACAAGCGCATTCAAATGTTGGAGTAAAGTTGATTTCCCGCTTCCGGTATGCCCTACTAATGCAGTATAACTGTTTTCTTTGATCGTCATATTGATGTCAAATAAGGCTCGTTGTTCAAATGGTGTATTCGGCTGATAAGTGAAGTCTACTTGTTCAAAACGGATGTCCATAACCAATCCACCATCCTTTCTTCTGTCATATATTCACTTGGCACATCTACCCCACGTTCTTTCAGTGCACGTTTCAGTTTTTCAGGAAATGGTAGATCTAGACTAAATCGATCAGTTCAGGCCCCGCAGAAAAGATTTCTTTTGGTGTACCTTCACGGACAAGTTCTCCTTGTCTCATCACTAGTATCCGATTAGCATTAGCTGCCTCATCAATATCATGAGTGATAGATATAACGGTCAATTGACTTTCTTCTTTGATCTTCTTGATCGTAGAAATCACTTCTTCACGGCCTTCTGGATCTAGCATACTTGTTGCTTCATCTAAAATAATGATATCAGGTCGTAAGGCAACCACGCCGGCAATAGCAACACGTTGTTTTTGTCCTCCTGATAAACGAGCAGGCTCGCGTGTAGCAAACTCAGCCATTCTAACTTTCTCAAGTGCATCTTTCACACGTATCAGCATTTCTTCTCTGGGAATCCCTTGATTTTCAAGACCAAACGCAACGTCATCTTCTACTGTCGAACCAACGAACTGATTGTCTGGATTTTGAAAACCATTCCAACCATTTGCCGGATCGTCCAAATGTTTTCTTCATCCAATACTTGATTTCCGACTTTCACGACCCCTGATTCTGGCAGAAGTAGCCCATTGATTGTTTTGGCAAGTGTCGATTTTCCTGAACCATTGTGTCCAATAATAGCGATCCACTCACCTTTATCAATTGTAAAGGAGACATCTTTCAATGCGGGGCGAAGATCATCTGGCTGGTATTTGTAATTTATTTTCTCTAATTCAATAATTGGCTCCATGATTACTCCTTCTTCATCCTAAAGTTCCTACTAACACTATCAAAAAAAGACAAAATTTTCAATTATTTCTCGCTTAAAATGTTTTTTTATGCCTTCAAGCAGAGCTGTCATGACAGTTAATTGAAGGTATAAAACACTTTATGATGAGTGCTTACTCCCCAAGCGATATTCGCTTGAGGAGCAGCGCTGAGCTAGACTCGGAAAAATATCTTCCAACATCATAACACTCTAAAAGAATCATCTATAAAGTGATGTTATTAGTGTGATTTTAGACAAGTTCTAAGACAACCATTGGTGCACCATCACCGCGTCTTGGTTCTGTCTTCAAAATGCGTGTGTATCCGCCTTGACGTTCTGCGTAACGAGGTGCAATATCGTTGAATAGTTTTTGTAAAGCTGATTCAATGACGATGTCCTCATTTTCTTCACGCACGCTGGCAACTTCATTACGTACGAAAGCCGCAGCTTGACGACGTGCATGCAAATCTCCGCGTTTACCTAAGTGATCATTTTTCTGCAGTTGAGCGAACTTCTTTCGCACGAGCTTCAGTAGTCACAATACGTTCGTTGATTAATAAATCAGTTGTTAAATCACGCAACATCGCTTTACGTTGGCTAGATGTGCGTCCTAGTTTACGATAACTCACGTTGGTTTCCCTCCTTCGTAAAAGGTTTTAATCTTCTTTACGTAAACCTAAACCTAAGTCGTGCAATTTTGCTTTAACTTCTTCTAATGATTTACGTCCTAAGTTACGGACTTTGATCATTTCAGGCTCAGATTTATTTGTAAGTTCTTGTACAGTATTGATTCCTGCACGTTTCAAACAATTGTAAGAGCGAACAGACAAGTCTAACTCTTCGATCGTCATTTCCAACATTTTTTCTTTTTGTGTTTCTTCTTTTTCGACCATGATTTCAGCATTTTTTGCTTCATCAGTTAAGTTCACAAAAATATCCAAATGTTCAGTCATGATTTTCGCAGATAAACTCATTGCTTCTAACGGTTCGATTGAACCATCTGTCCAAATCTCCATCGTCAATTTATCAAAATCTTCACGGTGTCCAACACGTGTGTTCTCAACTTGATAGTTCACACGACGAACAGGTGTGTAGATTGAATCGACTGGAAGAACGCCAATTGGCATATCTTCTTTTTTATTTTCATCTGCTTGAACATAACCACGTCCAGGTTTCACTGTTAAGCGAGCATGGAACGTAGCTCCTTCAGAGACACTACAGATGTACATATCTTTGTTAAGAATTTCTACATCACTATCAACGATAATATCGCCAGCAGTTACTGTAGCAGGTCCGGTAATATCGATTTCAAGGGTTTTTTCTTCTTGGCCATACATTTTCAGCGCTAAGCCTTTAATGTTCAAGATGATTTGAGTGACGTCTTCTCTAACACCTTTGATGGTAGAGAATTCATGCAGTACACCATCGATTTGAATATTAGTGATGGCAGCACCTGGCAAAGAAGATAATAAAATACGACGTAGGGAATTCCCTAAAGTAGTCCCATACCCTCTTTCAAGAGGTTTCAACGATGAACTTGCCATAATCTTTTTCTTCATCAATTTTTGCGATTCTTGGTTTTTCGAACTCAATCATTCTTATCTTTACCCCTTTCAAAACGAAAAGTGTCTTGTTCAATGACGTTACTGATAAAACTCAAAATGAGCGGCACTCATTAAACACGACGGCGTTTTGGAGGGCGGGCACCATTATGAGGAACTGGAGTCACGTCACGAATTGCAGTCACTTCTAAACCTGTAGCTTGTAATGAACGAATTGCTGCTTCACGTCCAGAACCAGGTCCTTTAACTGTTACTTCAACAGTCTTTAATCCGTGTTCCATTGCTGCTTTTGTAGCAGTTTCTGCTGCCATTTGAGCGGCAAAAGGAGTTGATTTTTTGCTTCCTTTGAAACCTAATGAACCAGCTGATGACCACGCTAATGCATTTCCGTGAGTATCAGTGATCATGATGATAGTGTTATTGAATGTAGAATGGATATGTGCAATACCTGCTTCTATATTCTTCTTCACACGGCGTTTACGATTCACTTTTTTTGCTGCCATGAAGTTTTAACCTCCTTCACTTAAGAATTATTTTTTCTTGCCAGCGATAGCGCGAGCTGGGCCTTTACGAGTACGTGCATTGTTTTTCGTGTTTTGTCCACGAACAGGCAATCCACGGCGATGACGGATTCCACGGTAAGAACCGATTTCCATCAAACGTTTGATGTTCAAGTTCACTTCACGACGAAGATCCCCTTCAACTTTTAATTTATCTACTTCTGCACGGATAGCATCTGTTTGTTCATTCGTTAATTCACGAACGCGAACATCTTCAGATACACCAGCATCAGCTAAGATCTTTTTAGCAGTAGTGTTACCAATACCATAGATATAAGTAAGTGAAACTACCACACGTTTATCACGAGGAATATCTACTCCTGCAATACGAGCCATATTTATAGCACCTCCAATTATCCTTGACGTTGTTTATGTTTTGGATTTGCTGGGCAAATCACCATAACGCGTCCTTTACGACGAATTACTTTACAATGTTCGCACATTGGTTTTACTGATGGTCTTACTTTCATGATAATACCTCCTGTAGTTTTACGGAGTACAATTATTTAAAGCGATAAGTAATACGGCCACGGTTAAGATCGTATGGAGACAATTCAACCGTTACTTTGTCACCAGGTAAGATACGGATGTAATGCATACGAATTTTACCTGAAACAGTAGCAAGAACTTGGTGTCCGTTTTCTAGTTCAACTTTAAACATTGCATTCGGCAAAGTTTCGACGACTGTACCTTCGACTTCAATCATATCTTCTTTTGCCACGCACAGTACCTCCTTGTACTTGTTTCGCATTTTCACACGATAAAATGGCGGAAACTGCAGTTCCCACCTCAAAATTCTCAAAATGGATCATCTAGAGGATTCTCTAGAAGTCGGACTGACATATTCTATCATAATTTATTGAACTTGACAAGAGTAACTGCATAATGCAAGTCGGCTACGGGCAATCGTGCTATTTTTCAATAATTTTTTGTACATCTGCAAATACAGCATCGATTTCACGAGCACCATCAATAGTGTTTAGCAAACCTTGTTCTTTATAATAAGCCAAGATTGGTTCACTATTTTTGATGTTGATAGCCAGACGATTTTTAACCGTCTCAGGTTTATCATCTTCTCTTTGATAGAATTCATGCCCACCGCAACGATCACATGTGTCTTCAACTTTTGTAGGGTTGAAAATTTTATGGTAAGTTGCTCCACAATTGCTGCAGATAAATCGGCCGGCTAGACGTTCGACCAAGATTTCTTCACCAACATGGATATCGATGACAGCATCAATTTTTTTATTCAAATCTTTTAGCATTGCGTCCAGAGCTTTTGCTTGATCTAGTGTACGTGGAAAGCCGTCTAATAAGAAGCCTTTCTCTGTATCTGGTTCAGCTAGTCGCTCTTTCACGATTCCATTTGTTACTTCATCAGGAACTAATGCACCTTTATCCATGTAAGACTTTGCTTCCAGGCCAAGAGCTGTTTCGTTTTGCATCGCTGCGCGGAACATATCTCCTGTTGAGATGTGCGGAATACCATAAGCGTCAATGATTTTTTCAGCTTGTGTTCCTTTACCTGCGCCTGGCAGCCCCATTAAAATGAGGTTCATTGTTTTCCCTCCTAATAAATGTGTGAGAACGTGTGTTGAGGAAGAACCTCAACACGCTTTCTTACTCAATGAATCCAACATATTTACGTTTCAGCATTAAGCCTTCTAACTGTTTCGCAGTTTCTAAAGCTACACCAATAACGATCAGTAAGCTTGTACCGCCTAATCCGATTGATTGTGGAAGATCCCAAACCATTTGAGCAATGATTGGAAGTAATGCCACTAAACCAAGGAAGACTGCACCAACTGTACTTAAACGCATCAGTAATCTTGAGACATACTCTTCAGTCCCCTTACCAGGGCGTACGCTTGGTATATAACTTCCTTGCTTTTGCAAGTTTTCCGCTAATTTCTCAGGGTTTACTTGTACAAAGGCGTAGAAGAAAGTGAAGGCAACGATCAGAATCGTATAAATCGTAGCACCAGGTGCTGTATTATAGTTAAAGATCTCCATCATCACTTTATACCAGTTTTCAGAACCGAATCTACCACTCAATGCTTGTAAAACAGCATTTGGCGTAGCAATAAACGAACTAGCAAAGATAACTGGAATAACTCCAGCTGCATTTACTTTCAACGGCAGATAGCTGCTTGTAGGCGCGCCAGCGACACGTTTCGTATATTGGATCGGGATCTTGCGTTCAGCTTGTTGGAAAAATGTTACGAATGTCACGATCAATAAGACCGCTACTAATAAAATGGCCACAAAAATAGCAGATTTCCATATGTCTGAAGGATCGATATTTATAAAGTAATCTTCATAAATTTCTCTGATACTTTCAGGCAATCTAGAATGATACCTGCAAAATGATCATTGATACGCCATTTCCGATACCTTTTTCTGTGATCTGTTCTCCTAGCCAAGTAACAAACATCGTACCGGCTGTTAGAATCAAACCGATCGTTACGTAAGTTGCTACGTTAGGATTATTCACGAAACCTAATTGAGCGTATTGGTTGAATCCAGCAGTGATACCGACAGATTGGATAAATGCCAATACTAATGTCAGATATCGAGTGGCTTGATTCAATTTTTTACGACCCACTTCCCCTTGTTTCGACCATTCAACAAATCGAGGCACGATGTCCATTTGAAGAAGCTGAATGACGATAGAAGCAGTAATGTATGGTGAAACCCCCATTGAGAAAATGGAGAAGTTTTGCATCGCACTACCACTTACCAAGTTCAACATGTTGAAAAATGGCAAAGAAGAAAGGTTTTGCAATGAAGCAGCATTTACGCCTGGTACAGTGATATGTGCACCTAGGCGAAATACAAACAACACAAATACAGTAAATAGGATTTTCGATCTAATGTCTTTTACTTTAAAAGCATCTTTTAATAGTCTAAACATTAGATCACCTCGATTGATCCACCAGCCGCTTCAATTGCTTCTTGAGCTGCTTTAGAGAATTTTGCTGCTTTCACAGTTAATTTCTTGTTTAGTTCCCCGTTAGCTAATACTTTGATTCCAGCTTTTTCGTTTTTCACGATTCCAGCTTCAACTAAAGCAACAGGAGTTACTTCAGCTCCGTCTTCAAAGCGGTTCAATACATCAAGATTGATGACTGCATAGTCTTTACGGTTCACGTTTTGTGAATCCTCGTTTTGGTAAACGACGGAACAATGGTGTTTGTCCCCCTTCAAATCCTAAACGCACACCACCGCCTGAACGGGCTTTTGTCCTTTTTGTCCGCGTCCGGCAGTTTTTCCGTTACCAGATGAAGTACCACGACCAACACGGTTACGTACTTGGCGTGAACCTTCAGCAGGTTTTAATTCATGAAGTTTCATAGGTTTGGCACCTCCTTAATATTCTAGTTCTGATTTTTTTTAATTAAACTTCTTCAACGTCCACTAGGTGAGAAACAGTATTGATCATGCCTTTAATTGCTTCATTAGAAGGCTTAACCACTGAACTGTTAATCTTTGTAAGACCTAACGCTTTAACTGTATCGCGTTGGTTTTGAGGACGTCCGATAATACTGCGTTTTAAAGTAACTTTTAATTCAGCCATTATTGTTGTCCTCCTTATCCGATTAATTCTTCAACTGATTTGCCGCGAAGTTCTGCAACTTCTTCTGCACGTTTCAATTGTTTCAAACCTTCAACTGTTGCGCGAACAACGTTGATTGGTGTATTTGAGCCTAAAGATTTAGAAGTGATATCTGCTACCCCAGCTAATTCTAATACGGCACGAACTGGTCCGCCAGCAGCAACCCCAGAACCTTCTACAGCAGGTTTCATTAGGATTCTACCACCACTAAAAGCACCGATTACTTCGTGTGGGATTGTTGAACCAACCATAGGTACTTCAACTAAGTTTTTCTTCGCATCTTCAATTGCTTTACGGATTGCTTCAGGAACTTCTTGAGCTTTACCTGTACCAAATCCTACGTGTCCGTTTTTGTCACCGACAACAACTAAAGCAGCAAAACGTAGACGACGTCCACCTTTAACAACTTTTGTTACACGGTTAATTGCAACAACGCGGTCTTCTAATTCCAAATGTTTTGGATCGATATAAACCATGAATGGTATTCCTCCTTCTTCTAAAATTCTAGTCCATTTTCGCGAGCAGCTTCAGCTAAAGCTTGCACACGGCCATGGTAAAGGTATCCACCACGGTCAAAGACTACTACTTTAATGCCTTTTTCAGCTGCACGTTCAGCAACTAGTTTACCGACAGCTTGTGCTGCTTCTGTTTTTGTTCCACCTGAAATTTCTTTATCCAAGGTAGAGGCACTTGCTAGCGTTACACCCGCTACGTCATCAATAATTTGAGCGTAGATGTTTTTGTTAGAACGAAAAACGTTCAAGCGTGGGCGCTCAGCAGTACCAGAGATATTGTTACGTACACGACGATGTCTCTTTTGACGTGTTTTGTTCTTATCTGGTTTTGTAATCACAATTGTCACCTCTTTATTTTTATTGTACTACTATTTCAAGCAGTAAATACGTTTCGAAAAATAGAAGCTGCGGCACAAGTAAAAATTTATTTTTTTGAAGGTAAACTTCAGCCAAATGCCTTTTTCCTGCTGCTGGCTTCTATGCAATTTTTCTAAACGATTATTTACCAGTTTTACCTTCTTTACGGCGTACATATTCGCCAACATAACGAATACCTTTACCTTTATAAGGTTCTGGAGGACGAGTTCCGCGAATATTTGCAGCTAATTCGCCAACTTCTTCTTTGTTCGCACCTTTAACAATTACTTGTGTGTTAGCTGGTACTTCAACAGTTACTCCAGCTGGTGGTGTGATTTCTACTGGATGTGAGTAACCAACGTTCAATACAAGTTTTGATCCTTGTAATTGTGCACGGTACCCAACCCCGATTAGTTCTAACGCTTTTTGGAATCCTTCGCTGACACCTACAACCATGTTGTTGAAGTTCGCACGAGTTGTTCCATGAATTGTTTTCATTTCTTTACTGTCGTTTGGACGAGTGAAAGTCACTTCATTTCCTTCGATATTCATTTTGATATCTGCTGAGAAAGTACGAGTCAATTCACCTTTTGGTCCTTTAACTGTAACGTTGTTTCCTTCTTGAGTAACTGTTACTCCTTCAGGGATCACAACGACTTTATTTCCGATACGACTCACTTAAAGACACCTCCTTGTAGATTCTACTTGATTACCATACGTAAGCGATAACTTCGCCGCCGATATTTTTTTCACGAGCTTCTTTATCAGTGACAACACCTTCAGAAGTCGAAATGATTGCGATACCTAAACCGTTCAATACTTTTGGTACTTCGTCAGCTTTGACATAAGCACGCAAACCTGGTTTAGAGATACGTTTTAAGTTTGTGATAACACGTTCGCCGTTTTTACCAAATTTTAGGAAAACACGGATCACGCCTTGTTTGTCATCTTCGATGTATTCAACATCACGAACGAAACCTTCACGTTTCAAGATTTCAGCGATGTCACGTTTAATTTTTGATGCAGGTACTTCTAAAGACTCATGTTTAACCATGTTTGCGTTACGGATACGAGTTAGAAAATCTGCAATTGGATCTGTCATGACCATTGATCTTTTACCTCCTTCTTATGCGAATTTACTTTTTACCAGCTAGCTTTCTTCACGCCGGGAATTTGACCTTTATAGGCAAGTTCGCGGAAGCAAATACGGCAAAGATGGAACTTACGATAAACTGAATGTGGACGTCCGCAACGTTCGCAACGAGTATAAGCTTGTGTTGAAAATTTTGCAGGACGTTTGTTTTTAGCAATCATTGATTTTTTAGCCACGTAGTTCGCCTCCTTTAATTATTTTTGGAATGGCATGCCTAATTGTGTCAACAACTCACGAGATTCTTCATCAGAGTTTGCTGTTGTTACAATAACGATGTCCATACCACGTACTTTATCTACTAAATCATAATCTACTTCTGGGAAGATCAATTGTTCTTTAATACCTAAAGTATAGTTTCCACGACCGTCAAAGGCTTTTTTACTTACACCATGGAAGTCACGTACACGTGGTAGTGAAACTGAAACCAATTTGTCTAAGAATTCGTACATTCTTTCTCCGCGCAATGTAACTTTTGCACCAATTGGCATTCCTTCACGTAAACGGAATCCAGCGATTGATTTTTTAGCTTTTGTAATCATTGGTTTTTGACCAGTGATCAAAGTTAATTCTTCAACTGCTTTTATCTAAGTTTTTAGCGTTTGATACCGCATCACCAACACCCATTGTTGATGACGATTTTTTCAACTTTAGGTGTTTGCATAACAGAGCTATAGTTAAATTTTTCCATCAATGATGGAGTTACTTCTTTAAGATATTTTTCTTTTAGGCGGTTCATTCAGTAAGACCCTCCTTCCTTAAACTTTTTATTTATCTAAAACTTCACCGGTTTTTTTAGAACACGGACTTTTTTGCCGTCTACTTCTTTGTAGCCAACTCGGCCAGCTACACCAGTAGAGTCAACCACCATCACGTTAGAAACATGAATTGGCGCTTCCATCTCAACAATTCCACCTTGAGGAGCAGCTTGAGAAGGTTTTTGGTGTTTTTTAACGACATTTACACCTTCGACAATAACTTTATCTTTTTTCGGGAACGCTGCTAGTACAACGCCTTCTTTGTTTTTGTCTTTTCCAGTGATAACTTTAACTTTATCGCCTTTTTTAACAAACATAACTGTTTCGCACCTCCTTTGATAAGTGTCTCAAGATTATAAAACTTCTGGTGCTAGTGAAACGATCTTCATGAAGTTGTTTTCACGTAGTTCACGTGCAACTGGCCCAAAGATACGTGTTCCACGAGGGCTTTATCATCACGAATAATCACTGCAGCATTTTCATCAAATTTAATATATGAACCGTCTGTACGACGAGCTCCTGATTTTGTTCGAACGATAACGGCTTTAACGACGTCACCTTTTTTGACAACCCCACCTGGCGTTGCTTGTTTAACCGTAGCAACGATCACATCACCGATGTTAGCAGTTTTACGACCAGATCCACCAAGGACTTTGATCGTCAAAATTTCACGTGCGCCTGAGTTATCAGCGACTTTTAAACGACTTTCTGCTTGGATCACGTTGTTGTATCCTCCTTTCAGATTTTGCATTCAATCTATATAGGAAAATCTCGTGTTATTAGATAATAACTGCTTCTTCGACTACTTCCAACAAACGGAAACGTTTTGTAGCTGATAATGGACGAGTTTCCATAATTCTCACGATGTCGCCAACTTTTGCTGTGTTGTTTTCATCATGCACTTTGTATTTCTTAGAATAGTTCATGCGTTTGCCATAGATAGGGTGGTTTTTCTTTGTTTCGACAGCAACGGTAATTGTTTTATCCATTTTGTCTGAAACCACGCGACCTTGATAAACTTTGCGTTGATTTCTTCCTTCAGTCATACGCTTAATGGCCTCCTTCCATAATTACTTAGCTTGTTCACGCAACACAGTTTTGATGCGTGCAATCGATTTACGTACTTCTTTAATACGTGCAGTGTTTTCTAATTGACCTGTTGCTAATTGGAATCTAAGATTAAACAATTCTTCTTTTAATTGTTTTTCTTGATCAAGCATTTCGGCAGTGGTTAATTCTCTGATTTCTTTAACCTTCATTCGATTCACCACCCATTTCCTCACGTTTTACGATCTTAGTTTTCATTGGTAATTTGTGAGAAGCTAGACGTAACGCTTCACGAGCTACTTCTTCAGGAACGCCTGCGATTTCAAACATGATTTTACCACGTTTTACTGGTGCAACCCATCCTTCAGGTGCCCCTTTACCAGAACCCATACGTACCCCAATTGCTTTGGCAGTATAAGATTTGTGAGGGAAAATTTTAATCCATACTTTCCCACCACGTTTCATGTAACGAGTCATTGCGATACGAGCAGCTTCGATTTGGCGGTTTGTGATCCAATGTGAATCAACAGCTTGCAAACCGTATTCACCGAATGCTACTTCTTTTCCGCCTTTAGCTTCCCCGCGCATTTTTCCGCGGAATTCACGACGGTGTTTTACACGTTTAGGTACTAACATGATTATTTCCCTCCTTTCTCAGTGTTTTTTTTAGTTGGAAGAATTTCTCCACGATAGATCCACACTTTAACTCCTAGTTTTCCGTATTGTTGTATCTGCTTCTTCCCATGCGTAATCAATGTCCGCACGTAAAGTATGAAGAGGAACAGTTCCCTCTGAGTATCCTTCTGAACGAGCGATATCTGCTCCGTTTAGACGACCAGATACTTGAGTTTGATCCCTTGAGCGCCAGCACGCATTGAGCGTTGGATCGCTTGTTTTTGAGCGCGACGGAAAGCAACACGGTTTTCTAATTGACGTGCGATTCCTTCACCTACTAATTTTGCATCTAGATCTGGTTTTTTGATTTCCACGATGTTGATGTGGATTCTTTTACCAGTTAATTTGTTTAATTCTTTTCTTAGGCTTTCGACTTCAGAACCGCCTTTACCAATAACCATACCTGGTTTAGCTGTGTGAATTGAAATGTTTACGCGACCTGTTGCACGTTCGATTTCAACTGTTGATACAGCAGCATCAGCAAGTTTAGTTGAAATAAATTTACGGATTCTTAAATCTTCGTGTAAGAACTCAGCATACTCTTTTTCAGCATACCATTTAGCATCCCAGTCGCGGATGATGCCTACACGCATTCCAATTGGATGTACTTTTTGACCCACTGATTATCCCTCCTTATTTTTCTGATACGACTACCGTGATATGACTTGTACGTTTGTTGATTGGAGAAGCTGATCCTTTTGCACGAGGACGGAAACGTTTCATTGTAGGTCCTTCGTTAACAAAAGCTTCGGTTACTACCAAGTTTTCAACATCTAAGTCAAAGTTATTTTCTGCATTCGCAACTGCTGACATCAATACTTTTTCAATGATTCCAGCAGATTTGTTTGGTGTGAATTTCAAGATTGAAATTGCATCTGCGACACTTTTACCTCTGATAAGGTCAATTACTAAACGGGCTTTTCGAGGTGAAGTGCGAACTGTTTTTGCAGTTGCTTTAGCTGATGTGATTTGTTCTGCCATTTGGATTTATCCTCCCCTCAAATTAGCGTTTCGTTTTCTTATCGTCAGCAGCATGTCCACGATAAGTTCTTGTAGGTGCAAATTCACCTAATTTGTGTCCTACCATGTCTTCTTGGATGTAAACTGGTACATGTTTACGTCCATCATAAACTGCGATGGTATATCCAACAAAACTTGGGAAAACTGTTGAACGGCGTGACCAAGTTTTGATAACTTTTTTCTTTTCAACCCCTGCTTGAGCTTCAACTTTTTTCATTAAATGCTCATCGACAAAAGGTCCTTTCTTTAAACTACGACCCATGGTGAACCTCCTCTCAAAATGTGCGACACATGGTCAAAGTAATTATTTATTTTTGCGACGACGAACAATAAGTTTGTCTGATTTAGCTTTTTTGTTACGAGTTTTTGTAACCAAGAGCTGGTTGACCCCAAGGAGAAACTGGTGCTTTACGTCCGATAGGAGCTTTACCTTCACCACCACCGTGTGGGTGATCATTAGGGTTCATTACGCTACCACGTACAGTTGGGCGTTTACGCATCCAACGAGAGCGTCCAGCTTTACCGATGTTGATTAATTCGTGTTGTTCGTTACCTACAGAACCGATTGTTGCGCGGCATGCAGCTAAGATCATACGAACTTCACCAGAGTTCAAGCGGATCAATACGTATTTGCCTTCTTTACCAAGTACTTGAGCACTTGTACCAGCAGAACGGATCAATTGTCCACCTTTACCAGGTTTCATTTCAATGTTGTGGATAACAGTACCAACTGGAATGTTTTCTAATGGAAGAGCATTTCCGACTTTGATATCTGCTTCTGGACCTGAAACAAGTTTCATACCCACTTCTAGTCCTTTAGGTGCTAAGATGTAAGCTTTCACTCCATCTTCATAGTGTACTAACGCGATGTTAGCTGAACGGTTTGGATCATATTCGATCGTTTGAACAGTTGCAACAACGTTGTCTTTGTTACGTTTGAAGTCGATCACGCGATATTGGCGTTTGTGTCCGCCACCTTGATGACGTACAGTGATGCGGCCGTTGTTGTTACGTCCAGCATGGTTTTTCAATGGTTGTAACAATGATTTTCAGGTGTTGATGTTGTGATTTCAGCAAATCAGAACCTGTCATGTTACGACGACCATTTGAGGTAGGTTTGTACTTTTAATCGCCACGTTTTTCCCTCCTAATTTAATGAGTTATCTATTAGTGCTTATTCAGCAGCTTCGAATAATTGGATTTCTTTTGAATCTTCAGTCAATGTAACGATCGCTTTGCGACGTTTTTTTGTATATCCTGCATATTTGCCCATACGTTTGAATTTCGCACGTACGTTCACGATGTTCACGTTTTTGACTTTAACGTCAAAAGCAGCTTCTACCGCTTGTTTTACTAAAGTTTTGTTTGCGCGAGTGTCCACTTCAAAAGTGTATTTCTTGTCATCCATGGCAAGCATTGATTTTTCAGTGATCACTGGGCGTTTGATTACGTCTAGTAAGTTCATTATGCAAGCACCTCCTCAATTTGAGTAAGAGCAGTTTGTGTTGCTAACACTTTTGTATTTGATACAACGTCTAGCACACTCACATTATCAGAAGTTACTACAGAAACGTTTGGTAAGTTACGTGCTGATAAAGCAGCAAAGTCGTTACCTTTTTCTAGAACAACCAATACTTTAGAGTCAATAGATAAGTTAGCAAGAACTTGTTTGAATTCTTTTGTTTTTGGTGCGTCGAAGTTCAAGCCTTCGATTGCTACCAAGTTGTTTTCAGCAACTTTTTCTGACAATACAGATTTCATTGCTAAACGACGAACTTTTTTAGGAAGTTTGTAGCTGTAAGAACGTGGTGTTGGTCCAAAGACTACGCCACCTCCACGCCATTGTGGTGAGCGGATAGATCCTTGACGTGCACGACCTGTTCCTTTTTGACGCCATGGTTTACGTCCACCGCCACGAACAGCGCTACGGTTTTTAACCGCGTGTGTTCCTTGTCTTAATGACGCACGTTGCATTACGATTGCATCGTAAACAACACTTTCATTAGGTTCAATTCCGAAGATTTCTTCGTTAAGTGTGATTTCACCGTTTTGGCTTCCATCTTGTTTGAATAATGCTACATTCGGCATTCCTTAGTTCCTCCTTTCTTCCTACAATTATTTAGCTTTCACAGCTGATTTGATAGTGATTAAAGATTTTTTCGCTCCAGGAACATTACCTTTGATCAAGATAACATTTCTTTCTGCATCTACACGTACAACTTCCAAGTTTTGGATAGTTACGCGGTTGCCACCCATACGGCCAGCAAGACGTTTGTTTTTGAATACACGGTTAGGTGCAACTGGACCCATTGACCCAGGACGACGATGGTAACGAGAACCGTGAGCCATTGGTCCGCGGCTTTGTCCGTGGCGTTTGATAACCCCTTGGAATCCTTTACCTTTCGTAGTACCTGTTACATCAATAATGTCTCCTGCTTGGAAAACATCTACTGTAATTTCTTTTCCTACTTCATATTCTCCTAGCTCAACATTTTTGAATTCACGAATGAAGCGCTTAGGAGCCGTGTTTGCTTTTGCAACATGACCTTTCGCAGGTTTGTTTGATAAAACTTCACGCATATCTTGGTAACCAACTTGAATAGCTTCGTAGCCATCCGTTTCCATTGTTTTCACTTGTAGTACTACGTTTGGCGTAGCTTCTACAACAGTAACTGGAATTAATTCACCAGATTCAGTGAAGATTTGTGTCATTCCCACTTTTTTCCCTAAGATTCCTTTGGTCATGAGTACACCTCCATTATTTTTGTTTTAGTTTTATAATTTGATTTCGATGTTTACACCAGATGGTAAGTCTAGCTTCATCAAAGCATCAACAGTTTTTGGTGTTGGGTTCACAATGTCGATAAGACGTTTGTGTGTACGCATTTCGAATTGTTCGCGTGAATCTTTGTATTTATGAGTCGCACGAATGATTGTGTAAAGACTGCGTTCAGTTGGTAATGGAATTGGACCAGACACGCTAGCTCCAGTTCTTTTTGCAGTTTCCACGATTTTATCCGCTGATTGATCTAAAATACGGTGTTCATACGCTTTTAAACGGATACGAATTTTTTGTTTTGCCATCTTGTTCCCTCCTTCGCCTATTTTGAAAAGTAGACATAGCTCCACGAAAATTTCCGTCACGCTCGTTCGTGGCAAAGCGTCCGGGCGTGTCGCAACCTCTCGTTTCTTAGCCGACGAAATCATTCTGATTACGTCTGTGCAATTCACTAAAGTAAACGCACCTTTGTCATTATAATATATATAAACTCACAACGCAAGGCTTTTTCTTGTAAAAAACATTTTGTTTTCATAAAGTTTCATTTAGAAAATACTGATTCTTTTATTTCGCGTTCCTTCTATTATAATACCCTGTCTTTTCTTTCCTGATCCTGCAATAAATAAAAAAGCTCGGAAACAAAGATCCTGAGATCTTCATTCCGAGCGATTACGTCCGAATAAATGTTGCTTAGTTTTGCTTAATTCAATTAAGCTTTGATTTCTGTAACGACACCGGCACCAACTGTACGTCCGCCTTCACGGATTGAGAATTTAGTACCGTTTTCGATAGCGATTGGGTGGATTAATTCAACTTCCATTGTTACGTTGTCGCCAGGCATAACCATTTCAGTTCCTTCTGGTAATTCAACAACACCTGTTACGTCAGTTGTACGGAAGTAGAATTGTGGACGGTAGTTAGTGAAGAATGGAGTATGACGTCCACCTTCTTCTTTTGTCAACACATATACTTCTGCAGAGAATTTTGTATGAGGTGTGATTGTACCTGGTTTAGCTAAAACTTGTCCACGTTGGATGTCTTCACGTGCAACACCACGTAGTAAAGCACCAATGTTGTCTCCAGCTTCAGCGTAGTCTAACAATTTACGGAACATTTCAACACCAGTAACTGTTGTTTTTGAAGTTTCTTCAGCAATACCAACAACTTCAACTTCGTCACCAACGCGAACTTGTCCACGTTCAACACGACCTGTAGCAACAGTCCCACGTCCAGTGATTGAGAACACGTCTTCAACTGGCATCATGAATGGTTTGTCGTTGTCACGTTCTGGAGTTGGGATGTATTCGTCAACTGCAGCCATCAATTCAAGAATTTTTTCTTCGTATGAAGCGTCGCCTTCTAAAGCTTTCAAAGCTGATCCAGCAACTACAGGAACATCGTCACCAGGGAATTCGTATTCTGTTAATAGGTCACGAACTTCCATTTCAACTAATTCTAGTAATTCTTCGTCATCAACCATGTCTACTTTGTTCAAGAATACAACGATGTAAGGAACACCAACTTGACGAGACAATAGGATGTGTTCACGAGTTTGAGGCATTGGGCCATCAGCAGCAGAAACTACCAAGATAGCTCCGTCCATTTGAGCAGCACCAGTGATCATGTTCTTAACGTAGTCAGCATGTCCTGGGCAGTCAACGTGAGCGTAGTGGCGTGTATCTGTTTCATACTCAACGTGAGCTGTTGAGATTGTGATTCCGCGTTCGCGTTCTTCTGGAGCACCATCGATTTGATCGTAAGCCATAGCTTGGCCGCCGTTTTCTTAGATAGTACAGTTGTGATTGCAGCTGTTAATGTAGTTTTACCATGGTCAACGTGTCCGATAGTACCAATGTTAACGTGTGGTTTAGAACGGTCAAATTTTTCTTTTGCCATTTTAAAATGTCCTCCTAAAAATACAATATATTTTTTATTTGTCTGATAGGTATATGATGTACACAAGGTACACCACATGCCCATATCATCGATAATTATTTTACACGAAACTATATTAAAATATAGTCTCTTTGGATAATCTCTTTGCAGGACTATCCGGTTTTAAGAAATTATTCAGCTTTTCCGCCGTTTTTCTTAATGATTTCTTCTTGTACTGATTTTGGTACATCTTCGTAGTGGTCAAATGTCATTGTAAATGTACCACGACCTTGAGTAGCAGAACGAAGAGTTGTAGCATAACCAAACATTTCAGCAAGTGGAACCATCGCACGAACAACTTGTTGGCCGCCAGCGCGAGCTTCCATACCTTCAACACGTCCACGACGAGCAGTTACGTGGCCCATAACATCACCTAAGTATCTTCAGGGATAACAACTTCTACAGCCATGATTGGTTCAAGGATTACTGGATTAGCTTTCTTAGCTGCTGCACGTAATGCCATAGAAGCAGCAACACGGAAGGCAGTTTCATTTGAATCGACATCATGGTATGAACCATCGTAAAGTTTAGCTTTGATATCTACTAATGGATAGCCAGCTAAGACACCATTTTCCATAGCATCTTTCAAACCAGCTTCAACAGCTGGAATGTATTCACGAGGAACAACCCCACCGACGATCGCATTTTCAAATTCGAAACCAGCACCTTCTTCGTTTGGTGTAAATTCGATCCATACGTGACCGTATTGACCTTTACCACCAGACTGACGTACAAACTTACCTTCGGCTTGAGTGCCAGCACGGAAAGTTTCACGGTAAGATACTTGAGGCGCACCTACGTTAGCTTCAACTTTGAATTCACGACGCATACGGTCAACGATGATATCTAAGTGAAGTTCACCCATACCAGCGATGATTGTTTCGCCTGTTTCCACGTTTGTTTCAGCACGGAAAGTAGGATCTTCTTCAGATAGTTTTTGTAAAGCCACACCCATTTTATCTTGGTCAGCTTTTGATTTAGGTTCAATAGCGACTTGGATAACTGGTTCTGGGAATTCCATTGATTCAAGAATAACTAGATTCTTTTCATCACATAGTGTGTCCCCAGTAGTTGTGTCTTTCAAACCAACAGCAGCAGCGATATCTCCAGCGTAAACTTCAGAGATTTCTGAACGAGAGTTGGCATGCATCTGTAAGATACGACCAACACGTTCGCGTTTGCCTTTTGTTGCGTTTTGTACGTATGAACCTGATTTTAAAACACCAGAGTACACACGGAAGAAAGTTAAACGGCCTACGAATGGGTCAGTCATAACTTTAAATGCTAAAGCTGAGAAAGGAGCGCTATCGTCTGCAGGACGTTCTACTTCTTCATCAGTTTTAGGGTCAATCCCTTTGATAGCTGGGATATCTAACGGTGATGGCAAGTAATCAAGAACAGCGTCCAATAGTAATTGAACCCCTTTGTTCTTAAATGCTGAACCACATAGTACTGGGTAGAATTCTACGTTAACTGTTGCGCGGCGGATACCTTCTTTTAACTCAGCTTCAGTAATTTCTTCACCTTCTAAGTATTTCAAAGTAAGTTCTTCATCAGTTTCAGCTACAGCTTCAACCAATTTTTCGCGCCATTCTTCAGCTAATTCGCGGTATTCTTCAGGAATTTCTGTTTCTTCGATCTCTGTTCCAAGATCGTTTGTATACATTTCAGCCTTCATTGTTACAAGGTCGATAATTCCTGTGAAGTCGTCTTCCGCACCAATTGGTAATTGGATTGGGTGAGCGTTTGCTTGCAAACGGTCATGTAAAGTTGATACTGAATATAAGAAGTCAGCACCGATCTTGTCCATTTTGTTTGCAAATACGATACGAGGTACACCGTAAGTTGTTGCTTGACGCCAAACTGTTTCAGTTTGAGGTTCAACACCTGATTGTGCATCAAGAACAGTTACAGCACCATCAAGTACACGCAATGAACGTTCAACTTCAACTGTGAAGTCTACGTGTCCTGGTGTGTCGATGATGTTGATTCGATGACCCTTCCATTGTGCTGTAGTAGCAGCAGAAGTGATCGTAATACCACGTTCTTGTTCTTGTTCCATCCAGTCCATTTGTGAAGCTCCTTCATGAGTTTCACCAATTTTGTGGATTTTACCAGTATAGTACAAGATACGTTCAGTAGCAGTCGTTTTACCAGCATCGATGTGAGCCATGATACCGATATTACGAGTGTTTTGTAAAGAAAAATTCTCTGGTCATTCTCCTTGTTTCTCCTCTCTTTACTATCTAGTTGCTAAAAATAAGGACACTAATCTGAGGTCGACTTATAAAAGTCGACCAAACAGAGAGAATCTTACCAGCGATAGTGAGCAAACGCACGGTTGGCATCAGCCATTTTATGAGTGTCTTCACGTTTTTTAACAGAAGCACCTGTGTTGTTTGCAGCATCCATGATTTCTTTTGCTAAGCGTTCTTCCATTGTGTGTTCACCGCGCAAGCGAGCGTAGTTTACTACCCAACGAAGACCTAGAGTAACGCGGCGTTCAGGGCGAACTTCAACTGGTACTTGGTAGTTTGAACCCCCAACACGACGTGCTTTAACTTCAAGAACAGGTTGAACGTTTTTCATTGCTTGTTCAAACACTTCTAATGGATCGTTACCTGTAGATTCTTTGATCAAATCAAAGGCATTATAGATAATGTTAGCTGCAATCCCGCGTTTTCCGTCAACCATTACACGGTTGATCAAGCGAGTTACTAATTTTGAGTTATAAATAGGATCTGGTAAAACATCACGTTTTGCAACAGGACCTTTACGTGGCATCCGTAACTCCTCCTTCCGAAATATTGTTCATAGTAATTACTTCTATATAATAGAAGCAAGTTTCATTTGTTTAATAATTAAAATTAAGCTTTAGGTTTTTTAGTTCCGTATTTAGAACGGCTTTGTTTACGGTCGTTAACACCAGCAGTATCTAAAGCACCGCGAACGATATGGTAACGTACCCCTGGTAAGTCTTTTACACGACCACCGCGTAATAATACAACACTGTGTTCTTGTAAGTTATGACCAATCCCTGGGATATAAGCAGTAACTTCAATTAAGTTTGACAAACGAACACGTGCATATTTACGTAAAGCTGAGTTCGGTTTTTTAGGTGTCATTGTACCCACACGAGTTGCTACCCCACGTTTTTGAGGTGAGTTTACGTTAGTTTGAGTTTTCTTAAAGCTGTTATATCCTTTGTTCAAAGCAGGTGAATTAGATTTTTCCACCTTTGATTTACGAGGTTTACGTACTAATTGGTTAATTGTAGGCATTCCTTGTTTCCTCCTTCCCACGATTTGCGTCTAGTTCCACACATCCAGGTGGTTCTTTTTTTGCGATAAAAAATAAATGCAATGTCTGCATCCTTATCAAATATGCTTTGATAAACAGTCAGCACGTTTCTTCACAGAAACCTGTAGATAAAGCACCTTTGTTAGAATATCACGAATGAAAAAACATGTCAACAAGAGATGCAATTTTTTTTGAAAAAGCTTTATTGCAATAAAAAAGAATGGTATCTTTTTGCCGTAAATCACGCTAAAATAGTGAGGAAAGCACGAAGCTCAAACTAAAAAAAGGTGGATGCAAAGATGAATTTAAAACAATTAGCTGGCATTGAAGCCGCGAAATTCGTAAAGGACGGGATGATCGTTGGTCTCGGGACCGGTTCAACCGCCTATTATATGGTAGAAGAGATTGGTCGCCGTATGCGTGAAGAAGGATTACGTATCACAAGGTGTCACTACTTCAAAATGCGAACAAAAGAACAAGCGGAAAAAATTAGGAATACCCGCTAAAGAGTAATCGATGAAGTCCCAGTAGTCGATCTGACGATAGATGGTGCTGATGAAATCAGTGCTGATTTCAAGGGATAAAAGGCGGCGGTGCTGCTTTGCTTTTCGAGAAATAGTCGCTACGTACTCAAAAGAAACGATTTGGAT
>ENA-OQJX01000322-OQJX01000322.1-human-gut-metagenome-genome-assembly--contig:-NODE-322-length-28236-cov-2.215340_pt1 | contig 28236 bp, 33 predicted proteins | sample MGYA00242615_ERZ504782 | MGnify/ENA primary metagenome ERZ504782 (study PRJEB26092, sample SAMD00036354) | human gut metagenome | host: Homo sapiens | study: EMG produced TPA metagenomics assembly of... | reverse complement strand
TGTCGGACCGCCAATAGTAAAAACCATATGTAGTTGACTGGTCTTTCTCGCGAGCACCTAAGATTGTTTCACGATCAATGGCATCACCGCGCATGTTTTCATTCTGGTGATAAATATAAGCTGTACCTTTGTAAGTATTGGTACCTGATTTGGTAATGGCATTGATACCGCCACCGATGAAGTTGGTCTGGCGTACATCAAACGGAGATATGACAATCTGAATTTCGTCAATCGCCTCTATAGAGACCGGATTACCGCCACCAGGCAGGTTGGAACTCAAACCGAAGTTGTTGTTGAAGTTGGCACCGTCGATTGTGAAGTTGGCTGTACGACCGTCAGATCCGGCAAACGACATCCCATTACCACCGTAAGCAGACAAACGGGAATAGTCGGTAATGCTACGGCTTACAGAAGGCATGCTGGTAATCTGTGTATTGGAAATGTTGGTTGTCGCTCCGGTCTTCTCGGAGGCAAATTTAGTCTTTTGAGCTGTAACAACCACTTCCTCAAGAAGCTCTGATGATTCTTTCATCTGTACATTCAGATTGTAGACTTCACCTAATTGAAGAGTTACATCCTTAAACATCATTGTTTGGTAACCGATGTAAGAGACTTCCACGCTGTAAGGTCCGCCTGCCCGCATACCTTGAATGGTATAACGACCATCGATGTTTGTAATTGCGCCATATCGTGTCCCGGAAGGCTCGTGTATAGCCTGAACTGTTGCACCGATAATGGCTTCCTTGTCTGGGTCTGTTACCTTTCCACTTAATGAGGAGGTAGTCACCTGAGCCTTAGCTGTCATTGCGACTATCACCATAATTGTGGAAAGAATGAATCGCATTCTTTTTGCCATGAGATTTTAATTAATATGATTAAACTATTAAAAAACGTTGCAAATTTAAACAATAACTTTCAGATTACCGTTACATATCAATTACAATTTTTATTATATCTTTGGTATAAAAATGTATTTGTCAAAAGAAAACGGTGATTTTGTCAAGGACGTGCTCAATCTACCTGAAGAAACAGGTTGATTGAGCACGTCCTTGACAACCTCAATATCTTTACTTCCCCAAAATTAAAGTGGGAGAAAACGACTTTAATTTTCTCCTATTCGATTGACGGGCATGTCATGATTTTAGGTAGCTTTCTTAAAAGCTGTTTTTGTTTTGATGGAAACTGACTTCTTATCCGTATCTTTGCATATTGATTAAAAAAGAGATATTCATGGAACTTTCGGATATACTTCATAATTTGAAGATACAAGAACTTACGCCGATGCAGGAGGCTGCTAAGGAAGCCTATCAATCAGCTAAAGATTTAGTACTTCTTTCGCCCACCGGTTCGGGTAAGACACTGGCTTTTCTCCTTCCGCTGGTACAGACCTTGAAAGCGGATATACAAGGTGTGCAGGCTCTTGTACTAGTACCTTCACGCGAATTGGCTTTGCAGATAGAAACTGTGTTCAAGTCTATGGGAACTCCTTTCAAAGCTATGAGCTGCTATGGCGGACGCCCTGCCATGGAAGAACACCGGACAATGAAAGGCATTCATCCCACCGTCATTATCGGTACTCCGGGACGTATGAGCGACCATTTGAGGAAAGAAAATTTCAATGCCGCCACTGTCGTCACTCTGGTGATAGATGAATTCGACAAGTGTCTTGAGTTCGGCTTCCATGACGAGATGGCAGAGGTTATCGGGCAGCTTCCCTCACTGAAAAAGCGTGTGCTTCTCTCGGCCACCGATGCAGAGGAAATACCGCAATTTGCCGGAGTAGGAGGTGATTCCCCGTCTTCCGGCTCCCGGCTCATGAAGCTTGATTTTCTTACTCCGGAAGCTCTTGCTCCGCGTCTGCGGCTGCACAAGGTTGTTTCTCCGGAGAAGGACAAACTGGAAACCCTCTATAACCTGCTTTGTACCCTCGGTTGTCATTCCACCTTGGTATTCTGCAATTATCGTGAAAGCGTGGAGCGTGTTGCCGGGTACCTGAAAGCCAGGAAGTTCCCTTGCGACATGTTTCATGGAGGTATGGAGCAGCCCGACCGCGAACGTGCGCTTTACAAGTTCCGTAATGGCAGTTGCGCTGTACTGATATCCACAGACCTTGCCGCCCGCGGACTAGATATTCCGGGTATTGAGAATGTGGTGCATTACCATCCTCCCGTAAACGAGGAAGCCTATACGCACCGTAATGGACGTACTGCCCGTTGGGAGGCATCGGGAAATGCATATCTTGTCCTGCATGCCGAGGAGCGGTACCCGAGTACATTTCTGAAGACATCGAAACGTACGAGTTTCCGGAGACGCTTCCCAAACCGGCCAAGCCCGATGGGCTACCTTATATATAGGTAAAGGGAAAAAGGATAAGTTGAACAAGATAGATATTGTCGGCTTCTTGTATAAAAAAGGAGGAATGGCGCGTGAAGATGTCGGGCAGGTGGACGTAAAGGAACACTATGCCTTTGTAGCCGTGCGCCGCAGTAAAATGAAACAATTGCTGACGCTGGTACGCGGTGAAAAAATCAAGGGAATGAAAACTGTTATCGAGGAAGCAAAGTGATTTATCTTATAAATATTCATTTTATTTGCGCTTATTCTTTTGAATATGAAGTAATGAAACCGCCTTGCTTTTAGTTTCTCTAAAAGTATTATCCTTGATAAGTAAGGATAACAAAATGGTGTATATATCTTGTATAAACCATTAAAAAGTAAGCTAAATGCGGCCTAAAAATAGAATTTCATCAGGAAAGGTTTGTTTTGAAGAAATATTTCCGTAATTTCGCAAAGTCGAAAGACATTAATGAACGAAATTGTATAACCAAAACAAACTTCAAATGAAAAAGCATAATTTCAATGCAGGACCTTCTATCCTTCCTCGTGAGGTGATTGAGAATACGGCACAAGCTATTCTTGATTTCAATGGCTCAGGCCTCTCACTGATGGAAATCAGCCACCGTGCCAAAGACTTCCAACCCGTTGTGGACGAAGCTGTGGCATTATTCAAAGAATTGCTCAATATCCCCGAAGGATATTCGGTACTGTTCTTGGGCGGTGGTGCCAGTTTGGAATTCTGCATGGTACCCTTCAACTTCCTTGAAAAGAAAGCTGCTTACCTGAATACGGGTGTATGGGCCAAGAAAGCCATGAAAGAAGCTAAGGCATTCGGTGAAGTAGTTGAAGTCGCTTCTTCCGCTGAATCTACTTATACTTATATTCCGAAGGACTATACAGTGCCTGCTGATGCAGACTATTTCCACATCACTACCAACAATACAATCTACGGTACGGAACTGAAAGAGGATTTGGACGTAAACGTTCCGATGGTGGCCGATATGTCTTCTGATATTTTCTCCCGTCCTATCGACGTGTCCAAATATATCTGTATCTATGGTGGTGCGCAGAAGAATCTGGCTCCTTCCGGTGTTACATTCGTCATCGTGAAGAATGACGCTCTGGGTAAGGTATCCCGCTATATTCCGACCATGCTGAACTATCAGACGCATGTGGACAGCGGCTCTATGTTCAATACTCCTCCCGTTGTCCCCATCTATGCAGCCCTGCAGACATTGCGCTGGATTAAGGCAGAGGGTGGCGTGAAGGAAATGGAACGCCGTGCCATCGAAAAGGCCGATATGCTGTATGCCGAAATTGACCGTAACAAAATGTTTGTAGGTACGGCTGCCAAAGAAGACCGTTCACGCATGAACATCTGCTTTGTGATGGCTCCCGAATACAAGGAATTGGAGCTGACTTCTTGAAGTTCGCTACCGAAAGAGGTATGGTAGGTATCAAGGGACACCGTTCTGTAGGTGGATTCCGTGCATCCTGCTATAATGCCATGCCAAAGGAAAGCGTGCAGGCTTTGATTGACTGCATGCAGGAATTTGAGAAACTTCATTAATAATATTGTTTTTCACCACAGATTACGCAGATTTGCACAGATTGTTTTTATGATTAAACTCTGTGATAATCTGTGTCATCTGTGGTGAGTCTTTTTAATATCATGAAATTATGAAAGTATTAGTTGCAACAGACAAACCGTTTGCCAAAGTGGCAGTAGACGGTATCCGTAAAGAAATAGAAGCAGCAGGTTACGAACTCGTGCTGCTGGAGAAATATGGTGAAAAAGCCAAGCTGCTGGAGCTGTGAAAGATGCAAACGCTATCATTATCCGCAGTGACATCATTGATGCTGAAGTGCTGGATGCCGCCAAGGAACTGAAGATTGTGGTGCGTGCCGGTGCCGGTTATGACAATGTGGACCTGGAAGCAGCTACTGCCCACAATGTATGTGTAATGAATACTCCGGGACAGAACTCCAATGCTGTGGCCGAGTTGGCTTTCGGCTTGATGGTGATGGCTGTCCGTAATATGTATAACGGTACTTCCGGTACGGAACTGATGGGCAAGAAACTGGGTATCCACGCTTATGGTAACGTGGGGCGCAACGTAGCCCGTATTGCCAAAGGCTTCGGTATGGAGATTTATGCGTTCGACGCTTTCTGCCCGAAAGAAGTAATCGAGAAGGATGGAGTGAAGGCTGTGGGTTCTGCCGAAGAGCTTTACTCTACTTGCGATGTCGTTTCCCTGCATATTCCTGCAACTGCCGAAACGAAGAATTCCATCAATTATGCATTGGTGAACAAGATGCCGAAAGGTGGACTGCTGGTGAACACAGCCCGTAAGGAAGTCATCAATGAAGCCGAGCTTATCCAGCTGATGGAAGAGCGTACCGACTTGAAATACATGACCGACATTATGCCTGCTGCCAATGAAACATTTGCAGCCAAGTTTGCCGGACGTTATTTCTCTACACCGAAAAAGATGGGTGCCCAGACTGCCGAAGCCAATATCAACGCAGGTATTGCCGCTGCCAAGCAGATTGTAGGCTTCCTGAAAGACGGTTGCGAGAAGTTCCGCGTAAACAGGAAATGAGATGAATAGTAAGACTACCTATAAATGTTCAGTTCTTTATTTAGCAATAGGTGCTGGTATATTTTCATTAAGTAGTATATTCAGAAATGAATTGTCAGATTTCGCCCTCGGCTTTTGCGAGGGCGTATCTATTGTACTGATATTAGGTAGTGCAATTTATCTGGTAAGATATTTCGTGAAAAAGAAACCTCAATAATCCATATAAAACACTCTCTTATGGCTATAATTAAACCTTTAAAGGGATTCGTCCCCCTCAGGATTTGGTGGAACAAGTAGCGTCCCGTCCTTACGACGTATTGAATTCTGCAGAAGCACGTGCAGAAGCGGAAGGTAATGAGAAGTCCTATATCATATTATCAAGCCGGAAATAGATTTTCCCGTCGGTACGGATGAACATGACGAACGTGTTTATCGGAAAGCTGCAGAGAACTTTCGTATGTTCCAAGAGAAAGGCTGGCTGGTGCAGGATGATAAAGAAAACTATTACGTCTATGCCCAGACCATGAACGGCAAGACACAGTACGGTCTTGTTGTTGGTGCCTATGTTCCCGATTATATGAACGGTGTTATCAAGAAGCACGAGTTGACTCGTCGTGATAAAGAGGAGGACCGTATGAAGCATGTCCGTGTGAACAATGCCAATATTGAGCCCGTGTTCTTTGCCTATCCCGATAATGCTGCGCTGGATGCCATCATTTCCCGTTATACAGCCGGGAAACCGGTATACGACTTTATCGCTCCGGGTGACGGTTTCGGTCATACCTTCTGGATTATAGACAAGCAGGAGGACATTGATGCCATTACCCAAGAGTTTGCCCAAATGCCCGCCCTCTACATTGCCGATGGGCATCATCGCAGTGCCGCTGCCGCTTTGGTGGGTGCGGAGAAAGCCAAGCAAAATCCCAATCACCGTGGTGACGAAGAGTATAACTACTTCATGGCTGTGTGCTTCCCTGCCAACCAGTTGACTATTATTGACTATAACCGGGTGGTGAAGGACTTGAACGGCATGACTCCCGAAGAGTTTCTGGCTGCTGTGGGCAAGAATTTCATCGTGGAGGAGAAAGGTGAGGACATCTATAAGCCGTCCGAACTGCATAACTTCTCCCTCTATTTGAACGAAAAGTGGTACAGCCTTACTGCCAAACCGGGTACTTATAATGATAACGACCCCATTGGAGTACTGGATGTAACCATCTCCTCCAATCTGATACTGGATGAAGTGCTCGGCATCAAAGACCTTCGTTCCGACAAGCGTATCGACTTTGTAGGCGGTATCCGTGGTCTGGGAGAGTTGAAGAAGCGGGTGGACAGTGGTGAGATGAAAGTGGCATTGGCCTCTATCCCGTTTCCATGAAGCAGCTGATGGACATCGCCGATACGGGCAACATCATGCCTCCCAAGACAACTTGGTTTGAGCCGAAGTTGCGTTCGGGACTGGTGATTCATAAACTGGACTAAATGAATTGATATAAACTGAAACGGGGATGTCTTCCACTAAAAGACATCCCCGTTTTTCGTTCAGAACTCTGGAAGCTTAGGAGTGTGATGTTTGAAATACAGTTTTCTCATCCACCGGTCAAACAGGATGAAAAGCGGAATGGTCAGAATCAGTAGGAGATAAAAGCAAGGAATCTGGATACTTTCTGACTGTGGGAGGGTGGTGGGCGTAAAGGCTTCCCGGATGCTGTCTCCGAAGTACAGAACCAATCCTGTCCCACTGACACCTATCAAGAAGATAGCAGCGGCAATAGTTGCAAGCAGAATTCTTCTTTCTGATTTCTTCTCGCGCAGACGTATGGCTTCTTCTACCTTCTGCATGGTGCGGTAGGTAAAATTGGACGGCAGGCGGAAAGTAGTCTGTTCTCTTACCGCCTTTTTCAATCCTCTATCTTTTAGTTCTTCGTTCATACTTTTTCTTGTTTCATCAACACATAAATCTTTTTACGTATACGGTGTAGCTTCACTTTTGCGTTGCTTTCCGTCAGTCCCAGGATGAGAGCGACCTCATTCAATGTTTTTTCTTCATAATAGAACAGGCTTATCAGTGCCTGTTCCTCGGAATCGAGTTGCTCCATGGCTCTGTTCAATTTGGCAATTTGCTCTTCCCCTTCATCATTTAAGGCTTCATCTACTTGTGTATCGGATATGTTGGCAAGCAGTGCATCATCCATGACAAAGGTATCAAATTTCTTTTTCCGTGCACTCGAGATGGCCGTATTATATGCAATCGAATAAATCCACGTCGAAAAAGAACTGGTGCCCTTGAAAGACGAGAGATGCTGGAATGCTTTCAGGAAGACATCCTGGGTCAGTTCTTCGGCATCTTCCTGGTTGGAGACGATACGGGCCACCAGGATGAATACCTGCTGGCCGTATGTGTTGAGAAAATGCTCGTAAAGAGCAGTCTCTCCCCTCAAGATGCGCTGGATGATATGTCTCTCGTCGTCTTTCATTTTGTCTGTTAGACGCAAGTTTGTTTGGTTGGTTACAGATTTTCGGAAGAAAAAATATTTTTCCGGAAAAGTGTAACCTCATGTAAACTGCCGCGTCTAAAGGGTACAAAGAAACGAAATTACTAATTTAAATTGAAACGAATATGATGGATTTTATTATGGTGCCTGCGGTGATGACAATCATTACTTTAGGAGTTTACAAATTGTTTGAGCTGTTTGTTTGTAAGAAGGAAAGAATCATGCTGATTGAGAAGATGGACGAGCGGGGACTACTCCCTCAGATGGATACGCCTAAATTACGTGGAAGTAGCTTTTCGTTCTCTGCCCTGAAAATAGGATGTCTGTTGGCTGGTATGGGACTTGGGTTATTGCTGGGTTATCTTATCTGCTATGCGACGATTCCCAATTACTTTACTGCGGACAGAGACTGGATGTATAGGGAGACTGTTTCCCTTATTTATGGGGCTTGTGTGCTGGGTGTTGGTGGAATCGGACTGATAGTGGCTTTTATTACAGAACTAAAACTGAACAAGAAGTAAGGTTATTATGTAGAAAATGCCGACCTTTGCTGAAAATTAAGAGTATGCAATGAAGGTATTGATTCTTAACGGTAGTCCTCGTCGTCATGGCAACATGTCGAAAATGTTGGAGCTGATGAAGCAGGAACTTGAAGGCTGCGGAGTTGGAACAGTTTATATAGACGTTCCACAGTTGCAGGTACATCCCTGCATCGGTTGCATGAAGTGTCGCAGTTCATTGAAGTGTTGTCTGCCCGAGGATGGGGCACAGAGAGTGTTGCAGTCTATGAAAGAAGCCGATGCAGTGATAATCGGTGCCCCTTGCTATTGGGGAAACATGCCGGGAGAAGTGAAAGTGCTTTTCGACCGTATGGTTTACGGTATGATGGGGGAGAACTCTTGGGGAATGCCCCTTCCGCTTCATAAGGGCAAGAAAGCGATTGTGGTAAGCACTTGTACTACCCCTTATCCTTTCAATATTCTCTATAATCAGACGCACGGTGTGGTGAAAGCTTTCAGGGAGATTCTGAAATGGAGTGGTTTCAAGATTGTGAAAACCATTGAGAGGGGAGGTACTAAGAAGCATCCTGAGCTGACGGAAAAGGATATGCGGAACTGCAAGAAAGCAGTGCACAAATTATTGTAAAGTATTGAAAAAGTCAATATGAGTAGAAAAGAAGAATATAAATTGCAGAACGAACAGTTTCTGGAGCAGTTGCGTACGGCAGAAGGAATCAAGGAATTGCCTTGCGGCATACTTTATCGGGTATTGGAGGAAGGCAGAGACGGTCTGACACCACGTCTCAACAGTGTAGTATCTGTGCATTATAAAGGCACGCTTATTAATGGGCGTGAGTTCGATAATTCGTGGAAACGGAATTGTCCGGAGGCTTTTCGTCTGAATGAAGTGATTGAGGGCTGGCAGATTGCTTGCTACGAATGCATCCCGGAAGTCGTTGGATTGTATATATCCCTTACACCATGGGATACGGTACACGTACCAGTGGACCCATTCCGGCGTATTCCACACTGATATTTGAAGTGGAATTACTAAATATCTCGTGACACTGCTGAACAATTTGCTTTTTTATCTTGTTCTCATATAAGAATTTAGAAAAACTCAATAGGTATGAATATAGATAAGAAAGCAGGGCATATTGACCCGAAAGTAGCATTGTCCCAGGCAGAACATGAAAAGGGAACAGTACCCGGACAACAGATTGGCCTTTACGGTAATGCAGACAAGAGAGATGTTCGTCAGGTCGTAAAGATTCTGAATCCTGACAAAAACAGTATGGAGAGCAGAGGTTAACCCTCTGCTTTTTTTATTACATGCCTCTTTCTTCGTCGAGTCCAGATGATTTGTTGGAGGGTTTTGTATCTTTGTACCCGGAAATGAAACTCTTAAAAACAAAAGCAGGATGCTACGGAAAGGAGACCTCACTCAAGGAGGCATAACCGGTACTTTATTACATTTTACCCTACCCATGATGGTAGGGTCTTTTTTGCAGCAATGCTACAACATTGCAGATACGCTCATTGTAGGCCAATGCATTGGTGCAGGGGCGTTGGCGGCGGTCGGTTCGGCATACACACTGATGGTTTTCCTTATATCCGTTTTGCTGGGACTGGCGATGGGCAGTGGCACTGTGTTCTCTTTACATTATGGTGCCGGAAACCATGTAGCACTGCGTCGTAGCATATTCAGTTCGTTTGTACTGATAGGTATCGTGACACTGATACTGAATGTAGCCGTTTTTATCTGGCTCGATCCTATTCTCCGGCTGTTGCAGGTTCCGCAAGACATATACGGCATGATGCGCAGCTACTTGTGGATAATCTTCTGCGGTATAGTTTTCACCTTTATCTATAACTTCTACGCATCTCTGCTGCGTGCAGTAGGGGATTCTGTCACTCCGCTTTGGTTTCTGGCAGTTTCTGTCGTTCTGAATATAGCGCTCGACTTGTTTTTTATCCTACAACTGGATTGGGGGATTCAAGGTGCGGCTGCGGCCACTGTCCTTGCTCAAGGAGTAGCTGCTCTGGGCATCATTATTTATACTTACAGAAGGCGTCCGGAACTGCGATGGCATCATGAAGATATGTGTTTTGACCGTACTTGCTTGAAGGAAATAGCTTCCTTCTCTACACTGACTTGCGTCCAACAGTCGGTGATGAATCTGGGAATCCTGATGGTACAGGGACTTGTCAACAGCTTTGGAACAGCGGTAATGGCAGCTTTTGCGGCAGCTGTGAAGATTGACTCTTTCGCCTATATGCCCGTGCAGGAATTTGGGAACGCCTTTTCCACCTTTATTGCACAGAACTTCGGGGCCGGACGTTACGACCGTATCCACCGGGGTGTTCGCAGTGCGTTTGTCACAGCGGTTGTTTTCTCACTCCTCGTGTCCGTGCTGGTTTTCGTGTTTGCCGAGCCACTGATGCTTATCTTTGTCCGTCCGGACGAAACGGAGATTATTGCGGTGGGAGTGGCGTACCTACGCATCGAAGGTGCTTTCTACTGTGGCATCGGCATCTTGTTTTTGCTGTACGGATACTATCGGGCCATCCGTATGCCGGGCATGTCTGTTGTGCTGACCGTGCTGTCGCTGGGCACCCGTGTAGTTCTTTCTTATTGGTTTGCTTCGATACCTGAGATTGGGGTGACAGGCATCTGGTGGTCCATCCCCATCGGCTGGCTGATTGCCGATGTAGTCGGTATCTGGTGCTATCGGTATGTTAAAGGAGTTAGAGGGAGTTAAAAGAAAATCCGGCAAATTTGCTCCACTGTCCTTCGGATATTTTCTTGAGCAAATTCAGGCTGCATGGCCTGCTCCAAAGAGACGGGAGAGGGGGTAATGGAGAATACGCCCCGGAATCCGGCTGCATTCAGTATCCCGGCATCCTCTATCGCTCCTGCCAGCAGGATGACAGGAATACGTTGCCTTCTTGCTTCCTGCAAGATGCCCGAAGGCACTTTTCCCATAAGAGTCTGCCGGTCCGATTTCCCTTCTCCAGTGATGATGAGGTCGGCATCCTTAATCTTTTCTGCAAAGTCCAGAGTTTCCAAAAAAAGCTCTATGCCGGGTTTCAACTGTGCATCCAGAAATGCGTGGAGACTGCCGCCCATGCCGCCTGCCGCACCGGCACCGGGATGAAAGGATACGTCTTTGCCGGTAGTGTGGAATATGACGTCCGAAAGATGCTGCATGGCAATATCCAGTTCCTTTACCATATCTGCGTCTGCTCCTTTTTGGGGAGCGAATATGTGGGCTGCTCCATTGGGACCGAAGAAAGGATTGCGTACATCACACGCCGCCGTGAAACATGCCTTTTTCAGTGCGGGATGGGCGGAAGAGCTGTCAATGGAGCTGATTGCCGATAGAAGGGCACCGCATAGGGCGATGCCTTTTTTCATGCTTCCCACTTCGTGTCCTTCTTTATCGAAGAAACGGAATCCCAATGCTTGCAGCATTCCCAGACCGGCATCGTTCGTGGCGCTCCCTCCAAGTCCGATGACGAAACGGAGGCATCTCCGTTCCAGGGCATCGCGTATCAGTTCGCCCGTTCCGAAGGTGGTGGTTTTCATCGGATTCCTTTTGTCGGCAGGAACCAGAGGCAGTCCGCTGATGGCGGCCATCTCTATGAATGCGGTATTGCCGTCTCCGGAGATGCCGTAACTGGCATCGCACGGTTGCATCAACGGGTCGTGGGCACGGACGGTGATACGTTTTCCGTTACTGGCTGCAAGCAGGACGTCGAGCATGCCTTCTCCACCGTCGGGCCACAGGGAGCACGATGGTCCGGCATTCGGGACATGCGGCATGTACCCCTTGGGCGGCAGCTTCTCCGGCTTCTGCGAGGTGAGACATCCTTTAAAGGAATCAAGGCAATCACTATCTTTTTCATAAATGCGGTCTTTTATAATTTCGTCATGCTTCGGATGACAAGTTGTACAATTACAAAGGTATATACAAAATTTCATTTCTTTTTCATGCAAGCATGAAAGTTCTCTCTTCGGTTTGCATTATCTTTGCAGCATGAGCGAAGATACGTATAAAACCATCGTTGCCCCTTCCGAGGCATTTACACTGAAAAGCGCAGCAAGTTCATTGCTATTGCCCTGCCGGTGCGTACAGTAGAGGAGGTGAAGGCGCATCTGGAAACTTACCAGAAGAAATACTACGACGCCCGCCACGTGTGCTATGCCTACATGTTGGGCCATGAGCGGAAGGACTTCCGTGCCAACGACAACGGCGAACCATCGGTACGGCAGGCAAGCCGATTCTGGGACAAATCAATTCCAACGAACTGACGGATATTCTCGTCATCGTAGTGCGCTACTTTGGCGGTATCAAGTTGGGTACGAGTGGACTGATTGTAGCTTATAAGGCTGCTGCCGCCGAAGCCATTGCCGCTGCACCATCATTGAAAAGACGGTAGATGAGGAGGTGACTTTCCTCTTCGAATACCCCTTCATGAACGATGTGATGCGGGTGGTGAAGGAGGAGGAGCCGGAAATTCTGGAACAGTCGTATGATATGGACTGCCGTATGACGCTCCGCATCCGTCAGTCCATGATGCCGAAGTTGCGGGCACGGTTGGAGAAAGTAGAAACATTAAGGTTTGAATAATACAACAAATGGGATAAGAGCCCCTTTTAATAGGGAAGTTGTTCGTTTCCTTTAACGGAACAAGTTGTTTTCCTATGAGGAACAGACTGTTTTCTTTGCGGAAACGGTACCACTTCTTATGAAAGGCTGACTCCCCCCCTTTAAACAAAAGAAAGTTTATGGCATTTAGTGCAACAAAAAGAGAACTGGGCGAGCTCTACACCTTCTTTCGCCTGCTGGCGGATGGAGCCGTGTCATTGGGCACACCGAAAGCTGAAAAAGACGAAACCCTGCGCTGGCCCGTTGCTTGATACAGAGGGAAGAGCATGACGGTACGCGCCGTTACTATATCGAAGCGCAGGAAGTACGCGTTGTCAGCGGAACTACCGGGAAGGACGGTTCGTTTGTTCCGGGCGAGAAAGAGGAGCTGCGCTTTCCCCGCGAGGACTTTGGCGATGCGGCAACACTTATCCTGCATCTGCTGAAGAACGTTTCGGGCGAGGAAGTGGAAGTGTCCGAAGGCTTGGAAGCCTTCCTGGATGCTGCCAACATCTTCGACCTGGAAGCAAAGACGGAAGACCGTACCGACTTTTCCGTTGCCTTCTGGCATCCCGAAGCACCTCTGACGGGCTTCAATGTCCGTTGTCGTCTCGCCCCGATGAATCCGTTGCTGGACGGAGGGCGCACGGCGAATCTGAAGCTGGAGCAAAGCGGTGTCAAGTTTGCCGTGCCCACGGTGAACAAGGTGAATGCCCTGCCGGAATCTCCTACGGAAGTGGCAGAACGCATGATGATGATTGAGCGACTGGGCGGCGTGCTGAAGTATGCCGACGTTGCCGACCGCGTGTTCCGTTGCAACTTGCTGATGATAGACCTCCACTTCCCCCGCATGCTTGCCGAGATGGTGCGCTTGATGCACTTGGACGGCATCACCCGCATCAGCGAATTGACGGAGCGCATCAAGGAGATGAATCCGTTGAAGATAAAGGACGAGTTGATAAACAAGCACCGCTTCTACGAGTTCAAGATGAAGCAGTTCCTGCTGGCACTTGCCCTCGGCATGCGCCCTGCCAAAATTTATAACGGTACGGACTCTGCCGTCGAAGGCTTCTTCCTGACGGACGGCAGCGGGCAGGTACTTTGCTACCACAAATCCCGTCCGCAGGTCTTTGCAGACTTCCTTTATCAGAACACACGTTTGGAGAAAGGTGCCGTAGAGAAAGATAAATACGGCTTCTTGGAGCGCGAGAACGGCGTCTGGTACTTCAAGCTGAATGTAAAGATTGGGCTGGTGAAACGGTGAAACAGCCCCACTGAACACGTACTGATGTGCATTATCAACTATCAATTCTCAATTAAACAAATGAACGAGACATTACAAACTATCAAGGCACGCCGTAGCGTCCGTGCCTATATGGAACAGCAGGTTTCCGCAGAAGATTTGAATCTTATCCTTGAGGCGGCTACTTATGCCCCAACGGTATGCATTTGGAGACGTGGCACTTCACTGCCATTCAGAATAAGGAAGTACTGAAAGAGTTGAATGATAAAATCAAAGGCGCCTTTGCCAAGAGTGACGACCCTCATACACGGGAACGTGGACATAGCCAGACTTATTGCTGCTACTATCATGCCCCCACGCTGGTCATTGTCTCCAACGAGCCTACCCAATGGTGGGCTGCTATGGATTGCGCTTGCGCTCTGGAGAATATTTTTCTTGCAGCCAAGTCCCTCGGCATCGGTTCCTGCTGGATTAACCAGTTGGGGCAGACCTGCGACGACCCCGATGTCCGCGCTTTCTTGACAAAGCTGGGTGTACCCGAGAGCCATAAGGTATATGCTGCGCAGCCCTGGGATATGCTCCCGCCGATGCTCCGGTGAAGGAGAAAAAGGTGAAGGAAGGTACGGTGACCATCATCCGCTAAACAGAGATACCCGCAGGAGAGGTGGCGGTCAGGTAATTAATCATACATGAAGCAAAATAACGTATAATTCCGCCACTCTCCGTTGGCTTCCTCTTCACAGAGGAAATGGGTTATCGCTGCATATTGATGATGCCGCTGTCCGTATCACTGTTGTTCAGCCCCTTGTTGCCCGCCTTGTGCTTGCGTCCGAACTCGAATGTATAGCCCACGCGCAGCACGACCATCTGTCCCGTCTCCCTGACGAATGTCTCGGAACGGAAAGGAGCCACTTTGCTGATTCTTTCTTTTCCCACTTTATAGTTATTGGTGAAGGGAAACATAATACCGATTCCCGCCTGAAGGTTCTGCCGGGTGTACATTGCCATGAATGCCGTCTGGTTTTCGTTCTTCTTGATGGTTTCGCCGAAGAAATTGTTCTGCACTTTCCGGAACTGCCCGAGCAGCGAGAAGTCTTTATATTGCACTTGCGCCATCACGCTGTAATAGAATTCATCGTACATATGGCTATAGTTCAGGCCTTCCGACCAACTGCGCGTATATCCTCCCGAAGCATAAAGCGTCAAGAAATCTTTCAGTCCGAACAGTGTAGCGCCATTTATGCCGGCCATCAGTTCCGTATTCAGGCTTTGGAACGACCGCTGGTTTTCATTCTTCAGTATCAGTTTGCCGTCCTCCACGAAGATGCTTTCCATGATGGGATTGTCATAATACTGGTGGCGCACGCTCAGATTGGCATTGAACTGCTTCTTCGAATAGCTGTAAGACAAGGAGTTCGTGAACTGTTGATACGTTTTCAGCAACGGGTTTCCGCGGACTATCTGTATCGTGTCCATCGCCTGCTCCACATCAGTCAGCGAACCGAGCGACGGTATGGCAGGACTGATGTTGAACCGGTAGCGCAGGAATCCCGCCTTCTTCAGATTATAGCTCAACCGCACGGTGGGCGTGAAGGTATAGTAAGCATGGTCTTCCTCACTTTCCTTGAACCAGGCACGTGTCATTCCTACACTGCCCGCATAGCTGAAGTCCTTTACCTTGCCTTGCACCTCGAAGAAAGCGGATGTTTGCGACTGGTCCATCTTCGAGGTGGTGGGATTGGAACCTTTATACTCATTCTCTGTCCGCATCTGATAGTGGCGGGCACCGCCGCTCAGCTTCACCTCCTTGAAGCTCTTTTCATAAATGCTTCGCCGATGACGGAGCGCTTGTCGCCGTCCACTAATGTCTGGATGTCTGCCAGCGGTGCGTTCTCGTCCTTGTACTCCTTGTATTTCCGGTTGTTCTTGGTATGGATGAGCGTTCCCGTCACATTCATCTGGATGCTCTGCTGATGGGGCAGGGTATGCTGGAAGTAAAGGTCGAGCGCCGGAGAGTAGCTGGATGTGTGGTTGTTGACGTACGAATAGATGGACTCCGTGCTGCCCACTGCCCACATCTTGTTCAGTTCATTCTGGTAGGGGGCATTGCTGAGGTTGTTACGGAAGATGGCATTGAATACATATTTGTCCGCTTTCGTCAGATTGTACGTCAGATTCAGGTTGTTGATGAAGTTTAGGGAGGGAGACTCGTCTTCGATGCCTTCCTTGATGCGGTCGATGGTACGGTCGCCCAGATAGAAGGTTTCATGGGATTCGAGGCGGCTGTGATACTTGCCGTTCTTGTTGAAGTAGTCGATGCCCCATTCGGAGTTCTTGTAATTGAACTTCGCGCTCAGGAAATTCTCTCCCCATAGGGTGTGGGGCGAATCGGAGAGTTGGAAGTTCACAACACCGCCCGTTTCGCGGCGGCGCAGGATAATGTTGACTACGGCGCCCAGTTCATCGTCTCCGTACTGCTTGCCGGGGTCTTCGATGAACTCCACACGCAGTACGTCTTTGGCTCTGACGGCCGCTATCTCCTTGTCTGTCACTTTAATGCCGTTGATACGGGTTTGTACGGCCCCGCCACCGCTGACGCTCATGCTGTTGTTCAGATTGTCCACTTGCAGACGGGCAATGCCGAGATTGTTCAGCAGGTCGTAGGCACCGAATGAGCGTTTCAGCTGGCTTTCGGAAGGCAGGATGATTTGCCGGTCTACCCGCTGCAGCACATTGCTGGCAGATACCGTCACTTCACCGAGGCTCACGGCATCTTCCTGCAACTGTACATCGCCCAGGTCGAGGCTTTTATTCAGTTTCAGCAGTATGTTTTCACTTTGGAGGCCGATGAAGGAGATGGAAAGGCGGTAGTCGCCTGCCTTGATTTTATGGAGGGCGAACTTGCCTTGTGCATCCGAGGTTACTCCGGTCACCAAAGTAGAGTCTATGGTCCATAATGACACATTGGCGGCTATAACTGCTTCTTGCGAGGCGTCCGTGACGCGTCCTTTGATGGAGAGGCTCTGTGCCTGCGTACGGAGTACGGAGAGGGCAAGCAATAGTAAAAAAAGTTTGGTTTTCATAATCGTTTGTATTAGTCTGTTACTGTTGGATAGGGATGTAAAAGTCACTCTTCCGCTAAGGGAAGATGCTGAAGCTTGTATATCAGTTGTTTATACTTTCCTCGTCTGTCCGATGAAAGTTAGGAATGCATGAAGGAATAAATCTCGTACATCAGTGTCGAAACTTTGACAATCGTAAGTCCGAAGAGGAGTCCGAAGGTAATCCATAATGCAGTCTTTGCGTTATCTCTTCATGAACCGTCTTTTTTTAAGTTTGTTATATCGTTCTGTTATTTCTTCTATACTGATGCCGAGTAGCTCCATGCTGCGGAACATGTCGGCAAGCTGGTTGTCAAAAAACTCTTTCTTCTGTATTCGCATCACTTTCTTCACCGCATCTTTGGAGAGGTAGAACCCCATTCCCCGTTCCGGGTAGATGATGTCCTCCGTCTGGAGGTATTCATAGGCCTTCAGCACGGTGCGCGAGTTCACTGCCAGTTGTGTGGAGAGCTCCCTCACGGATACCACCCGCTCTTCTGCCGCCATTCGCGGGTGAGAATCTTGCTGAAACAGAAGTCTACAATCTGCTGGTATATCGGTTTGTTGGTCTTGAAGTTCATAGGCTAAAGCTGTTTTTCTTTGAGCAGGAAGTAGCTCGATGCCCATGAACCGAGCAGCACACTGATAGGAGCCGCATAATTGCAGAAAGTCACGATGGCTTGTGCACCGGCCGACAACGGATAGTTGGTGTTGGGCCATGTGGCAATGTTATCCATCCAATATCCGTCCGCTCTGGCTTCGGGCATGAGGGAGGCCACAAAAGTTACAATTCCTATGCAGACGGCAATGGAGCCTACAAAGATGGTAAAGCTTTTCAGCAGGACTTGCCGGCTGAAGGCGAAGTAGCCGATGAAGGCGGAAGCATGCAGGATTACATAGGTCAGTATCTGGGTGTTGTGTATCCGGAACATCGTGATGTGCGTTGCGAAATACTGCAGGAACTCGCTGCCGCTTAAGGACAGCAGACCTTTGAGGCAGGCTATCAGTAGACCGCAGAATAGGGGAAGCAGCAGCAGGTATTTTATCCAGATATGCAGGAACTTCTCGAATGCCGATGCCGGCAGCAGTATATCGAGAGTGGAGCTGCGTTTGCTGAAATTTGTTTCCAGCAGGCAGGGGGCCATGAGGATAAACCATAGTACGTAGCGGGAGAATTCGGTGGCAGAGGTCTGTTTGCCGTAGTAACTTCCACCGCGGTTTATGTCGTAGAGAATGCACAGGATGCAGATGAACGATACGACGGCTGCTGACCAAAGCAGGTGCCTGCCGGTCTCATTCCTTTTATATTGTTCCAGTAGCAGGAAGCGTTTCAGATTAAAAGTTGCGTTCATAGTTCTGTTTGTATGATGGATTTTCATTGAAACATGCTCTGTATCTTTTCCGGTTGTTGCAGCACCGCTTTATACAGCAGTTCGATGTCCGGTGTGTTCTCTTCTCCGTCCTCGTTGGGGAGAATGGAGAAATGGCCCGACAAGTCTTGTTCGCTGTAGATGCTTTCTGCCGGCAGGATGTCCGTACGGGCAAAGAGAAGCCGGTTACTGATTTCGTCCAGCGAACGGTTCAGTAATATTTCGCCTTTGCCAAGGATGATGAGGTGGTCCAGCAGGTTCTCGAAGTCGTGTGCCTGATGGGTGGAGATGAGCAGCGTGCTTTCATCGTCCATGCTGCGGCTGATGATACGCTTCAAGGCTTGGCGAGAGGTGATGTCCAGTCCGTTTGTCGGTTCGTCGAGTAGGATGTATGGAGTATGCAGGGCAAAGGCGTATGCCAGCATTGCCTTCTTCTGTTGTCCGTAGGAGATGGAAGAGAGTTTTTGTTTCCGGTTGATTTTCAGCTCTTCCAGGTTCAGCTCGAATTCTTCTTGATTGAAATGTGGATAGAATACGGAATGGCGTGCAGCGAAGCTGGCGATACTCTCGGTTGGCATCTGCAACTCTTCGGGCAGGAAGAAGTAACGGTTCAACCCTTCGGGCTGTCTCTCCGCCGTGTTTCTTCCGTCTATACTGCACTTTCCGTTTTTGGGGAAGAGTAGTCCGCAGATGAGATGCATCAGCGTCGTTTTGCCTACACCGTTTTCCCCCAGAAGTCCATATATACCGTTTCCTATTTCCAAAGATATATTGTTGAAAATAAGTGGATTGGACTTGTAACCGTAGCTTGTGTTCTCTATCGTTATCATAACTTTATTAGTGTTGCACTGATGTACAACACTGCAAACGTAGGGTAAGTTATGGAGAAAAGCAAGGGGGAGAGATGCTTATTAACTTCTTTTAGCGGTTGTGCGCTTGCCGTTTGCTTACAGCATCTTCACCAGTATGTCCCATACAGCCACCATGTGGCAGGCTGAACCGCCCAATACAAAGAAATGGAAAACCGAATGCATGTACCGTGCTTGCGCAAGGAGTAGAAAGCAGCTCCCGTGATGTAGCATACTCCTTCGGCAATAATCCAGTAGCAGGCTGTAGGGGAGAAGGCGAAAAGCTGCTTGAATACTACCAGTACGGACAGTCCCATCAGGATGTAACACACTGTTTCCACGTAACTGTGCTCCTCCATCTTGCGGAAGCTGACAACAGTGCCGATGATGGCGCATAGCCAGACGAAGCCGAAAAGTCCCCAGCGCCGTCTTCTCTCAATGCAATGAGCGTGATGGGGGAATAACTGCCTGCAATGTGCCAATAGATGGCTGCATGGTCCCAATGCCGCAAGCGTCGTTTCCACGGATTATGATGTTTCAGGGAGTGGTAGAGTGTGGAGGAAGATAGGAGCCGCCCATACCGAACAGATAGAGCCATACACCGAATGCTGCCCAAAGGTTCTGTGCCTGGTAGCATTTTATCAGGAATAGTGCACTTACAATTACTCCCATGGCAATGCCGATGCCATGGAGATGGATTGATGGTTTCTTCTTTTTTACTATAAAATAGTCCGTTGCGCTTTCTTTTCATCAGTCGAAGCATCCATAGCACGTTGGCAACAGTTTACGGTCTCCCAACGTGTTGTCTACACGTGCCACGTTCACCCAGAACTTGTTTTCGCGCACGCTTTCTATCGGGTAGGCTGCCTTTTGGCGGGTATAGCTGTGCTCCCACGTGTCGGCAATCACCTCATATTCGGGATGCGGGGCATTCACCAGCACGTTGTCCGTCTTGTCGCTTCGCCGTTCTTCACTTCTTGAATCTCGTCCCAGATGGTCAGCATCACCTGCACGAAGTTATCCAGTTCGGCAAGGCTTTCGCTCTCCGTCGGTTCAATCATCAGTGTGCCGTGTACCGGGAAGGGAGAGGGTGGGGGCATGATAGCCGTAGTCCATCAGACGTTTGGCGATGTCGTTTTCACTGATGCCCGTCTCTTCGTGCACCTTGCGGCATTCCAATATCATTTCGTGTCCCACGAAGCCGGTAGCACCGCGGTAAACAATGCCGTACGTATCCTTGAGGCAGGCTGCCAGGTAGTTGGCGCTGAGGATGGCTATCTTTGTGGCCCGTGTCAGCCCTTCCGTTCCCATCATGCGGATATAGCCGTAAGTAATGGGGAGGATACCTGCACTGCCGAAAGGAGCTCCGGACACCTGGTTGGCGGCATTGCCGAACAATTTGTGTCCCGGAAGGAACGGAACCAGATGCTCTGCCACGCAGATGGGACCTACGCCCGGTCCGCCGCCACCGTGAGGAGAGGCGAACGTTTTGTGCAGATTCAAATGGCAGACATCCGCACCGATAAAGCCGGGATTCGTCAAGCCTACTTGGGCATTCATATTGGCACCGTCCATATATACCTGCGCACCGCAGGCGTGTATGATGTGGCAGATTTCCACAATTTCCGTTTCAAAGATACCGTGTGTGGAAGGGTAGGTGATCATTAGGGCGGCGAGGTCCGCCTTGTTTTCTTCCGCTTTGGCGCGCAGGTCGGCCATATCCACATTGCCTTGTGCGTCGCAGGCGCAGGTCACGGTGGTAAAGCCTGCCTGGATGGCAGATGCCGGGTTGGTGCCGTGTGCGGATGCCGGTATCAGTATTTTGTTGCGGTGCCCTTGTCCTATACTTTCCAGATAGGCGCGGATGATGCGAAGTCCTGCATATTCGCCTGCCGCACCGGAGTTGGGTTGCAGGCTGACACCGGCAAAGCCGGTAATTATCTTCAGCTCTTCACTGAGGTTGCTTATCAGTTCGCGGTAACCTTCGGCCTGGTCTTCGGGCACCAGGGGATGCATGTTCATGAATTCCGGACGGCTGAGCGGCAGCATCTCTGCGGCAGCGTTCAGCTTCATGGTGCACGAGCCGAGGGAAATCATGGAGTGTGCCAGCGAGATGTCCTTGCGGTCGAGACGCTTGATGTAGCGCATCATCTCCGTTTCCGTATGGTATTTGTTGAATACTTCATGTGTCAGATAGGTGCTTTGGCGCTTCATCTCCGCGCTGATGCTACTTGCCATGGGTACGTCGCTTGTCTTTTCCCAATCCCTTCCGGCGGCAATGGCAAAGATGGAGAGCAGTACATTGACGGCAGCTATATCCGTAGTTTCGTCAATGCTCATGCCTACATCTCCATTCTTGAAATAACGCAGGTTCACTTCCTTGCTTAGAGCGATGGTACGTATCTGCTGTGCCGAAATGGTGTCGGGCAGTGCAAAGCGGAGCGTGTCGAAATATTGTGCATTGACCTGCTTGTACCCAGTCTGTTGATGCTCTTTTCCAGGAATACGGCAATGCTGTGGATGCGTTCCGCAATGGTGCGGATACCTTCCGGACCATGATATACGGCATAAAAGCCTGCCATTGTAGCCAGCAGTGCCTGCGCGGTACAGATGTTGGAAGTCGCCTTTTCACGCTTGATGTGCTGCTCGCGGGTTTGCAGCGCCATGCGGTAGCACAGCTTGCCGTATTTGTCTTTCGACCAGCCGATGATGCGTCCCGGCATATTGCGCTTGTACTCGTCACGGGTGGCAAAGTAGGCTGCCGACGGCCCTCCATAGAACATCGGGGTACCGAGCCGTTGTGTGGTTCCGAAGACGATGTCGGCTCCCCATTCTCCCGGAGGGGTGAGCAGGGCGAGGCTCAGTATGTCGGCTGCAACGGCCACTTTGCAGTTGGCTGCATGGGCTTTTTCCACGAAGGCGCGATAATCTTCCACGTTGCCGGCGGCGTTGGGATATTGCAGTACGCAGGCGAAGATGTCCGGCGTGAATTCCATTTCATGGTATTTTCCTATACGCAGCTCGATACCTTGCGGAATGGCGCGGGTATCATTACTGCCAGTGTCTGCGGGAAGACGGCTTCGTCTACAAATACCACGTTGGCGCCCGACTTTCTCGTCATGGTCGCGCGGACGCAGGGCATACATCATCGTCACGGCTTCGGCTGCGGCAGTTGCTTCGTCCAGCAGGGAGCAGTTGGCAAGGGGCATGCCGGTGAGGTCGCATACGGCAGTCTGGAAGTTCATCAGGGCTTCCAGGCGTCCTTGTGAGACTTCGGTCTGATAGGGGGTATAAGAAGTGTACCAAACGGGGTTCTCGAATACATTCCGTTGGATAACGGCAGGAGTGATGGTATTGTACCATCCATACCGATATAGGTTGTGTAAAGTTTGTTTTTGGCAGCCAGTCCTGCAATGTGCTGTCCGAATTCGTACTCCGTCATTGTCTTGGGCAGAGCCAGCGGTTCTTTCAGGCGGATGTTGGCAGGAATGGTTTTATCAATCAGCTCGTCCAGGCTTTTCACTCCTATTTTTTGGAGCATCTTCTCCTCGTCTTTTTCGCTGATGCCGATGTGGCGGTAGGCCAATAGGTCGTTTTTCATGGCTGTAATGATTTAAAAGTTTGCTGTATATTTACCGGAAGAACGGATTCTCCGCTTTTTCTATTCCTATGGTAGTCGGTGCTCCGTGTCCGGGATAGACAATCGTGTCGTTGGGCAGGATGAACAGACGGCTGCAAATATGCTCTATCAGTCGTCGAAGTTGCCGCCGGCAAGGTCGGCACGGCCGATGCTGCCTTGAAACAGTACATCCCCCGAGAACATGCAGTGGTCTGCCGCGCAATAATACACCAGGCTGCCCGGCGAGTGTCCCGGCACATGGATGGCTTCCAGTTTCGTATTGCCGAAGGTGATGATGTCTCCATCGTGCAGGTAAGTGCCCAGGGGCACGGGGGCCTCCTGCAGTTGGAAGCCGAACATGCGGCTTTGTTTCGGCGCTTCGTCAATCCAGAATTCATCGGCCTGGTTGGCTTCGGCCTTCAATCCGAACTCTTTCAGCATGAAAGGATTGCCGAAGATATGGTCCAGATGCAGATGGGTATTCAGCAGATGTTTCACATTCAGCCCATTCTTGATGATGAAGTTTTTCAAGGCCTGCTTTTCTTCTTCATAAAAACAGCCCGGGTCAATGACGACCGCTTCATTGGTTTCGTCCCAAAGCACATAACAGTTCTCCGGGAACATATTAAACTCAAATCTCTTTATTTTCATATTATGTATTTAGATTTATCCCCCTACATATACTACTTTCTTTGTCTCGAAGAACTCCTCTTCAAAGAACTCCTTCAGGTCCCACAGCGTAGTCTTGTTCTTGACGGGCATGGTTTCGTTTCCCAATTCGCCCCCCTTGAGGCAAATCAGTCCGTTGGGCAATGCATTCTGCTGTTTGGAGGAGATGTTCTTGCGGATAATCTTCAGTAGGTCTGTCAGTGGCATCACGGCACGGCTCACCACAAAGTCGAACTTCCCTTTTTCCTCTTCTGCGCGGGCATGGCGGAAGGTGACGTTTTTCAGCCCGATGCTGTTGGCTATTTCGGAGGCTACGCGTACTTTCTTTCCGATGCTGTCCACCAGATGGAATTGTACTTCGGGGAAAAGGATGGCAAGCGGGATTCCCGGAAAGCCTCCTCCCGTGCCGAGGTCCATAATTTGTGTCCCCGGTCTGAACCTGATTACCTTGCTATGCCCAGAGAGTGCAGCACATGGTGTTCGTACAAGTTCTCTATATCTTTGCGTGAAATGACATTAATCTTAGAGTTCCAGTCCAGATAGAGGTCGTAGAGTGCGGCAAACTGCCGTTTCTGTTCTTCCGTCAGGTCCGGGAAATATTTGAGTATTAAATCCATTGTGAATTTTATGTTGATAGACAATTGATTACAGTTCCTATTCACCGTCTGCCTTTATAGCACTGCTCAAGGTGATGAATTCACCGTTCATCAGATGGGCTATGTCCTCATAAGACAACGTGATTTTGGTTGCTCCCATTACGTATGGGGCAATTTCATATACATTATAATAGAAGGTGATTCCCGTTGGGTCCAGATAGAAATTCTCGATGGGCTCCAGATCGCCGGTGGTGGCGTAACCCATGTCCTCCAGCTCTTGGCGGGTGCTGACGTTGTTGTCTGCCATCAGCTGTTTCCAAAGCAAGTCGGTCAGCGCTTCCTTATAGTCGCCTTCAAAGAGGTCGTCCAGGCGGATGGGGCTTAGGGTCTTTAGGTCGAGGTTGAGGAAGGTGGACATATAGATGCCGTGTGCGCCGCCGGTATATTCGTTGTAATCTATACGGTAGGTCAGTATCAAGGTATTGCACAACTGCACATGGCTTTCGATTCCTTTATAATAGGAATACCAAGCTCCTATGCTTTCTTCGTCCTCCTTGTCCTGCTCATCCTTTTTGTACATCGGCTCCAGGTCATTGCGGTAGTCGCCGACATATTTCTCCGTATATTTCTTGACAGCTTCTTCGGGTGTCATCGCCATGTACTTGTCGCCGAAGCAAGCAGAGAGGAAGAAGGTGTTCAGACTGTCTTTCAGCCTTACGTCGGATGACTGGCTGGCGTAGGCAAAGTTGAGGATGAGGTTGCAGGCCGGCTTGGCTGTGTCTCCGAAGAGATGTGCGGTTTCGTTTACTTGTATACTGTCGAACTCCAACGCGTATGCGTTTTTGTTCACGGTGTTACCGCAAGAAAAGAAAAAGCCGCTTGCCGCAAGCAGAAGGACAAGTAGGCTGACAGTTTGCTTTTTCATATTGAATTTCGTTTATAAATCAACATATCAATCAAAAAACTTTATCGACAAATATAGAACTTATTAACGAACTGCACACATAAAAAAGGAAAAATTAATTCCGGCAAACGGTTAAAACTTTCTATCTTTGCAGCGCTTATGAAGGAACTCCGTTACATATTGGCTGTACTCTTTTCCTCCCTTATCATTATAAGCGGAGTGGGGATTTCTGTAGTTCAGTATTGCTGTGCCGGATGCGAGATGACGCAAAGCTGCTGCACTTCCGGCTGTTCCAAATGCCATAATACACATCGTGCCTCACGGCAAACATGCAAGGGTACCGGCTGTACAGCCGTCTACTACAAGGTGGATTTCGTGAAGTATGCACACGAGTCTGCTTCGTTCGTGCCATCCCTTACATTGTTTTGTGAGCAACTGCCGTTGTTTGATTACTCCTTGCCACAAGTGGCCTGTACTCCGGAAGTGCATTTCGGGGCACCGCCATATGTCATCGGCTCGCGTCATTATCTGGCGCTCTATTCCACGCTTCTCATTTAGTGTTGTTTTATACGGGGCAATGACATGAATTGTCCGGAGGGAACTGTTTGTTTTTTAATCACTTCTTTAAGTATAAAACAGAAATGAAATATAGTTTGATAGCCATCCTTCTGTTCTCTTTCACCGCCTTGCAGGCGCAGGTAAAGGGAACGGTAAAGGATAATTTGGGCGACCCGATTGCGGGTGCCAACCTCTTCTGGCGGGGAACCGCTCAAGGCACCACCACTTCGGCGGACGGTACTTTCTCCTTGTCCAAACCCAATGACAAGCATATGCTTGTAGTCAGCTTTATCGGTTTTGAGAACGATACGATACACGTCAGTAACCGCAATGAGACGCTCGACATTGTCTTGCGCGAAGGGGTGGAACTGAGCGAGGTGAATGTGGTCAGCCGTAAGTTGGGCACCATGAAGCTGCGTAACAGTGTGATGAACGAAGATATGATAAGCAGCGCCGAGTTGAGCCGTGCCGCCTGCTGTAACCTGGGAGAAAGTTTTGTGACCAATCCCTCGGTGGACGTCACTTACTCTGACGCCGCCACCGGTGCCAAGCAAATCAAGCTTCTCGGCTTGTCCGGTACGTATGTGCAGATGATGACGGAGAATATCCCCAACTACCGCGGCGCTGCCGCCCCCTACGGACTGGGTTATGTACCCGGGCCATGGATGCAGAGTATTCAGGTGAGCAAGGGCAGTTCGTCCGTGAAGAACGGCTATGAGGCCATCACGGGACAAATCAATGTGGAATTCAAGAAACCCCAGTTGCCCGAAGCCGACTGGTTCTCCGCCAATCTCTTTGCCAGCAGTACCAACCGTTATGAAGCCAATGCCGATGTCACGGTGAAACTCTCCAAACGCTGGAGCACCTCTTTGCTGGCGCATTACGAGAATGAGACCAAAGCTCACGACAACAACGACGACGCTTTGCCGACATCCCCCGCGTGGAGCAGTACAACCTCTGGAACCGCTGGGCATACATGGGCGACCGCTACGTTTTCCAAGCAGGCATCAAAGTGCTTACGGAAGACCGCAACAGCGGGCAAGTCAGCCATGGCAAAACGTCCCTGGCAGACCCTTATAAGATAAGTATAGGTACCGACCGCTACGAAGCTTTCACCAAGAACGCCTATATATTCAACAAGGAGAAGAATACCAACCTGGCATTGATTCTCTCCGGCTCCCTGCACAAGCAGGATGCCTTGTACGGACGGAAAATCTACGATGTGGACCAGCACAACGCTTATGCCTCCTTGCTGTTCGAGACGGAACTGACCAAGCGTCAAAGCCTTTCTGCCGGACTGAGCTTCAACTATGACTCCTACGACCAGCACTACCGCCTGGACAATGACGCCGCACAGCCTTTGACGAAGAAATTCACCAAAGAGGCCGTCCCCGGCGCCTACGTGCAGTACACCTACAACTGGGACGATAAACTGGTGCTGATGGGTGGCATCCGCGGCGACCATAGCAGCGAGTACGGCTATTTCGTCACCCCGCGTTTCCATGTGAAGTACAATCCCAACGAGTATGTACATTTCCGTCTTTCGGCAGGAAAAGGATACCGCACGAACCATGTGCTGGCCGAGAATAACTACCTGCTGGCAAGCAGCCGCCGGATAGACATCGCCAAACGTCTTGACCAGGATGAGGCCTGGAACTATGGCGCAAGCACTTCCGCCTATATTCCCTTGTTAGGCAAAACCTTGAACCTGAATGCGGAATACTATTACACGGATTTCAGCAAGCAGGTGGTGGTAGACATGGATACGGACCCGCATGCCGTTCTGTTTTACAACCTTCACGGCCGTTCCTATTCGCAGGTAGTGCAGGTGGAGGCAAGCTATCCGTTCTTCCCGGGTTTCACCTTTACCGCGGCTTACCGTTGGACGGATGCCAAGACGAATTACAACGGAGAGCTGATGGAGAACCCCCTTACCAGCAAATATAAAGGTTTGCTGACGGCTTCCTATCAGACACCTTTGGGGTTGTGGCAATTTGATGTAACTTTGCAACTGAACGGTGGCGGGCGCATGCCGGCTCCGTATGAACTGGAAAATGGCGGCTGGTCGTGGGAAAGGCGTTATGGCGGCTTCGAGCAGTTGAGTGCCAGGTGACACGTTATTTTCGCCGCTGGTCTATATACGTCGGTGGCGAGAATCTGACGAACTTCAAGCAGAAGAACCCCATCATCGACGCTTCCAACCCCTGGGGAAGCAACTTTGATGCTACGATGGTTTGGGGACCCATGCATGGAGCAAAAGCCTATGTAGGTGTCCGTTTTAACTTGCCGAGAATATAATATTATTTATTAAATCAATAGCGAAACAATGAAAACAAGAAGATTTTTAATGACTTTGGCAGTTGTACTCTTCTGTGCATCTGCCGCAATGGCAAAAGACATCCGTACAGCCGTGTTCAAGGTAGCACAGATGAAGTGTGAGAACTGTGTAAGGAAGATAAACAATAACATCCGTTTTGAGAAGGGACTGAAGGACTTCCACACAGACCTGAAGACAAAGACGGTAACCATCACGTATGATGCCGACAAGACCAATGTGGAAAAGTTGAAAGAAGGTTTCCAAAAGTTCCATTATGAAGCGGAGTTTGTCAAGGAAACCAAGCAGGACGATAAGAAGTAATTGAACAAACTGCTCATTCCGGTTTGTTGCTTTATTAAAGCGGAACAACAACCAATCTAAAAAATAAATCGAATGAGCAATATAATTACTAAGCACAATCCCGTGCCGGATATGCACAGCACGG
>ENA-OQJX01000320-OQJX01000320.1-human-gut-metagenome-genome-assembly--contig:-NODE-320-length-28523-cov-2.165199_pt1 | contig 28523 bp, 35 predicted proteins | sample MGYA00242615_ERZ504782 | MGnify/ENA primary metagenome ERZ504782 (study PRJEB26092, sample SAMD00036354) | human gut metagenome | host: Homo sapiens | study: EMG produced TPA metagenomics assembly of... | reverse complement strand
CTATTTGGCTGCGCAATGTACGCCGCATGGCAAATAGTAAATAGTAAATTGTAAAATAGTAAATAGTACCATGCAGCGTTATTGCGCAGCAAATAGTAAATTGTAAATTGTAAAATTGTAAATAGAAATAGTATGTTGAACCGCATTAACCAACTTTTCCAGGACAGCCCCAAGAATCTGCTGTCCATTTACTTTTGTGCAGGCTGTCCCAACCTCGACGGTACTGCCGACGTTATCCGTGCCCTCGAAAGAAACGGAGTCAGCATGATTGAAATCGGAATTCCGTTCAGTGACCCCATGGCCGACGGCATTGTCATTCAGAACGCCGCCACCCGCGCCCTGCACAACGGCATGTCCCTCCGTCTGCTTTTCGAACAATTGCGCGACATCCGTCGCGATGTCCGCATCCCGCTTGTCCTTATGGGATACCTCAATCCCATCATGCAGTTCGGCTTCGAAGCTTCTGCCAGAAGTGCGTGGAATGCGGCATCGATGGCGTCATCATTCCCGACCTCCCTTTCCGCGATTACGAAGAGAGTTACAAAGCCATCGCCTCGAAGTATGACATCCGTGTCATCATGCTCATTACCCCCGAAACCAGCGAAGCCCGCGTCCGCGAAATAGACGCCCACACCGACGGATTCATCTATCTGGTGTCCAGTGCCGCTACCACCGGTGCCCAAAAAGACTTCGACACCCGGAAGCAAGCCTACTTCAAGAAGATAGAGGATATGAACCTGCGCAATCCACGCATGGTAGCTTCGGCATCAGCAACAAGCAGGACATTCGATGCCGCTTGCGCCCACTCATCCGGTGCCATCATCGGCAGCCGCTTCGTCACGCTGCTCAACGAGAAGGAAGGAGATGCGGAAAAGGCTATCAGGCAGTTGAAGGAAGATTTGAAACAGTGAGCTTATTCAAATTTCATACAATATATTTTTCGCAATGAAAAAATAAAAGAGACAAAATCTGCAAAGAACTTGTCTCTTTTATTTTCTCCCCATCTCATATTTCACTTATCTTTGTGCCCGAAAAAAGCTCTAATACGAATATCATGAAAGTCGATTGCCCTTCCGTACTATTGATTTACACTGGCGGAACTATCGGAATGATAGAAAATCCCGAGACCGGTGCGCTTGAGAACTTCAACTTCGACCAACTGCTGCAGCATGTCCCCGAGCTGAAGCGCTTCAACTACCACATCTCTTCCTATCAGTTCGACCCACCGATCGACTCTTCCGACATGGAGCCTTCCCTCTGGGCAAAGATTGTAAAAATCATCAACTACAACTACGACAATTTCGACGGCTTCGTCATCCTGCACGGTACCGATACGATGGCCTATACAGCCTCCGCCCTCAGTTTCATGCTCGAGAACCTTTCCAAGCCGGTCATCCTCACCGGTTCCCAGCTTCCCATCGGCACCCTGCGCACCGACGGGAAAGAGAACCTCATCACCGCCATTGAAATAGCCGCCGCCAAGCATCCGGACGGTACCCCTATCGTCCCCGAAGTGTGCATCTTCTTCGAGAACGAGCTGATGCGGGGCAACCGTACCACCAAAATCAATGCCGAGAATTTCAACGCTTTCCGCTCCTTCAACTATCCCCCACTGGCAAAGGCAGGCATCCATATCCGCTATAACGAGCACCTCATCCGACGCCCCGACCCGTCGCGCCCCATGAAGCCGCACTACCTTTTCGACACCAATGTCGTAGTGCTCACCCTCTTTCCCGGCATCCAGGAAAGCATTATCAACTCCGTGCTTCATGTTCCCGGCCTGAAAGCCGTTGTCCTCAAGACTTTCGGTTCCGGCAATGCCCCCCAGAAAGAATGGTTCATCCGCCAGCTGAAAGAAGCCAGCGAACGTGGCATTGTCATCGTCAACATCACCCAATGCCAAAGTGGCGCCGTCGAGATGGGACGTTACGAAACCGGTCTGCAACTTCTCCAGGCAGGTGTCATCAGCGGCTATGACAGTACCCCCGAATGTGCCGTCACCAAACTCATGTTCCTCCTGGGGCATGGACTGGACCAAGCCGAAATCCGCCACCGCATGAATTCCGACCTGGCAGGAGAAATCACCAAGATTCAGTAAAGCGACAATACAGAGGGCATTTAGTAATATTGATAATTTTCAAGACAAACTTGCATTATCTATCCATACAAAATCGTTAAAAAGCGTTAACCAACACGCTTTTATCCCCCATTAATAAAGCTTATTAGTTTAAATAAACGTACTTTTGCTTACAATCAAGCAAAACAAATGTAAAATATGGGAGAAAATACCCTATACAAACGCTTTCTGCCGCTTGTTATTCTTACAGTAGGCATACTGCTGCAGGGTTGTAAAGACGATGTTTTTAACCCCGAGAAAGTGAAAGCAGCCTATCAGGACAGGTTTCCGGTCAAGAACATAGACCCGGCTATGGATTGGAAAATGACTCAGCAGGTCCGGGTCAATGTTTCTGTATCCGAAGATACCGGCATCGACTACACCATACGTATTTACGACAAGAACCCCTTAATCAGCCGGTCATCTGCCAAACTGCTGGCAGAAGGCACCACCAATAATGCAACTGTATTTACTACCGTCATGGACTGCCCTTCTGTGCTGACGAGCGCTTTTGTGTGCCGCACCGATGCACACAGCCGCAACATAGTAAAATACGTATCCATCCAAAACGGTCAGCTCCACGCCGCTTTCGGCAGTTCCCCTGCAACTACACGTGCCGCATGGACACGCAGTGTCAGCATCGAGACCTATTCACCGGAAAAGTCCGAGGCGGAAATCACCGCAATGCTATCAAGTGCCGAAGAAATAAGGCCGAATACCGATTTTCAAAACGGAAAAGCCTACAAAATCTCCAAAGACAATATATATAGGAATAAAATCAGCAAGGACGGCATGGGAAGTGACAATCCGGCCATCATCATCATTGAAGGCAGCTGGGAACCCAATGGAAACAACATGACCGTTGAACGAGGCTTCGAATTCTATGTGATTGACGGAGGGGAAATCGTGATACCGGACGAGCACACCTTCACTTTAGTGCAATCCAGCCGGTTTATCGTCTACGCGGGTGGAACCATCAAAGGGAACGACATCGAATTGACCAACGCATCCGGAGGCAGCTACAACTACAATGCCGGCACTATGGAAATAGACGATTTCCATGTCAACCAGGAAGGGGCATTCTATAATTGCGGTACCGTGCGTGTGGATGAAATGGACTTCGACAGCGGATGCAAATTCATCAACCAAGGCAAAGCTATATCGGGAAAACCAATAGCAGCATCACCATAGACAACGGATGCTACTTATATGTAGAAGAATTTGTCGGCACACTGAACATGGGAGACACCTCTTCTGCAGAGATAGAGGATTTCGAGGGCCATAGCAACAAATACAACACCAGAATCACGATGGGTGACAACTCCATGATAACCGTGCTTGATGAAGCGGAATTGTCACAAGCACAATTTATGGGTCCAAACAATGAATATGCACTGGTAAAAATCAATAAAATTGAAGATATAGGAAATTTCTCCAGCCAGGGAAACATTCATTATGAAGTGAAAGAAATTGACGATGATATCACCGAGGACAGGTGGGAAGCCAAATTCCTCGATGCCATCAAGAACACCCAAGGAACCATATCCAAATGGGGAGAATCCCCCATCACCATTCCTGCCGGAGACTGTACGGGCGAAGGCAACACCCCGGACGAGTCCGGCTCAGAGACTCCTACAGACCCGGTCTCCTATACGTATGTATTCGAAGACAACTTCCCGTTGGTAGGCGACTATGACTTCAACGACGTGGTCTTGGACGTGGAGACCCGCTATCACCGCGAGCAAAAGACGAACCACATCAAGCGCATACAGCTCGACGTGACCCTTGCTGCGGCAGGAGCAACCAAAGCATTGGGCGTAGGGCTACGGATTACCGGAATCAATAAATCCGATATCCGGGAAATCAAAACCGGAGGCGACGATTCGCGTTTCCAGGAGTCATTCAACAGCTCGTACAACAAATTCAGGTACAATAACATTACTTATATGGAAGATTCCGATCCGAGTGTCGTAATCCCCATCGCAGGCGAAGTGCACAATGTATTTGGAGTTGAACCGGGTGAGATGGTAAACACCGGCATTGGAGTAACCGCCAAAAAGTACACTTATGAAGTCATTATTGAACTGGCAGACCAAACCCGGACAGAGCCCCCATTCTCAAAAGACAATCTGGACTTCTTCATCTGTTATCAATATAAAAGCATGGAACAACGCATGGAAGTCCATCTTTACGAATTTTGGGGATATGGCGCCACTGCCGCCGGAACCATACAGCAAGAGAATCTTGACTTGGCAGGCAACAACACGTGGGCAATCTGCGTGCCGTATGGCTTCCGCTATCCCAAAGAAACCATCAATGTGTCACGTACTGATATCCCCGAGGCAAGCGCATATCCGGAATTCATCTATTGGGCCCAAGACAGAACCCAGTATACGGAATGGTACGAACACCCGGTAGAAGAAAATGTATATAGATAAATATAGCAAACAACTATCATAAACAATGAAACAAATATTATTTGTAGATGACAAACCTGCCATAGGCAAGGTACTCTCGGTCTATTTAGGGAAAGAGAATGAGCTGGTTTATTTCGAAGATCCCGTCAGGGCCATAGAATGGCTGAATGAAGGGAACGAGCCCGCTCTCATCATTTCGGACATACGCATGCCCAAGATGACCGGCAGTGAATTCCTGGCATATCTGAAAGGCAATTCACTTTTCAAGGACATTCCGGTTTGTGATGCTTTCCAGTGAGGAAAGTACCACCGAGCGCATCAACCTGCTCGAAGCCGGAGCCGAGGATTTCATACTGAAACCTTTCAATCCTATGGAACTGAAAGCCCGCATCAAGAAATTCCTCTAAACAACAAAATCAATGGATATGTTATATTATATCTACATAGGCAGCAACCACGCCACTATCGACCACTTAAGTAAAGTTACGGGAGGCATGTTCATGGCTGTTTCATCCTGCAACAAGGCAACGAAAGTCATCGACGGCATCCGCGAACGATATAACACATCTATCCTTTACGAACAAAGCGACCCTCAAAAAGACTGTGAAAACATCACTTTCCTGCACAAGCGTTTCCCACGCGTCTACATCATCCTTGTCACCGAGGAGCTGCAGAAGGAAAACCGCAAGCTCTATCTGCAGGCAGGTGTCAATAACACCCTCTCCCCTACGACCCATGAGGGGAATCTGCAACAAATGACAAAATTCCTCCAACTGCGCAAGGAGCATAAGTTGCAGGAATTCAGCCAGTCACACCGTAAGATATTCAACACCTTCCACCTGCCTGTGTGGAAGCGTATCTTCGACATCCTTTTTGCCGTTGCCGTACTGATTGCACTGTCTCCGATATTCATTGTGACAGCCATAGCCATCCGCATGGAAAGCAAGGGAAAAGTGATTTACAAGTCCCAGCGCGTAGGCAGCAACTACCAGATATTCAACTTCCTGAAGTTCCGCTCCATGTACACCAATGCAGACAAGCGCCTGAAGGAGCTGAATGCACTCAACCAATACAAGATGGAAGAAGAACTGACGGACGAGCAGCCCGATATCCGCTTCGACGACCTGACCGGCACTTCCGAAGAGGAGGCTACCCTGCTGATTTCGGACGATTTCGTCATCTCCGAAGAAGACTTCCTCAAAAAGAAGGCCCAAGAAAAACAGAATACGTTCGTCAAGATAGAGAACGATCCCCGCGTCACCCGCGTAGGCCGTTTCATCCGCAAGTACAGCATTGACGAACTGCCGCAGCTGTTCAACGTCCTCAAAGGAGACATGAGCATCGTGGGCAACCGCCCGCTCCCCCTCTACGAGGCCGAGCTGCTGACCAGCGACGCATATATCGAGCGCTTCATGGCCCCCGCCGGACTGACGGGACTGTGGCAAGTGGAGAAACGAGGCGGTGCCGGGAAGATGTCGGCCGAAGAGCGCAAGCAACTGGACATTAAGTACGCCAAAGAATTTTCATTCTGGCTGGACATGAAGATACTGTGCAAGACGCTGACAGCGTTTGTGCAGAAAGAGAATGTATAAAAATAAAGACAACAGGAATTATATGGCTTTAGAGATGATAAAAAGATATATCACGTCCATCATTTACAGTGTAATCCTCTTAGGATTGTTGGGGGTACCTTTGTCTGTGGCTGCGCAGCAGGAGTTGACACGGGAGGAGCGCATCAAGATATTGGAAGCCTTAAAAGCCGAAGATGAAAAAACAAATATCAGTACAGTTGGTCTGATAACTTCAAGTATGCCTACGGAAATAGACAAATTAGAGCTTCCTCCCCTTTCTGTTTTTTTGGATGCTGTGATAGAAAATGCAACGGTAAAGCGTGCCCAATCACAAGTAGAACAAGTCAGAAACCAATACCGCCTGCAAAAGCGGAATTGGTGGAATTATTTCCGATTCAACGGGAATTATTCTTACGGACGATATAATGTGATTGGTAATGCTAGCGATGAATTCACCCCAATGTACCAAACAACGATGTCAAGTGCCCAACATAATTTTAACGTAGGCGCCAGTGTCGGTATCAGTTAGGAGAATTGTTCAATCGTCCGTTAAAGCTCAAAGATTACCGTTATCAAATAGAACAACTCCAATATTCACAAGAAGAAGTGATGGAACAACGAAAGCTGAGAGTGTTGGAAGCCTATAATGCAGTTACCGAACAACTGGCAACCATCAAAGCGAAGGCCGAATCGGCTGCATTATACAATGCACAAATGAAGATTTCAGAGAATAATTTCATACAAGGCACTATTGACATAATCTCATTGTCTCTAGAACGTGCCCGCCGTTCCGGCGCCGTTGTTTCTTATGAGCAGGCCCGGGTAGCTTTGCACAACTCTATCGTTCTACTAGAAATGTTGACAAATGTAAAGGTCATTAAAGATAAATAACTCTTTATGGATATAGTACAATTTTTAACCCAATTCTTTTACCGCATCCGTTATTGGTTGCTGTGGGGAAGTCTCATAGTTACCGCATTGGTAATCTATTTTACCCAGTTCCTTCCCTTCAACTATACGGTAAATAGCAGTCTCTATGCTGGTATAACCAACAGCACCAATCTGGATGGAACAGAATTGTTGAATATAAATAGTACCTTTGACAATATCATCAATATTGCCAAATCCAAAAGTACATTGGAAAAAGTTTCCATCCGTCTGCTCGCCACCAACTTGGTCCATGGCGATGAATGGAAAGACAATATGTATATTCAAGCCAAACATTATCGCCAACTCATTCAGGCCACTCCCAAAGAGGTTCTTGCCTTAGTCAATCGTTCGTCTGTAGACAAAACAACAGAAAACCTCACAAAATATCGCAAGGAAAGTGGACAGAATTATATTTATGCAATCTTCAGCCGTCCCACTGCCTACTACAGCTATGCAGCATTGAACACGATTGACGTAAAGCGGTTGGGAACCAGCGACTTGATAGAAATCAATTACACAACTACCGATCCGGGTATTGCCCAAAATACGGTCAAGATACTGGAGGACGAATTAATGAAAGCTTATGAAATTCTGCGTTTCAGTGCCACAAACAATGTCATTGCCTATTTTGAGGAGGAAGTCAGAAAAGCTAAAGCCCTTTTGACAAGAGAAGAAGATGATTTAACTGATTACAGCGTTAAGGAGCAAGTCATCAACTATAACGAGCAATCGAAAGCATTGGCTCTGACCAAATATGCTGCTGATGACCGCATAGAGGCCTCTCAACGTACTTATGAGAGTGCTGTGGCATTACGCAAGATGTTGGAAGAGAAAATGGACATTCGTGCCAAAATAATCCGTACCAATACAAATCTGCTGCAAGAGTTGGAGAAAGTCAGCAATTTGAATCAGAGTATTATGGAGCATGAAATTTTCACAACAGAGAAAAGCCAACAGAGCAGTGAAAAGCTCCTCAAAGAAAAAGAAAATCTTAAAAAGGCGGAAGAGAAAATCAGCCATCTTTCCGACAATTTGAACGAATATAGTTTTTCCAAGGAAGGAGTAGGTATTAAAAACATGGTGGATGAATGGCTTATGGCTTGTATTAACGAAGCAAAAGCTAAAGCAGAATTGCAGGTACTTTCAAATCGCCAAATTGATATCATCAACGAATACGCTCATTTCTCTCCTATAGGTACCCAAGTAAAACGAAAAGAACGTGCCATAGGCATTGCCGAAGATACCTATCGCCAGCAGTTAAAAGGATTGGCAGATGCACACTTGCGTTTGCAAAATATAAAAATGACCACCGCTAACCTACAGATTATTTCAGATCCCAATTATCCGTTGACAGATAACGGTCGAAAAAGAGCCGTTATTATTATAGCAGCATTCTTTGGCAGCCTGATATTTATTACCGCCTACTTCCTGCTCATCGAGTTACTGGACCGTACCCTTCGCGACCCCATACGCAGCAAACGTCTGACGGGATTACCTGTTATTGCTGCCTTCAACGGTATCAGCAATTTAAAATATCGTGGTTTCCTTAAGGCATGCAACCGTTTGGCAGCCGCATACAGTTGTCGTCAATTAAATAACTATTTGCAGCCCGGACGTCCCACTATAATAAATCTGCTCAGCATGAACGCCCGCGAAGGTAAATCATTTCTTGCCAAATACTTTATCCAGTACTGGGAATCGGAAGGTATTCGGGTACGCCTTGTAGAACATAACCATGATTTTGAAATAAAAGACAAAATATATGTACAGGCTCAAGAACTTTCCGATTTTTGGCAATTAAATGAAGCAGAAGAAATACCGGATGTCATACTGGTAGAATACCCTTCCGTCAATGTAGCATCACTGCCTATACCCGTTCTGAAAAAAGCGGATTTTAATCTATTGATAGCCAATGCCTGCCGTTTGTGGGGTAAGGATGACGACAATCGTTTAAAACCGTTGAAAGACGAACTGGCAGACACTCCATTATTCCTTTATCTGAACAATGCCGACCGTGAAGTTGTAGAAGCCTTCACCGGAGAACTGCCTCCGAAGACTCCGGTACACTCCTTCTTCAGCCGATTGGCACAATTAGGCCTGACTTCAAAACCAGCAGCCGTTAAATAATGACCAGAAATATGGGAATTGCAACAAGACACATATCTCCACAAATAGCTTTATCCGCCGTGCTTTTTATCGGTCTGGCGGCTATAGCCTATCATGCACTAAATGACCAATTGCTGAAGGCATTTCTTGTTGTCCTCATCCCCATTGCCATAATTTATATTATATTGTCGATAAAACGTCCTTTGATTGCACTTATCACTTATGGAACGCTCTGCTATTTCTGGGGAGTCATTTATCGCACCTTTATCCGAGTCAACGGCATCAGCATACTCTTGGACATCGGAATGTTATTCTTTCTATTTTGCATGATATTGCATTCCCCTTATTCCAAAGACATCAAGTGGAGACGTTCTTTCAATGTGGTTACGGTGCTTACGCTATTTGGTTTGTCTTTTGTTTTCTGGAAATAGTCAATCCCAACGGATTGACAGAGGCATGGGTAAACTCCAGAGCCATGTATCCTGCCACACTGATATTCATCATCCTGCTGACAGCTTTCTTTACGCGTTTTAAATTAGTAAAGGCATTGATAATGATTATAGCCATATTTACAACCATATCATTTATCAAGCTAATGATACAAAGATACATAGGCTGGGACCAGTATGAGACAACCTGGCTCTATTCATCCGAAAGTTACCGTACCCACCTTCTCCGCACCGGTATCCGATATTTCTCTACATTTACCGATGCGGGCAATCATGGTTCAAACATGGGCAATATAGCACTGGTATACAGCATCATCTTTTTTTATACCAAAGGGGAAAAAATACGTTGGTTCTATCTGGCAATCGCTATAATGGGAGTTATCGGGCTATTCATGTCCGGCACACGCGTGCAATGATTGTCCCATTAGGAGGATTAGTCCTTTTCTGCCTAATCAATAAAAGTATAAAGTTCACATTGGCAAGTGCATAGTAGGAATCGGAATATACATTTTCTTTGCCTTCACCTATATCGGTGAAAGCAATGCTATGATCAGCCGTATGAGAACTGCCTTTAAACCCACCCAGGACGCATCCTTCAATGTACGTATTGAGAACCAGAAGAAGATGGCCGAGTACATGAAAGACAGGCCGTTCGGCGAGGGAATAGGATTGGCCGGAGTAGAAGCGCGGAAATATGGAAACCGATATATCACAACCTTCCCGGTAGATTCATATTATGTCAAAATATGGGTACAAACCGGCATTGTGGGACTTATATTGCATATTGCCGTATTATTAATTTGTCTGTTTTGGGGATGTTATCTCATCATGTTCAAAGTGAGAAATACAGAATTTCGAGGTATACTTACCGCTTTTATATGCGGACTATTTGGATTAATGTTAAGTGCATACGGAAATCAGTTTTTCGGACAGCCCAATACGCAATTTATCCTATGGACATTCTTTGCATGTATCGTCAATAGTCCTTATATTGACAAGCAACTCCTCGAAGAGAAACGACAATTATTAACGAAATAATAAACAGTAACTATATGAACGAAATCTTTTCCATATTCAATCCGGACTGGTGGATGGACGAAAACAACAATGCCCTGCAAATGGGAGATGCTATCTTGTTTTTGATTTTCCTGCTCCCCATTGCCTATTTGTTCATCTATTCTCTCGCTTCTCTGAGAAAGTACAAGAATCCCTATCCCCATGCAAATATACAACACCGTTTTCTTGTTGTATTCACCGTCCTGCGTGACGGCAAAGAGGTTATCAGCAGTATCAACACTTTCCTTGACACGCAAAACTATCCGCGCGAGAAATATGACATTGCGGTCGCTGCCACCCAACTACCCGAGGAGGATCTTATCACACTTCTTCAGATGCCGGTCAATATTGTAGTGCCCGATAAGGAAAGTTGTACCAAAGTATACGCTATCCAGCAGGTCATGGAACGTTATTCTCCACACGAATATGATATGGTAGTTATTTTCAACTCCGACAACCGTGTAGTGCCCAACGCACTTGACTTATTCAACAATGCATATTATTCGGGATGCGATTCCATCCAGGCACACCGTATGGCTGAGAACCTGAATACCAGTATTGCTGTCCTTACGGCTGCCAGTGAAGAAATCAACAACCATATATTCCGCAAGGGTCAAGTAACTCTGGGATTCTCTTCAGCCTAATCGGTTCGGGGATGGCTTTTGATTTTGCGATGTTCCATGAAATAGCTCCTACATTGAAAGGAAGCGACTTCAGCAAAGCAATGGAAGTAGCTTTGCTGGAACAAAACATATATACAGAATACTTGGAAGAAATTGTCTGTTACAGCAAGAAGAAGGACAATGCGTACGGCTATAACGAAGAGCGCCAGCGCTGGATTGCCTCCCAGTACAGCAGCACTTTCCTGGCATTGAAGCGCCTTCCCCTTGCCTTCCTGCAAGGGCGGTGGGATTATTGCAATAAACTGGTACAGTGGATTATGCCTTCTCGCCTGCTACTTATCGGACTTACCGTCCTCATAGCTATAGGGATGACTTTCTTGGACTGGACACTCTGCTTTAAATGGTATATACTGCTGTTAGCCATTGGCGTCACCTTCCTTATGGCAATGCCCGAAGGGGAAATAGCCCGCCATTTCCGTAAAGCAGTTTGGGCCATGCCTATACTGATATTCTCAAGTATATTCAGCCATATAGGACGCTTTTTCGGCAAAAAAAGAAAAAGATAACAAGCATCAGTAACCATGAAAATAGCGATTGAAGCTCAACGCATCTTCCGCAGTGACAAGCACGGAATGGACTTTGTCATTCTGGAAACTCTAAAAGAGTTGCAGAAGCGTAAGGACGGGAACCACTATTATGTGCTGGTTTCTGCGGGCGAAGACCGCTGTCTGGAAGAATCGGAGAACCTAAGCATCATAGAAGTGCATTGTCCCTCTTATCCATTATGGGAGCAAGTGGCATTACCTTATACTGTACAGCAATTGCAGGCAGACCTGCTACATTGTACATCCAATACAGCTCCGTTGTGGTGCCCGGTCCCCTTGGTACTGACATTGCATGACATCATCTATCTGGAACCGCGGCAGCACCGCAGCCCTTCGCTCTATCAGGAAATGGGATGGCACTACCGACGGATGGTTGTTCCAAGAATATTGAAGAAGTGTAAAAAGATAATCACAGTGTCACATTTCGAATGCAACCGCATCCGGGAAGCGTTGCACCTGCCGGAGCAACAGATAACAGCTGTATACAACGGATACAATAAACACTTTATCCCTCGGACACCCCACTCCAACATCATCAAAAATACATCCCACAAGAAGGTTTTCTGTTCTTCTTGGGCAATACCGACCCCAAGAAAAATGCAGCACGCACACTGAAGGCTTATGCCTCTATCTGGAAAAATCGGCTGTGAAACGTCCGTTGCTGATAGCCGATTTGAAAGAGGAATATATTGACGCCCTCCTCCGGCAAGAGCAAATCACAGAAATAAAGAAACAGTTGTTTTATCCGGGCTACATTGACAACCAAGATTTGGCAGCCCTTTATAATACAGCCTTCACCTTTTTATACCCTTCCCTGCGCGAAAGTTTCGGCATTCCCATACTCGAAGCCATGGCTTGCGGCACTCCCGTCATTACAAGCCACACTTCGGCCATGCCCGAAGTGGCAGGTGAAGGAGCAGTTCTTATCAATCCGGAACAACCGCAACAAATAGCCGATGCCTGATTAAATTGGAAAATGACGCGGACTTCTATCAAAAACAAGTAGACTATGGGCTGGAACGTGTGAAACTCTTTTCATGGAGGAATACAGCTGAAGCATATTCGAAGATTTATCGCGAAATACAGAAGAAACAATCATTAGAAACCTAAATAAAAGCCATAGGTATGAAAGACTTTATCATTACCAGCCTGCAGACGTGGGACATTGAAATAGGAAGCACCATCAAGAATACGGCGCTAGAAATTTCAAAGCAGAACCGAGTGCTCTACATCAATACACCTATGGACTATTCCACCCGGCTGAAAGGCAACAAGCAAGCTCCCTCCTACATACGCCGTATGTCTGTCATCAAAGGAGAAGCTTCTCCCCTGCGGCAAATCAACAAAAACATGTGGGTACTGGACTGCCCGTTCACACTTTTGTCCGTAAACTTTCTACCGCTCCCTTGTTCAACTTCTTCAACAGACAGAACAACCGCCGTATCGGCCGGTGGATTGTGCAGCAAGCTGCACAACTCGGTTTTAAGGACTACATCCATCTTATTGATACGGACATCTACCGCAGCCGGTATCTGAAGGAATACATTCATCCGGTGCTATCCATCTACTACCGTCGCGATTACATCATCGGAGAAGCCTATTGGCGCAAGCACGGTACCCGCCTCGAGCCAGAGCTGGCCGCTTCTGCAGACATTGTATTGGCGAACTCCAGCCGCTTCGCTGCAGAATTGCTAGCCTATAATCCGGAGACATATCCGATAGAAACCGGAGTGAACATAGAGCTGTATCGATGCTTCCCGAAGCTACGGCATCACCCACCGACATAAAAGGAATTCCCCACCCCATCATCGGATACATGGTACTGTAAACAGTACCGCCTGGACGGAGATTTGCTCTATGAAATAATCAGACAACGCCCCGAATACAACTTTGTGTTCACCGGACCGGAAGATAACGGATTCCGCCAACACCGTATCCACACACTGAAGAACGTCCATTTTCTCGGGCAAAAAAAAACAAGTGAATTGCCTGCATATATTGCCACCTATGACGTTTGCATAAACCCACAAATAATAAACGACATCACCGATGGCAACTACCCGCTGAAAATTGACGAATATCTGGCAATGGGCAAACCGACCGTGGCAACCAGTACCCACACCATGCGCAACATCTTTGCAGGCTACACGCACTTGGCCACGAACCCGCAAGAGTGGCTTTCTGCCATTGACCACGCCATAACCGAATCCGATGACAAAAAATTGGCACAACAACGCATATCCTTCGCTGAAACCCACAGTTGGGGGCACAGCGTGAAGAAAATTTATAGAATCATTGAGCATTTCAATAATAGAATATTATGAATTATCGCAACATCGATGACTTGAACCACTGCATCCTGCAACATCTCAGCATACTGCCACGTGATTTTGACCTGATAGTGGGCATCCCTCGCAGTGGCATGTTTCCCGCCAACCTGCTGGCACTCTATTTGAATCTGCCAGTAACAGACTTGGACTCATTCCGCAACGGACACATCTATCAGACCGGAGAACGTGGCAAAACTTTCAACATGACCCACATCCGCAAAGTATTAGTGTAGATGACAGCATTGCCACCGGAAACGCCATAAATAAATGCCGAACATTGCTGAAAGCTCTCAATGACAACTATGAAATAAAATATTGTGCCATTTACAGTGTGCCTGAACATACCAGAAGCGTGGATTATCATTTTGAGATTCTGGATTATCCCCGTTTCTTCCAGTGGAACATAATGAACCATGGAATCCTGAAAAAAGCATGTTTGGATATTGACGGGGTTCTTTGCGTAGATCCTACTCCCGAAGAAAATGATGACGGACCACGCTACCGCGAATTCCTACTGAACGCCCAACCCTTATTCATTCCCCGTACCGAAGTAGGTACGCTGGTCACTTCACGTTTAGAGAAATACCGCCCGGAAACCATGGCCTGGTTAAAGAAAAACCATGTAAAATATGATAAACTGGTCATGCTAGACCTGCCCAACAAAGAAGCCCGCCAACGTGCCAACTGCCATGCCTCATTTAAAGCCAAAGAATATAAATTATCCACCACCTACATGCTTTTTGTAGAAAGTTCCCTACAACAAGCCATAGAAATCAATCGTCTGACCAAGAAGCCAGTACTCTGTACGGAAACTTTTCAAATGATTTACGATTCAAAATCCATCTACTATAATCTAAAGTCTGGAGAAACTTTCCCTTGGCTACGACGTTTCCTCATCTCAAAGCGTGACAAGCTAAAAAGGCTGCTAAACAAATAAGCTTTATACAATATTATGACTACCTTTGCATCTTTTTAAAAACAAATAATCATGACTAAAAATTTAATTTAGCCCTTACCGTAGATGGGCAAAAGTTCTGGAGTTTTAACGGAACAACCAAACATGCAGAAGAAAGACTGGTAATAGCCGAAGTTATTAAACAAGTCATTCGGACAATCTTCAAGAGTGACCGGAAAGCCAGCTTCAGGGAAAGCAAGGAACTCATCCCCATAGAGAACCGGATAAAAAAAATAAAACAAGTTTCTGAACAAGAGAAAGAATAAAAAGCTTTCAATTTACATTTATTAAGACAAGTACGGTTTCCATAAGTTTAGAAACCGTAACTTGTTGTTTGTCAACAAAAACAACGTATGCAGACCGTACCTATTCGGGCTGCACCACTATTTTATTATCCCTACCTTTGCACCATAAAACAAAGAGAAAACGCTACGAAAAACGCCGTCGCAACAACAAGCAACCACGCTTTACGCAATACTTTTCCTTGCAAAAAACAATTAAAATGAAAAGAAATTTCTATTTACAACATCCCTTGATGGCCATGTGCGACCCCAGAATGCAACAACTGACAGAAAAAGAAGGCTTGAGAGGACTGGGTGCCTATTGGGTCATCATCGAGAAACTGGGAATGCTGCCCGAACCTCGCGCACGACAAGAATACCTCCGTCCCCATTGCGACGGGAAGAAAGTAACGCTTGCCTACCTCCTGAAAATTATCCGGGAATACGGACTCTTCGAACTCGAGGAAGACGGATATTTCACGCCGAAAGAGCTGAATCCCCCACGCAAAAAAGACGAAAAAACGGCAAAAAAGGGGGAGGCAAAGCCAGTATTCCAAGGCAAAAAATGACGAAAAATGGCAAAAAACACCAAGGGAAAACGCCGAAAAACAAGCCCCAGGAACAATTAACCCACTGGAAAACAGCGAATTACCGAAAGCAACAGAGGGAAATAATAAAGAGAATATAAATAATCATATAAAAACACAAGACAAGCATCAGCAGCAGAAGAAGAAACTGCCGCTGATGCCGATAGGCCTCTTCCGCCGTCGGATGCCGGAGGAGTGCCACCGTCAACGTCCGGAGGAGCGCAGACCACTTGCGACGGCAACGATGACGACGACAACGACGATGGCAGCGACCGGTCGCAAGACCCGGGACACCCCGTACGACCATGGCGCGAAATGGTGGATAACCTCACCCTCGAAAGCTCCTGGCTGGACATCGCCTGCATGAAAAGCGGCTACGGATGCCTGCTGAAACGCCACATCCGGGAAGCGGTGAAAATATTCAAGCAACACATCGAAGCCTACGGCAAAGGAGGTAATCTACTGGAAATAAGTGATGTGCAAGGATATTTCGTCAACTATGTCAGTGCCGGAAGCCGGACCTCACACGCCCTGCACGAGGTTCTCTGCTCCCTGGACACCAAGCAGCAGGCGACAGCACCTCCCGACCCCTACCGCTACGAGCTACTTGTGGACGGACAGCGCACCTACCTGGGCTGCCCCATCCCCGACGGAGCGCCACCCCGACCGGACAATACCGCCTTCTGGAACGAAACTGCCCGTTCGTGGACTTCGCAAACCCCACCGCCTTCATCGAAAAAGCCGAAACAGAAACCCGGCTGAAACGCCACACTCCGGCATCCGGAATGCCACACGCCAGCGTTCCGGATGCCACACCTCAGCACCCCGGATGCCACACGCCAGCGCCCCGGATGCCACACCTCAGCACGTCCCAAGTGTGGCATTTACCCCCGTGAAGTGTGGCATCGGAAGGGGTGAGACCATTCATGTATAACCATTTACCGGACAAAAGGACAAAGAGACAAAGAGACAAAAACGAGAAGACAAGTACGTCCTTCTGTCCAACAAAACAAATCCTATATGAGAAATTTTCATCAACGCGGCATTGACACCCGCGGCCGCATCAGCGGCAAAATCAAGACCATCTGCCCGCAATGCAACGACACCCGCGGACACAAAGGCAACAAGTCACTCTCCGTAGACCTGGACAAAGGCCTGTGCTACTGCCACCACTGCGGCTACAAGCTCTACGTGCCCGACGATGCCGAAGAACGCCTCAAGCAGCAGCGCCGCGACATGCACCGGAAACCCGCCGCACCGCCCCAGCACTTCCGCCGCCCCACCTTCGACCCTGCCCGGATGCAACTCTCCGAGAACCTGGAACGCTACTGGACCACCGTCCGCTGCCTGCCGCAGGAGCTGCTGCGCACCTGCGCATCACCGAAGAGATGGTGCGCCTCCCGGAGAGCAGCCAGGAGGAGAACTGCATCTGCTTCAACTACTTCGAGAACGGGACGCTCGTCAACACCAAGTACCGCAGCGCCCTGAAACACTTCATGATGGTGAAGGGGGCCGAGCTCATCCCCTACAACGTGGACAGCATCCTCGGCACCCCGGAGTGCATCATCACCGAAGGCGAGTTCGACGCGGCAGCCATCATCGCCGCCGGACGCAAGGACGTCGTCTCCGTGCCCGCCGGCGCCCAGAGCAACCTCACGTGGCTGGACCGCTTCGTGGAGTCGCACTTCGAAGACAAGCAGGCCATCTACATCGCCGTAGACGAGGACCCGGCAGGGCAGTCGCTCCGGCAGGAACTCACGCGCCGCCTCGGAGTGGAACGCTGCCGCATCGTGCACTTCGGCGAGGGCTGCAAGGATGCCAACGAGCATCTGGTGAAATACGGCGCCGAAAGCCTCCGCATCTGCATCGAGCAAGCCGAAGAAGTGCCCCTGGAAGGCATCTTCACCGCCGAAGACTGCCGCGACGACCTGCGCTCCCTCTACGAGAACGGCCTGCAGCGCGGTGCCGACACCGGCTGGGAGGAGTTCGACAAGCACTGCACCTTTGAGCCCCGACGCCTGCTGGTGATGACCGGACGCCCCGGCGACGGCAAGTCCGAATTCACCGACGAGCTGGTGCTGCGCCTCTGCCTGCGCCACGAGTGGAAAATCGCCTTCTTCAGCCCCGAAAACATGCCCATCGCCTACCACCTGCACAAGCTGGCGGAGAAGCTGACCGGCCACGCTTCCACCCCCGGACCGGGCATGACGGAAGCCTCTACGGGCAAGCAGTGGGCTGGCTGGACCGCAACGTGTCGCACATCCTGCCCGACGACGGGAGCTACGGCATCGACCACATCCTGGAGAAAGCCCGCCAGGTGGTGCGCCGCAAAGGGGTGCGCATCCTCGTCATCGACCCCATGAACCGCCTGGAACAACGTCTGGAACCGGGGCAGACGGAAATGGACTACATCACCGACACGCTGAACAAGCTGGGACGCTTCGCCACCCGCAACCAGTGCCTCGTCATCCTCGTGGCCCACCCCCGCAAGGTGAACCGCAACGAAAAGGACGGCACCCTGCGCCGTGTCGAGATGAACGACATCAACGGCTCCGCCAACTTTGCCAACATGTCCGACTTCTGCCTCGTGGTAGACCGTAACGACACGAAACAGATAGCCACCATCTACATCGAGAAAGTCCGCTTCAAGCACCTGGGCAGCGCCCACACCGAGGCCAAATTCGTCTACAACCACCTGAACGGACGCTACTGGCCCTGCGAGGAAGACATCATCCACACCCCCCAAGGAGAGCAACCGGGACCGGTGAACACGCAGTTCGACAATGAGAATTGGTTGAAAAATAATGAAGAACAAGGCAGGTTATTCGAATAAAAATCCGTATCTTTACAAGACAGAAAAAAGAGAATCCGATGCAATCACGTGTCAAAAAAAACATATAACCTGAACTTTAAGAATGATGATGAAACAGAACGATTCCTTTGCAGAGCCCCGCTTCCCCGTCCGCAGTTACGGGAAAGGCGAACTCGCCATGTACTACCTTCCGGGCATTGCCCAGCAGACTGCCGTCAACCGGCTGAACGAATGGATACGCACCGCCCCCGGACTGGAACAGCGCCTGCTTGCCACGGGCATGAACCCCTATTGCCGACGGTACACGCCCGCGCAGGTGCAGCTTATGATCAATGTCTTCGGGGAGCCTTCTTAGAAGGTTCCCCACTTTTCACATAAATCCTCACCCCCACTCTGTCTATATGCTCACGCAATGCCTCGTTTTCAAGATTGGCATATACCACCACATCTACAAAATAGGGTAACAGTGACTCGTCAAAAGCCATCATCAATTGCGCCAAGGCATCTTTCTCTACGGGGCCTTTCACTGCTATATCAATATCAGACCCTTTTTTATAATTGCCTTTGGCACGCGACCCGAAAAGTACGGCTTCACGCACTTCGTCAAAACGAGCTAAAACAGCACATATCCTGATTACTGTTTTCCAACATATTCCATGTCTTTTTATTCAGTTTACGCACATCTATGCGAATACAAATATACCTCCTACTTGTCACAAATCCAAAACAAAAGAAACAATAACCTCCCTTATCCTTTCCCAACCTCCTCCTGCCTCCCCCAACCTCCCTTCCTCCCTGCCCCATGTACTATCTTTGTATCAACGAAACGGAGCAGAGGCCATCGCCGCGGAGACACCTCCTTTCCCCTTCGGAATGAAACATTAACCATTAAACATCAAACATCATGTCAACAGCATTAGTAGTGCGCACACAGCGCCACAAGAAAATCGGGGACAGCAGTTCCCCCATGGTCTACACCCTGAAACGCAAGCCCCAAGATGCCAAAATCTTCGACCTTGCCCGTATCGCAAAAGACATTGAAGCACTGGGAGCCATGTCGGCCGAAGACGTGGAGCACGTAGGCAAAGCATCGTACGACAGATGCGCCAGACGCTGACGGACGGCAACAGTGTCCGTCTGGACGGCTTCGGCATCTTCCACACCACCTTTAAATGCCGTGCCACCGAACTGGCCAAAGACTGCACCGTGAAAAACATCGAACGCGTCAATATCCGCTTCAAGGTAGCCAACACCCTGCGGCTGGTGAACGACAGCAACGCCACCACCAAAGGTGGAGCAAACAACCTCATCTTTGAGCTTGTAACTGCCGACAAGGATAGCACCGGTGGCGGAAGCGGCGACAATAATCCCGATGGCGGAGGTTCCGACGGAGACCAGGGGGAGAATCCGCTGGGATGAAAAAAAGGAGTAAGGATTAAACATCAAACATCATGAGTACAAATCATCAGCCATGGGACAAGATTCTGAAAGTAATCATCGCTGTAGCTTCGGCACTTTTAGGTGCATTCAGCGCACACGCCATGAACAGCGGTAGTCCCCTTTAGCGCACAGCCCCCAAAGGCAAACTGTAGAAAGAAATGAGAAAAATCAACTTGATTGTGATACATTGCAGCGCCACGTGCGAGGACCGTCCCTTTACCGGGCAAGCTCTGGAAGCCGCGCACCGCCGACGTGGATTTGATGGCACGGGCTATCATTCTACATCCACCGTGACGGACAAATCCTGACCACACGTCCGGTCGAGAGGGCCGGCGCCCACGCCCGCGGCTACAATGCCCACTCTATCGGAATCGCCTACGAAGGTGGATTGGACCACTATGGGAATCCCAAAGACACACGCACGGAATGGCAGCGCCACTCGCTCCGCGTACTGGTCCGCGCTTTGCTGATGGACTATCCGGAAGCAAAAGTGGCGGGACATCGCGACCTCAGCCCCGACCGGAACAACAACGGAGAGGTGGAACCGATGGAATGGACGAAACAATGCCCGTGTTTGAAGTAAAAAAAGAGAAGTGGTAACCAAGAAAAGGGAGGTGACAAAGCATGACAAAAGCTTTGCCACCTCATTTTTTATTCATACATTTGTTCTAATTAAGCAAAATGCGCATCAAACAAAGTTCAGCCGTATGAAGTACCCTATTGGAATACAGAGTTTTGAGAGCCTTATCAATGACGGATATTTGTGAAACTGCTGAAAGACAACAACTTCTGTCTGCCCGACCTTACGAGCGAAGGAGTGACTGCAGAGACACTGACAGACGTGGAGCCGTTCAAGGATAATCCCATTGCCGTGATTTACCAAAGCGGCTACCTCACGATAAAGGAATATGACGAAGAATTCAATATCTATCGGCTGGGATTCCCTAACAAGGAAGTGGCCGAAGGATTCATCAAATACCTGGTTCCCTACTACATGCCGATAAAGGACAGTGAGTCCGTCTATTAATAGATGAACAACAATGCCACTTGCTAAAAATGAAGCCAGCGCTTCACCTTATCCTTCAGATTTATATTGACCATGAAGCCAACCATCCACTTTTTAGCGGCCATAGGCATCATATAGAACAGAAGAAAAGGAAGCAGTTTCATCAAATTTTTATCCAAATGCCAATGTGACGGATAGGAAAAATGGCGGGATAAAAGATTTTCCAGATATTGCCGCTTCTTCTCCGGCGAAATACATGCAGAAGCATATACCCGGTTGGCATGATAAAGGCTCATTTTCAAGATGTCGAGCATCAGTCCGTTATAGAAGGGTTCGCCAGTCAAAGAGTGTATATACCCGGACTTCAACAACTGCGTACCGATATATTGTTCTGCCAAGAACTCGGAATACCCTTGCTGCTCTTTCACACTGGTCACCGATTGAGGATTATAAGTAAAGAACAGTGTACAATCCGGCAACAAGCGGCAAGAACGGGCCCGCAATATCACTTGATACGTAAACCAGGGGTCATCAATCAGGTAATGAGGAATACAACGAACCTCGTTCTTGCGCAGAAACTCCGTCCGGTAGAGCTTGTTCCAGGTAGCTACAAAAATATTCTGTCCCCGTCCGTAACGATATTTAGCCACAGCATAATCTCCATCAGCAATCAGAGTATCCGCGTACCGGCATCCACCGGGATACACTTTTCCTTCCAAATCACGCCGGACGAAAGATGCTGCCACAAAATCCACCGGATGTTCCTGCATCTTATTGTATAGTAATTCGATGCACTCCGGTATAAGAACATCGTCGCAATCCATCGTAAACAGATATTCTCCCGTCGCCTTCTCCACAATGGCATTGCGTGCCGCCCCCGTACCTTGATTGACCACTTGGTCGATAATACGGACAGCACTTCCACGTGGATGTTCCCCGACTACCCTGCGAACTATATCCATACTGTCCCCTTTATCATCGACAAAAACAAATTCAATGTTCGGATACGTTTGATTAAGGGCGGACAATAATGTACGCTCTATAAGACTCGCAGCATTATAAATAGGTATTCCCAGCGTTATGAGCGGAAAAGTATTCATCTTTTTATCCATCGTTTCATTGTACGTAAAAAACGTTGCACATCCAGTATCAATAAAGGGGAAAGCGAAGCCAGGCATAAGACAGCATAATCAATGGACAACCGGAAAGGCAACCGCTTCAACGCCGACCTTAGAGCTGACCTCTCCCGGCAAATGAACCCGCTTTTCTCTTTCCTATTACCGCAAGCAGTATCCAGCCAAATATGTACCCGTCGTATATCGTGTACACAAACCCTCATCCAGAAACCAGGGGCCGGATGTTCTTTCATATAGTCACTGTGGCTTTCGAGCCCTTCTAATAAAGACTCTATAATTCTTTTCTGATTATCAACATGATGAGACACCGACTGACTGCGCATCCGATAATAATAAGCATCGACCGGAAGTGAACAGACAGCATTGGCATGATAAAAACAAAGAGGATTCAGCACACAATCCTCTGCCTTATTCCCCGGAATATAACGCAAACGGTGCCTTGTCAGCAGGTCACGGAGTATCAAGCGATTGGTCAGTACCGGATTGTAATAGAAATCCTGATAGAGTTCTATCCCCGTCTTTATCGGTGATTCGGGTACATCAAATCCGACAAAACGCCTGCATTTGCCGTCTTCAAAAGCTACATTATTGAATATCAGCATGTCCAAATGGCCTTCACGGGTCTTCTCATAAAGACGGGACAACAAGCCGGGAGCTATGAAATCATCGCTGTCAACAAACCAGATGTATTTGCCGACCGCCTTTTCAATGGCTCATTGCGAGTTTCAGCCGCTCCGGAATTCGGATGGGTAAAGACACGGATATTAGCATAACCAGCCCCATATTTCTGCGCTATCCGTAGACTTCCGTCAGTGGACCCGTCATCATAGAGTATTATCTCATATAGCTCTGACGGAACATCCTGATTCAACAAGCTATCTACACATTCAGACAGATAATCTTCCACATTGTATACCGGAACAATAAAACTCAGCCACTTCTCCATAAATTCTGTTACTTTAATAAATCAGAATGTTCTTCCAGCAATTTCTCGAAAAGTTTTTTCCATTGCAAAGCCACCATCTCTATTTGGAAACAACCAACACTTTTAATAGCATTCTGCCCCATCCATTTTCTTTCTTCCTCATGCTCTATCATGTATATATCTTCTGAGATAGCTCATGGACATTCCCATTCTCTACCAAAATCCGTTCACTCCTTCCTGAACAAGATTTTTAGGACCACATGGACAAGCATATGAAACAACAGGGAGCCCACACGCCATAGCCTCTGCTATCACCATTGCAAACCCTTCAAAACGAGAACTCAACACAAAAACTGAATTCTCCACGTATTTTTCGGCTACATTATCAGTACGACCTTCCAAAAAGCAGGACTCATCCAATCCCATCCTATCAATTTGGCTTTGAAGCTGCTCTCTCAATTCACCCTCTCCCCAAATATGCAACTTCCAATCAGGGCACACTGCCACAACTTGTGCCCAAGCAGTAATCAACATATCAAAGCCTTTTTGAGGAACATACCTTCCTACTGCTATCACATGATGATTAGTACAAGTGGAAAAAACAGAAGGGACAAAAGCTATAGGATTAGGAATGATTTCTACATTATCCAATTCTGTCCAAAGAACTCTATCCTCTTGGGTAAGAACTACAAAACGAGACAAGCAATTGAGTTTTTTTACAATTTTTTTTATCCAATAGTCCCACATAAATCTGGGTAGAAATCTTGACAGTTGTGGATTTATATGTAAAAAACAATCTTTATAGAAATGACTTTCCGCTATTTTGATGCTTCCATCTGACATACTGGACAAAAATCCCACCTCACGACGTAGCATCGCAATTGTAATATCTGGTTTTATTTTATTTAGACATTGCTCCAAACGCCTTTTATACAAAAAACGTTTATAAGCATACATCAAAAAACAGCTTATATTTAGGCATCCATACATCAAAATGGATATTCAAATCATGAATCTGAACAGAAGGATGAAAATTGAAAAAAGGAGTACCTGAAATGCCTTCAGTTGTAATGATATGCACTTCATAACCGAAAGTCTCAACAAAGAAATTCACTTTCAAAGCAAGCACTCTTTCCATTCCCCCCATTTTATAAACAGAAGGAATGCAATACACTATCCTCAATCGTTTTCCCATTTCATATTTCATATTCCATGCTATAACACAAATATAGAAGTTTACTTTTAGCCTCACAAATAAAATTATAGAAAAGGCGAACCGATTCCGTAAATTGCCTTCATCGACATGTATCACTTTTATAAATCTGTTTTTATATTCAAAAGTTACCAATGAATAAATCGCCCCAGCAAAGTCCGAATACCTTTTGAAAAATTATAAAATAGAATTGTCAAAATCGACAGAAATAATAACGAAGAAACCAAAGCATACAAGCTCCACTCTAAATAACCTTCCTCTGGTTTTGGCCAGAGCCAATGAATAAAGAAATACCATCTGTCAAAGCCCAAGAAAAAACAAACATACATAAATACAGCAATACATTTTTCCAATAAATTCCAACAGACATTTTAAAACCGTAGCGATATAAAAAATAAGGTTTCCAAATGCTTATGACAGTTATGGAACTGGCAACATCTCCTAACAAGACCCCTGGAAGTCCCCAATAATATCCTCCAACCAAAGCTGCCAGTATCGTGATACCAAGTGTAGCAATGGGCGCCCAGGTATCTTGAAAAAGACCATAGCCATAAATAAACTGATCATTTGTACCGCGAAACTGACTGATGAAAAAATTGGCAAGAATCACTACCAATACAGAATGAGACAATACATACTCTGTCCCTAACCATACAACAATAAAGGAATCCATCAGGTGGTATAGAGCAAATGTTAAAAAAGAAGCTACCATAAAGCGCAAAGAGCTGAGTTCCCAAAATACTTGTTGTATACGCTTTGAGTCACCTTCGGCAATCAAATTTCCCACTCCAGCCCCCGTACTTCCTAAGAAATTATTGACGAGCTGGTTCAATTTGGTCAACAGCAACATGTAATTGCTATAATAGGCTACCAATTTTAAGGAAGTGAACGTGTAAACCAAAAAAGGAAGCAGCTGGGAACGCCCCATCTGCCAATTGATGTACAAACATCTGGCGTGCCTTGCGTACGATTATCTTATTTTCAGGATACTTTCGACGACCTTCAGCAATGCTACACTTCAACCATGGATATACCCTATTTATCTTCCAATTAAGTATGTATGAATACAAAATACCAAAAAGCAGCTCAATGGCAATCCATAGATAAAAACATGCTATATAGCAAACAAGCATCATCTGCACCAATATCTTTACAATATTTGCAGTCTGGAAATAGGCAGTCACAACATAATTACGCTGATCGGCTCCTAATAAGGTTTGTCGATAATTAATAAAATAACTGATTAGGGCAGAAGACAGAAAAGCAAAATATGCAAAATAGACTACGCCCAAACCAATGCTGATATTTGCAAATATCAAGGGAAGGAAGCAGGCTAATATAAGCCCCACCCCCAAAATTATCAGTCCGACATTGCGATAGAGATACCCCAATACAGAAATAATATCCCGTATCTTGTCCTTGTCGCCATTAAATAGAGGTTTGTAAAGAACAAAACCAATAGATGCCCCAATTCCCAATTCGGCCAGATTCAAAAAGCCCAATAAATTTTGCAATGTCCCCATAAGACCTACAAAATCCGCTCCCAACATATCCAGGAATATCTTGCGGGAAAAAAAAGAAATGAATAGGGTAATAAAATAGAAAAGCACGTTTACCCGGGCATTCAAATAGCTTTTTTTAAGACGAGACTCTACCATGATGTTAACTTTTCACAAATATTTTTCACCTTATTCATTAAAATTCCCCTAAAAGTAGCATACACCATATTCCGGTGTTCATTACATACAAAAATCCACAAAGCTTTGTAATATCCTCGCTTTCCAAAATACTTTCTACATTGCATTACACGGTAATAGCTGCTCAAGAGTTTATCCTCACGTCCTATTCTTCTCAAAAAACTATTGCAGCGGCACACCACTCGAACTCTTGCCAGCAAATTATCCAGCACAACGCCATATTGTAAAGAGTCCTTACGTATCGTAGCACAATAAATAGCATCTGAACATACAGTTACATGCTGTGCATAATAATCCAAATAAAAGAGAACATTATGTCATTGCCAGCCGGTATTTCATCAAATTGAAGCGAATATTTCCGAACCAAAGCTCCGGAAATCATTTTTGCCCAAGGTACATCATTCTTATACTTTAACTTCTCCACATCAATATTTTCAGCTACGTCGAAACCTAAAAATTCAGATTGTCGCGAATGTACTGAAGTTAATGTATCTGATTCAACGCTCGTAGCCCGAAAAGTTATTAAATCATAATCTGTGGAACAATAACGATCCAATGTTTTAAGAAAATCTGGAAGAAAGAAATCATCAGCATCAGCAAACAGCAACCACTTTCCTTTTGCTTGAAGCAATCCACAGTTACGAGCATATCCGGCTCCCTTTCCATCTTTGGTAAAGATAATTTCTACATTCTCACGGTCAGTACCCGGAAAGTTAGTAAAATCTACCACATTGCTGGAACTGCCATCATCAACCACGATAATTTGGACATCATTACGCAAAGGAACAGAGTCCAAACAACGTTGCAACAACAACGGAATATTCTTATGAGGTATAATGATAGTGTAAGTATACTCAAAAGGAATAGTAACAGATGTAGTCAAAACTTCTTTCATGTTTTTATCCATTTATGTCAATGTACTCCGAAACTTTTTTTGAACCGGAGAAAACGTAACAAAGAAATCCAGCAATCAAAGAAACCGCCTCCCATGTGACAAAGAAGATATTTCGCTATGCAATCTGCTTTATAATCTGGCATGAATCTTTCTTCTATCCATTTCTTTTCCTTGGACAATAAATCTTCCAAACAAGATATCCGTTGCCTAAATGGATAGCAATTAGCATGGAGGGATAGCAATACACGCTGAAAAACCAAACTTACGGAGTGCCTCAAATAGTAGGTAAGCTCATCCGACAAATAATAAATATCCTCAAATCTTTCCATTCTGCCTCTATAAGCTGAAAAAAGATTGTATTCATCGCTGTATGTATTCATACGGGAAGAAAGAGTTTCTGCAGAATATGCTATTCTATAATTATAATCCATGAAATTGCAAAGAAGAATATAATCTGAAAGCAATATATAATCCATCATAAAAATCAAATCTTCCATGCAATGGACATTACAATCAAAACATAATTTATTTTCACGAATCAATTCCGCACTATATAGTTTTGAACAAGAAAATCCAAAACGGTCAAGGCCATACTCCGCAAAACCTTCACCTATATTACTTCCTATTAATATTTCCGGAAGTGCAATCTTTCCTATTAACTTACCATCAATTGAATATTTTAAAGCTCCTCCCATCACCAAACCAATACCCGTATCGGCAGGCTCTTATATAAATGCAACAAATAATCCGTGGAAACCCAATCATCTGAATCCACAAAAACAATATATGTACCCTTAGCATGTTGCAATCCTATATTACGCGCAGCGCTAACGCCACTGTTCTGTTGATGGAACACCCGTATCCTCGTATCCTTCCCGGCATACTCTTCACAAATCTCCCCGCAACGGTCTGGGCTCCCGTCATCTACCAGCAACAACTCAAAATTCGTAAAGGTCTGTGCAAGAATACTGTCAATGCACTGGGGCAAGTACTCTTCCACCTTATAAACGGGTACTATAACGGATATTTCCGGGACATGATTCATATTCGCTCATTTTGTATGCAACACTGCCTTCATTTTTATAGACAACACCAACAAATAGTAGGCTGACTTTACAAAAGCCTTAAAATACAGATAGCCGGCATACGTAGGAAGCACATAATGGATGTTCTGCAACATCAGCTTCCATTCGGGACGCAGGCCCGTCATCTCCAACAAAGACGCATACTTTTTGTTCCTGAATACCAAATAACTCTGATAATGAAAGGATGTGTCTTTCGTGAAATACAGAATACGGTCAAAATATTTTGCCTTCAGAGTCTCAAAAATATATATAATATGACCGGTTATCCTGCAAACACCGGGAAGCCGG
>ENA-OQJX01000319-OQJX01000319.1-human-gut-metagenome-genome-assembly--contig:-NODE-319-length-28584-cov-3.053238_pt1 | contig 28584 bp, 37 predicted proteins | sample MGYA00242615_ERZ504782 | MGnify/ENA primary metagenome ERZ504782 (study PRJEB26092, sample SAMD00036354) | human gut metagenome | host: Homo sapiens | study: EMG produced TPA metagenomics assembly of... | reverse complement strand
TTTTTTTGATTCTTTGAAACCAATTTTTTAGCTATAGGCTTTATAAAACTAATATTTTTTTTAAGCAACCACTTTATTTTATTGTTCATTTTTTTAAAATTTTACTTAAAATCAAAGAAAATACCATATTGATAATACTATTTTTCAGAACATATTGCAACACCAAATAAAACAATGTACAAACAATGATACATGTACATATAAAAAACCAATCTTTCACAATAGTACCTATGAAAACACAAATAGGAATAAAACATAAAGCACCCCCCATGGCTTTACCCATATCACTAAAATTAGTAACCCTCACCGATGTGTATTTCCGTACACAAAATTCATTCACTATTAAAATCTGTGTTTCAGCATAAACAGATGAAAATGCAGCTCCTACTGCCCCATATTTCGGAATCAGATACAGATTAAGCAGAAAGTTAGCTATCGCCCCTCCTAAAACACTATATAAAAACTGTCGGTCCTTCCCTATACTGATAAGTACTTGTATACCATTCAAATTATTTAAGCCAATAGAAAGTAAGAGAACAGAAGCTATCTGCATCGGTAATATGGCACCATAGAATTGATTTCCAAAGAAAAGTGGAACAAAACTTGGCGAAACCATTATTATCCCAATCGTCAAAGGAAATGCCAAAAATGAAACAATTCCCAATGATTTGTTCATCAGTTCATTTACTTTATCCGTATCACCTTTATGAATATAGGTTGAAACACGAGGAACAGCCACAACTGATAATGAAGTAGCTACAGGTAATAACGCTTTGATGACATGCATAGCCGAGTTATAATAACCTACTTCTTGATAGGATGACTGAAAACCAAGCATCAAAGTATCTAGCATAGCATATATACTAATAGCCACTGAAGATGCGAACAATAGTAGAACGGCTCTAATATGTTGTGCACATCCCTTAAACTGTATATAGGGGTGAATACCCATTTTGTACAACTTTATATAGTTCCACATTTCATTAGCTATCATGCAAAAACACCAAGAAAAATATAATTCAAAATATCATCTTTCGTCCTTACAAACACAAAAAGTAATAATACACTGATTATCTTAATTAACAAAGAACGAAATGTAATGTATCCAAACTCCTCTCTACCGCTAAAGAACCATTCAACTTTGAAAGGAGTAATATACAAAGCTATGCCAGCAAATAGAAACAACGTTGCATTTTCATTCAATTGGTCTATCAAGTAAACAGACAAAAGGTAAAAAAACTAACGAACAAAGTTGAAAACAATTCTATTGAGATCATCTGAGATACAAACTCCTCCGATGCCTTCAAATCATTCTGTTTCTTTGCTATTTCCCGAATTCCATACAAAGGAATACCCAAAACAGCAAATAAAGCGAAATAAGATGAATAGGTATTCACAAAATTTGCAATACCTACACCCTCAGGATCTAGAACCCTTGCAATATAAGGTGCCGTAACTAATGGAAACAATACCTTGGATACCTGTAGTAAGAGATTATAAAAGAAGTTCCTCTTAATAGTCTGAGCCATATTCTATTAATATTCATTTAAAACATTCCAATTTTCCAATGCAAAAACTACACAAATTTAGTGAAAGAGTATCTTTAAACCACTACTATCACTCCACCTTCTCAAACGGAAAAGCCTGAAGATAACTAATAGCCACCGTCATATTACCAAAAGCAAACACCAGCTTTGTATTCCGATGCAGACGCATGATACACCCCTCCTTCCCTTGAAAAACACCACCCGTAATACGTATCTTCTGCTTTTTCTGAATATACTCCTCAAGAGGCTTATCCATCAGTTCAATGTTATAAGGCATGGATTCATACAGATAAATAAATTCTTCCATCTGTCTATGGGGAATAACAGCCACGCTATAGGAATTGCGGTCTTTTGCAAGATACTGCCGGGGGAACAGATGAGCAAGGATGAGATTCAACTCATCCAACGGGGCACATACAAACAGATAACCATCACCCGTGATTTCCTTTTCATCCGTCAAAGCGTTCAACTTCTGTACAGAGCCTGTCGCAAACGCCTCCTTTACGGCAAAGGCGGACTCCCGACGGGCCGCATATTCTTCCTTGCTATAAGGACACCGTTCAAAACGTCTTTTATGGTCAGCAGAGGTATATGAAAACACTTTGAAGCAGAAATATCTTTCTTCCTTCATGCCAGACCGGGTATTAATCATCACAGCTCTCCTGCCGGTAAAGATTTCGATATAGCGTTTCAGCTCTCTGTTGCGCAGGAACATATAATACCACTTGTGGTCAGGATATTCTTTTTCTTCCCCCGTCTGTAACGTGGTTATCAGATCTGACCCCTGGTCTGGGCAGGAAGCGATTGAACTGCATGGCAGTAACCTAGGCGCTTTACCCGTTATGTTTTGATTCTGCGGAAAAGAGTATTCAGTACCCAAATCCGCATCATTACAGATTTGCATCAAAACATAAATTATTTATCATTTGTACTTCTAAAATAAAGGCTTGTTGAAGCTTCATTTTTGGGGTTCTCTTAGTAAGAGATCCCCTTCTCTATTTAATTTATTGATAATGTGAAATATACACATCGTAATTCATAACCTTTTACGAACAATTCTCATACATTTCTTGTTAAAAGCATTTTAAAACAACAAAAGATTTCCATTTCTTGGGAATTATAGCTACTTTTGCAACCAAATGGGGATCTCTTACTAAGAGAACCCCATTTTTTATAAAACGAACCATGCTATCAAACAGCTGATTTTCAGATTTATCACACTTATTCATGATAAAAAATAAATTATCCTAAATTAGATATCACACGAAGTCACACAGCATTTCCTAATGGCACGATCCTTTAGATCAGCATTCTGCATATTTCTATATCTCCCCATACTAAAGTCATTCAATATTTTGTATCTATCACCAACAAGGCATATTTTGATTACTTTGCCGAATATTGAATATTCCCCCAGCTCTTATGTTAGGATTTTAGAAATATTTCTCCGAAAATGATCTGATTTTATCCAAGCCAATAGAACATTCAGGCTGTCATCCTACAGCCTGAATGAATACTTCCCCTACAGCCCCCTTAAAATAATCTGATTGGCTCTGTCTATCTGTGAAGTGGAGATGGATGCCAGATAAATATGAGTGGTCTTTTCATTATCGTGCCCCAACCCTTCGCGGATGATGTCTGTAGACACCTTCCTGTCCTGCGCTATGCTGGCCCAGCTATGGCGCGATATATAGAATATAAAAACAAAACACAAGAAAAATGCAATTATTGCACAATATATCAATGTATATCAGGTTTTTATAAAAAGAATGTAGAATTGCATTTATTGTTGATTTTAGCCATCGATAGTGTTATTTACAGTTTTTATGTTACTATTTTGTTGTGCAAAAAAGCACCTGTTTTCGATTAAAATCACTATCTTTGTAGAAGAAAATAAGCAATTCAAGTATATGGCTCGTACCAAGAAAATAGAATCAACCCCTGTACGCATCCGGTTCAAGGAACTGGAAAATGGAAACAAGTCTATCTATCTCGATATTTACTACGAGAAGAAGAGGCGGTATGAGTTTCTGAAATTGTACCTTATCCCAGAGAATTCCTCGGAAGCAAGAAAGCAAAACAAGCATACAATGAAAGCTGCTGATGCAATAAGGGCACAACGTATTCTTGAAATATCGAACAACAGAACACCCGTAACCATTTCAGAAAAGGCAAAGGTTTTACTGGTTGATTGGGTAAACGAGTATAAGAACAGAAGTATTCAACAAGGAAAGACATCATCAGAAAACCATGTGCATTCAGCCTTAAAACAATTGCGGAAATACAATGCCAAAGCTCGTTTGTGCGATGTGGATAAGGATTTCTTGGATGGCTTTGTTGAATTTATGAAAGGGCAAAAAGCAAGGCGTACCAAAGTTCCTTTTGCCAAAAAAACCATATCCAATTATCTTGGGGTTATCATTACAGCCTTGAATATGGCAGTTGATGATGATGTGTTGTCTGTAAATCCCGGATTGGCTATTGACAGGAAAGCCATTTGCGGTGAAGAAACTCCACGCGAGTATCTGACTATTGATGAAGTCCGCAAGCTCATAGAGGCGGATGCACCAAGAGCAGATGTGAAAATTGCATTTTTGTTTTCCTGTTTCTGTGGATTACGGTTAAGTGATGTCCGTGCCTTGCAATGGAAAAAAATCATTGAAGATAACGGGAATATTCACATGGAGTTGCGACAAAAGAAAACTGGTCGGATGCTGTACTTGCCACTCAACAAGCAAGCGCAAGCCTATCTGCCTCACACTAAGAGAAGTGCTGAAGATTATGTATTTTCTCTGCCTTGCACTTCTACCATTGATTTACAGTTGAAGAAGTGGGCCCAAAATGCAGGAATCAATAAAAAACTGACCTATCACATGAGTCGGCATACTTTTGCAACAATGGAGCTTACCATGGGGGCAGATTTATACACAACTAGTCAGTTACTTGGTCATGCCGATGTGGAAACAACACAAGTTTATGCGAAAATCATAGATGCTAAAAAAGAAGCCGCTGTATTACTAATAGATTCTCTATTCTAATATTTATAGTCAAACAGAAATATATTGCAAATTTTGCATGTCGCAATTATCTGTGTATCAGTCATAGCAGAAAGAAATTTTTCGTAATTCAATTCTGTTTGACCATGACAATCTTATTTCTATTTTTAAATTATACAGTATGTATTGTTTAATTAAAAATACTGTGTATATTTGCATTTTGTAGAAACAGCCTCTTTATGTCTGTTCCTCAGAAAGCTATGTTATCCATTATTGTATAGTAACATTAATCAAGATAACAAAATGCAATTAATCTTTTCATGAATAATAGTACAACAAAGGTATATGGCACGTACGAAAAAGCAAGTTAAAGTAAAGGAACCTGTCCGTTTACGTTTTAATGAACTCAAAGATGGCAGGAAGTCCATCTATTTGGATATTTACTACAATGGCCGGAGAACTTACCAGTCATTGAAACTCTATCTTGTACCAGAAACGGATGTGTCGGCGCAAATCCAAAATGCCAACACACTCGCAATAGCCAATGCCATTAAGACCGAAAAAATTTTGGACCTGACCAACAAGATAGCAGGTATCACAGACCGTTCGTATAAAGCGAATATGCTTTTCACGGACTGGATGAGAGTTTATCGGCAAGATGTGGAAAAACGGGCTTCGGCATCTGCACTTATTTGGGTAGATCGGGTAACTAATGAATTGGAGAAGTACGATAACAGTGTTACCCTTGCAGAAATAGATAGGGATTATATTATGAGATTTCTCAGCCATTTACTAGATAGACCTGCACTCACACGTGACCATAACCAACTGGCCAAAAATACGGTTTTCCTCTACCTCTCTTATATACGGGCTGCACTGAATTATGCAGTTAAGGAGAACCTGCTCCAGTCAAGCCCATTCAAGAAAATCAAACGGGATATGCTTTCAGGTTCGGAAGCCAAACGTGAATATCTTACAGTAGAGGAAGTAAAACGTCTTATTGCAACTCCTTGCCGTCGGGATGATATGAAGGCTGCATTTTTGTTTTCCTGTTTTGCGGTTTGCGCATTATGGACATCAAAAACTTGTGTTGGAAACACATTAGTAAAAACGGGAACAGGTGGCAGGTAGAAATACGGCAGTATAAAACCGGCGCATTGTTGTATTTGCCATTGAACATGAATGCACGGAAATGGATGCCGGAACAAGGGGATGCTTCTTCTGAAGACCGTGTATTTCCCAAGTTGAGTATTTGGTATAAAAGCATACTTCGCGATTGGGCCACAGATGCCGGAATAGAAAAGAAATTTTCATTCCACGTGGCGAGGCATACGTTCGCAACGCTGGCCTTGACCGCAGGGGTTGACATCTATACGACAAGTCAATTATTGGGTCATGCCAATATCAGACACACTCAGAGGTACGCACAAATCATCAATTCTAAGAAAGACCATGCCATCTCCCTTTTGGATGACGCATTTATCCAATAACTTAAAACAATAGATTTATGAAGCGTAACCGTAGAAATGATTGCCTTTTTTTAAAACAAGAGATTGGCAAACAAGCCGCACAAGAGTGTCGGAAATGAACGTGATGAACTTTTTGCCTTGCTGAAAGAAGCCTCTTTTACTTATCGGAAGGAAGTTATCGGTGAGAGTAAATTGTATGAACTGTATGTGGAGGATTTTCTGAACGGTCATTATTATAGTGACCACCGGGATGCCGCCGGGAAAAACCGACATCGGAAAAACATCGGTATTCTCAGAGGAATACTGACAAAACGTAAAGACCTTGTGGAGCTATTCTTCTCCAATATACTTTTTGCTCCTAACCGCATGGATGAGTTGCTTCGTCTGTTCAACACAACGAAAGCATCCTCCGGTCTGAAAGAAGAACCGGATAAGCCACGCCCTGAAACGAACCTTCCTGCCTTGTCTTTGGGTAGCTTTTTGAATGACAATCAACTGAGCCTCATTGCGCATTGTGCTAATGAGGCTCAACTTTTCACTACCCCTGTGAATGCAGGCATACTGCGTTCTCTTTTGGAAGGCACGTTGCATCAGCCGTTGAAGTCTGCCAATAACCGTTGGTAGCTTTCTTTTTCGACCGGTTATGTCACCACCGTCTCATTCTCGGACGTTGGGAACATCTGTTGGAACAGGCCGGTTCCATATTGGGTTCCAAAGACGGCCGTCCGCTCAAACACGGCCAGTATTCCAGTGCACTTAGTCTTGCCAAGAGCAATCCAAACAGTATGCAGGAGGTAATCAGCCAATGCGTACAAGCTGTCAGAGAAATGACAGAAAGAAACACAACGGATAACAAGTGACACAGAAAAGGATAACAGTTCGGATAACACTTCCGAACTGTTACTCTCCTTTTTACAAGCATTGAAAAACACATATCTACCTTTGCCCCGAAGCGATAAAGTTTCGGGGTATCACTCCCCCATGTCTAACTCAAAAAAGAATACAAAATGAACCAACAAGAAGAAAGAAACTGTGTAGCGGTGTCCTGTTCATCATGTTTCCTGAAGCTTAGTATGCTCCAGAAACAAACGGAGAAGATTGAAAATATGCTGTTTTGCATCAAGAAAACACTCAATTTCAAAGAAGCCTGCCTGTATATGGGGCTGTCGAGAAGCCAGTTGTACAAACTTGCCAAGAACGGCATATCCCCCACTACAGACCGTCCGGTAAACTGTTGTATTTTAACAAGCAGGAATTGGACGAATGGCTCTGCCGGAACCAAGTGGAAGAAACCGAAAAAAACTGTCCAAAGGAGATGCCGGACAGCATGAATGAATGTGTTGAACCCGATAAACAATTTGCATCATGACAGAAGCCGGATTTCTTGAAACACTTAAACGGGTAGAAGATGTGGCCGTCATCCTGACCCGAATGGAAGATATAAACGTAGTATTGGGCAAGATAACCACCATTGAAGCCTTCATTGATCGTTTCGGGACGCTTGAAGCCTTGATAGAGCGTTTTGAAAGCGTGGAGAATCAACTCTATTACCTGAAAGATATGCTGAATATTGATGAAGCCGCCAAATACCTGAATATCTCCAAAGGGCATATGTACCGGCTTACCTCCAACCGTGACATATCCTACACCAAACCGAATGGCAAGAACATCTTCTTTGAAAGGAAGGAACTGGATGAATGGAAACGGCGCAATCCAGTCCTTTCACAAAGGGAACTGGAAAGACAGGCTGCTATAATGACCGCCCATGACCACACCGGCAAGCCCAACCATAAAAAGAAAGGGGGAAAGCCATGATACCGACCCACCTGCTTCAAACCGGAAATGACATAGATCGTTCGGTTTATGAACAAATCCTGCAATTCATCCGCCTACGTGTCACCGAGACCTACGCTTTTCCGCCGGAAATTGTCCGTGTCGATGACATAACCATTGCCACGCTCGGCAACTTCAGTGCTTCGGTCGGTAAGCCCAAAAGCAAAAAGACTTTCAACATCACGCAATTGTGGCTGCAGCGTTGTCGGGCAAAAACGTGTTACGCTACAACGCACATTTGCCGGAAGGCAAGCACAAGGTGCTTTATGTAGATACGGAACAAAGCAAATGCCATTGCCACAAGGTGCTTGAACGCATCCTGAGACTGGCCGGGCTAACCTACTGACCGTGAAACGGACAACCTCGAATTTTTCATGCTGCGGGAATACAGCCCCAAACAACGCCGACAGATTATCAACCATGCGCTGGCTTCCGATCCGGGTATCGGTTTTGTTGTCATTGACGGCATCCGTGACCTCCTGTATGACATCAACAGTCCCAGTGAGTCTGTTGATTTGATAAACGACCTCATGCGCTGGTCAAGTATGCACGACCTCCATATCCATACAGTATTACATCTGAACAAAGGAGATGACAATACGAGAGGACATATTGGCACAGAACTGAATAACAAAGCGGAAACCATTCTGCAAATCACCAAGAGCCAGTTTGACGGTAATATCAGTGAAGTAAAAGCCATGCACATTCGTGAAAAGGAGTTTGAGCCGTTCGCTTTCCGCATCAATAACGATGCCTTGCCTGAACTGGTGGGAGAATACTCGTTTACACAAGAGCGTAAGGGCTTCTGCGAATCCATTTCCGATGTACAACACGCCCAGGCTCTCAGGCTGGCATTCAGCGAGGGGGACATAACCGGATACAGACCGCTTATCAAAGCGCTCCAACAGGGATATACCGAAATCGGCTTCAAGCGTGGCCGGAACATCTGCATTGAACTGAACAAGTATCTGATGGGGCGTGGCATTATCGTGAAACAGGATAAGAGCTACCATTACAATCCGAAGGTGCTGGAGTATAGCGGCTGTACCTCCGATAAAGAGGTTTAGTTTAACGTCGGTGTATATATAAGATAAACTTTATTAAACCCGAATAGAAACACAAAAGTTATTATGAACATAGCCCAGACCAAACAAATAGATATTGTGGACTTCTTGAAAGCAATCGGTTGTTTCCCTACAAGGGAAACCGCTTGTGCGGCATGGTTCCGTGCCCCGTATAGGGAAGATATGACACCTTCATTCAAAGTCAATAAAAATCGGAATATCTGGTATGATTTCGGACTTGCCCGGAGTGGCGACATCATAGACTTGGGTATTCTTATCTATCATACCAATGATATATCCCGTGTACTGAAACTGATAGAAAACGCCACCCCGGGAGTACCTGTCAAGGCAAGAACATTCCTGCCCTCTTCTGAGGAAAGGAATGAGATCTTGCGGAACATCCAAATCGGTGCGCTGACTTCGGTAGCCTTGAAGTCCTATCTGGCTTCACGGGGCATTGATATGGAAATCGGAATCAGGGAATGCTGGGAGATACACTATACCTGCCGTGGAAGAGCCTACTTCGCTATCGGTTTTCCTAATATAGCCGGTGGATATGAAATGCGCAGTCCGTACTACAAAGGGTGCATTGCACCTAAAGACATATCAGTGACCAACACCACAAAGACCACTTTGGCATGTTGCCTGTTTGAAGGCTTTATGGACTTTCTTTCTTATTTGACACTAGTAAAACAAGGAAAGTTGCCGCCTCCGTGCAGACAGCCGGATTTAATTGTACTGAACTCGGTGAACAACCTGTCCAAAGCTCTGTCCCGGTTGAAAGCATACAAGAAAATCTATTGCTTCCTCGACAATGACGATGCCGGACGAAAGGCGGTGGATCTGCTTCGGGAAATGAATACGGCTACGGTATATAATGTGATGGAGGCGTTTCCTTATTATAAGGATGTCAATGACCTGTTGCGCGATAAGAAAAGGATGCCGTGAATTGACTTTAAACAAAAGAATCATGTCCTACACAAGTTTATGTGCTGGATATTTTGTATTTTTGCCTAACAATTAGAACAATGGAACAAGAACGATTTAAAGAAATACTGGAAATAGGAGAAACCATTCGGGTGGAGTTTAAACGCTGTGGAAATGGCATTGAAAGCGATACCTATGAAACGGTATGCTCTTTTCTCAACCGTTTTGGCGGTGATCTATTTTTAGGCGTGACGGATTCCGGTCGTGTTGTCGGCGTACCTGAAAATTCCGTATCTTCAATGATTAAGAATTTTATCAGTTGTGTCAGCAATTCGGATTTGATAACTCCTACTGTTTATTTGGAGCCCAGACCGCTTCTCTATGAGGTAAAACCGTGATACACATTCATGTCAATCCGAGTGCAGAAGTCCATTCCTATAAAAAGGAGATATTTGACCGGGTGGATGATGCGGACGTACACGTGACCAGCACCTCACAAATAGCGATGATGTATATCCGTAAGCAAAGTATCTTTACAGAACGGAAGGTATTTCCATATATAAAAGTGGAAGATTTGCGACTCGACCTTTTGCCGACTATCAGACAAATGGCTGCTAATTCCGCTAACGGTCGGCATATTTGGCAAAAGACGGATGATATGGAGTTGTTACGCTCTGCCGGTCTGTTCGGTACGAATCATGAGACAGGAAAGCATGGACTGAATCTTGCAGCCGTATTACTGTTAGGTCGTGACGACGTTATAAAAGATGTGGCACCGGCTTATGAAACGGATGCTTTGCTTCGCCGAATCAATATAGACCGGTATGACGACAGGGAGATTGTATGTACCAACCTTGTGGAAAGCTATGATCTGTTGATGGAATTTGCCCAAAAACATTTGCCGGATCCGTTTTATCTTGAAAATGAACAACGGATAAGCCTGCGTGGAGTAATATGCAGGGAAATGGTATCAAACATACTCATCCATAGAGAATTTTCAAGTTCTTATCCTGCCAAATTCGTTATTGAGAATAACCGTATATACACGGAAAATGCTAACCGTGCCTCGTGGTCGGGTGAGATAACCCCGGAAAATTTTGAGCCGAATCCCAAAAATCCAATCATCGCCTCCTTTTTCCGCAATATCGGATTGGCCGACAAACTCGGTTCCGGTGTGCGTAATATTTTCAAATACGCCAAGTATTATCAAGGTGGGCATCCCCATTTTTTTGAACAGGATATTTTCCGTACAAGTGTTGAGTTTGAAAGTGAGACTATAAAAGTGGCAGATGCGACTATAAATGCGACTATAAGTGATGCTGATGCGACTATAAACGCGACTATAAGTGAAGAGGATTTGCAGATGTTGAGACTTATTCAAGCCAAGCCTGACATCACCTATACGGAATTGTCCGAACAGTTGAATTTGCATCGTGCTACGGTTGCCAGACGTATCAAGAGCCTTGCGGAAAAAAGAGTCATATCGAGAATCGGTGCCAGAAAAACAGGTGCATGGAAAATTAATATTTCTTTATAAAACAGGAATATATAAAATGGAAGAAGGTATCTACTCTGATACCTTCTTTCATGTATATTAATCTGTTATCTCACAAAAATAATCCAACTCGTCGCCTTTTAGATTCTCCATTGCATATTGTTCGGTCTGTTCCCAAAGTTTTTCATACAGTTCTGAAAATTGTGGTTTTGTTTCATGGTGTTGCCATACTTTATGGTTGAGTACCAATGTTAGCTCCGTGAGATACTTACAATTATCTTTCCATTCTTCAAACGCACGGTTGAAGGTGTCCTGAATACCTGCAAGTCCAAAATGGTCGGCTATCGTAAAATCGTTCCAGAAGGTGGTCTGCAACTCGTAGTCGTTTTCTTTCATAAATTCTCTGAATGTCATGTCATTTCAATTTTAGGATTTTATTATTAATCCCCTGCCGCAATTGAAGTGCAGGGGAATTTCTTCAATACCGGTATCAAGCCGATAGCAGTATGGGCATAATCAATGCTACGGTTTCCATCTGGTCATCGTCGGTTACAGGGGTGATAACACCTGCACGTTCTTGCGTGCTTAACTTGAACTGTACCTCTTTGGTGGTGATATTTTCCAGCGTTTGTTTCAAAAACTCCGCTTTGAAGCCGATGCGCAAATTGCCGCTTGATAGGCACAAAATACCGTTTCTTCAGCATGGGTGGAACAATCAATATCCTTTCCCGAAAGCACCAACGACAATCCCGAAAAGTTCATGGCCACCTCGCAACGTGCCTTGTCCGCAAATACGCTTACCCGTCTGACGGCCGCCAACAGTTCGTTTTTGTCGAGAATGGCTTTTTTGTCACTATCCGTGGGGATAACGGCATTGTAGTTGGGGTATCTTCCCTCTATCAGCCGTGTGCGGAAATAGTCTGTTTCTGTTTGGAAGGCCATTTCACGGTCAGTAATGAATACCTGCACTTTCTCATCTGACTTACTTGTCATACTGCGCACAATCTTTGCAGCTCTTGAATGTAACAGGAAATTGTACTCTTGTCCGTCATCCTCAACCTTGTAAATGTTCCGTACCAACATGGAGCCATTGGTAGCGGCACATTGCAATTCATCGCCCTTCTTAGTGAAATAGATGCCGCAAAATATAGGACGAAGGTCATCGTTGCCAACGGCATATAAAGATTTGCCGATACTATCATTCAAGACAGATGCTTCGATAGTGGCCTTCACGTTTTTCTCCATTGTGCCAGGAAGGACGTAATCCTTTGCCGGAAATCCCACCATGTCGAACTGGCCGTTGTTGTAGCGGATAACTACCGACAAATTTTCCTCGTCCGCTTCAAAAGTGACAGGCTGGTCTCCTAAATTCTTCAACGAATCAAGCAAAAAACTCGCTGTGACACATATACTTTCGCTGTGTCCGTTAGCTCCGTCCATATCTATGACAGGGAGCGTGCTGCATCGGCTACAATCCATGTCGGATGCCGTTATTCTCAATACACCGTCTTTGAGTTCCAATAGGAACGTGGAATAGATAGGCAATGCCACCTTACTGTTCATTACTTTTGCCAATGCAATTAACTTGGCGTTCAATTCTGTTGCTGAAATTGTGAACTTCATAACTGATTTGATTTATTTCCCTATCATCGGGAGCCTTTGCCCCTTATTGTGAGGAAGTTATTTATGGTGCTCCGACTTGGCAGGTGCGTATGGCACAAACTTTTTGGTTGAAATACGCTTTTTACGCGTGTGGAAAAAGGAAGATTTCAATCACTGGGGCACTGATTATCCGAAAATCCGCTGCCTCCCGCCCTAAAAGTTTGGAGCAATCAAAGCAAGCCTGCCGGAACTTTGCGCCAGAAATGCCTCCGCCCAATGAGGGCATAGATGTGTATGATTCATATCTCCTTGTATATAAATGGTAGAGAGCGGAATACCTGTAATTGTGGTATCGGAGTATGATTGACAGTCTGATTTTTCACTGCAATCATAAACCCGGTTAAAAAAGGAGGCTTTGTTGCTTTGTCTTTCATCGTGTACCTCTATTTCATTATTCCTTTGCGGCATCAATCGAACAATCAACGCATAAACACAATACGAAATGAGTCCATTTTTGACATTTGCCATTTGCCTGAGCATCGCCTACCTCCTTTACTACGGTGCCAACATCGGCAAGGATTTATACGCTACCGGAAAGCAACTTACTTCCAACGAGGAAGTGTTTGAGATTGAAGACGTTCCAGTTGAAACCGCCGTCTCTGTGAATGAACAGGGAGACGGCTTTTTTATTGGCGATGCCGAACCGGAAGAACCTGCGGAAGTGCTTGACCCGGAAAAGGAAAGCGAAAAGAAAGAAACTGCCGAGACAGAGAGACGCATTGCTTCGCTGCAAGAGAATCTGGATGAAGCGGACGTAACGAGCGAATACGGCATCAAAGCCCCAGAACTCCATGAGTTACTGGAAGGCAAGAAAGCTTCGCTGTTCAAACCCGAAATCAATGTCATCCGAAATGTATTGTAAGAAGATTATCCGTTATAGCCTGCCGGTGTCGTGCCTCCTTTCGGCGCAGTCCGTTTTCGCCAAATGTGGCGGCGTGGATTACAGTTGGGGAGCCGATGCGCTGGCACTGATGCACGACTATGTAGTGACCATGATGCTCTATGTGCTGTATTTGACCTATGCCATTGCTGCACTTGTTACTATTTACGCCAGCCTACAAATCTTCATCAAGATGAATGCCGGCGAGGAAGGTATCGTCAAGGAGATACTCATGGTTGTGGGAGCCTGTATGTTCATGATTGGAGCCTCTATCGTGTTCCCAGCTTTCTTCGGCTATCAAGTTTAAAAAATACTCATCTGCGCAGAGAGTACCATAATGTCTAATTAAAAACAAGAACGAATGTTGCAAAAAATTAAGAAAATGATGAAGGGCATCTGCTCTTCCGAAAGAATCAAGATGCTTTCATTTATGCTGCTGGTCGGAACGGTGACAGCTTTCGCCCAGAACGCGGCCGGTGACTACTCCGCCGGAACGACCGCCCTCGCACGGTGACGGACGAAATCGCCAAGTACGTGCCGTATGTAGTGAAACTGTGTTACGCCATTGCCGGCATTGTGGCCGTTGTGGGAGCAATCAGCGTGTATATCAAAATGAACAACGAGGAACAGGACGTGAAGAAGTCTATCATGATGATTGTAGGAGCTTGTATCTTCCTGGTAGCTGCTGCACAGGCACTTCCGTTGTTTTTCGGTATCTCCGCTTAACGGCGCATGGGAACCAAACGGACAACAGCCGCTACACGGGGTACCCACTGTTCAAGGGGCTTCAACGGCCTCTTGAACTGATGGGACTTCAGGGGCGGTACATCTATTGGGCGGCCGGAGCTGTCGGCGGGGCCATTCTCGGCTTTATCCTTGCCTACTGCCTGATAGGTTTCCTCGCCGGACTGCTCACTTTGGTGGCCTCTCTCGCCGTGGGTGCCGGATTTATCCTGCTGAAACAGCGCAAAGGGCTGCACAGCAAGAAGAACGATAAAGGAGTATTCATCTATGCTTATTCAAAAAGGAAATGACAATAACCGTAGTTTGTAGAAAAAGTAAAATTGCTTGGCTGTTTCTTCCATGTGTCCTACTGCTCGCATCCTGTGGAAAACGACAGGTAACGAAATCAGCACGGTAGAAGCGCAACAGACAGCCGGTAAAATTCGGCAAGGCTGGGCTACAGCCTGCCGTCCGTTGACAATCACTTCAGAGGGAATGGAAACAGGACTGCCGGACATCGGGGTGTATATGCATCTTGCGGACGCCACAGACACGGAACGGAACGCCTTTTACGGAGTGCCGTTCATTTATGATAACGGGCGTTATGTGGCGCAGAAACATCATACCGTGACCGCTGACACGCTTGCCGCCATCTATGCCTGTTTCCCTTATCGGCAAGGACTTGCCGCAGATGATAGTCTTGTACTGGCTGCTCCTTTCGGGGAAAACCTGTACGCTGTGGAAACGGCCCGGCATATCGGCAAGGAGATTTCCGTGGAAATGGATTGGCGCAGTTCAATGGTGCTACTCTGCATCGGATGCGAGAGTGACCGGTTGCAAGAGCGGCTGGATGAACTTACGCTTACGGGGGAGAACCTTTGCGGACAGGCTGTCTATCAGCCTTACTTGGGTAAATGGAGACCTGTGGGCAAAGGAGGCACGTTGAACGCCACGGATGCGGACTGCCTGTTGAACAATGGCCGGAAACATGACTTTTATCTGGTGCCTACCGATACGGAAGGCGCGGTGACGATTGCCGCCACCATTGACGGACACCCATACGCCGTGCGGACAACATTGCCTCCCATGCAAGCAGGAAGCCTTGTAAGGCTAAACCTGCGCAAAGGCAAGGAAGGATTGGCGGTGAATGGCAGTTGGGTGGAAACCCGGCGCAAGCTCCGCTACCAGCCTGTGCAGCGTGTGGATTCCGTGGAAGTGGGTCACTACCTGCAAAAAGACGGTGGGATATGTCCTCAACGTGACAGCAATTCAATTGCCATGGTAGTGGAAACGGACGGGAGGCACGGCAAAGCGGTGGCGTTGCGCGACAGCGAGGGTCGGTATTGCTATTCGGGAAAAGTTTTGACTTCCGGTAAAACTTTCCAGACCATTGATGGTAAACGTAAAGAGGGAGTCGTCAATCCCAGGCAAACGGATGAAATCATCGATGAGAACAAACTCATCTTTACTTCGGGAATGCCCTACGGTGAGCAATGCGCCTTCGGCTATGCAGACGGTGCCGATCTTACCCAAAGGCTGATTGACAAGTACCGTCAAACGAAGCATGCCTACCGAAGGAACGGGAGGCTGCTCGCCAGGAAAGAAATGCTTGCTGAAGTGGAGCAGCATCCGGGAAGCTATGTGCCGTCACTTGCGGAACTGGCACAGCTCTATCATCACCGGCAACTCGGAGAAACAGTCGGCTGTGAACCGATGCGAGGAGAATACCTGACCGTCAGCGAGAGTTCGGACAAGACCTTTTATCTGATTGACATGGAGAACGGTATTGTGACCGGAACCTTGTCAAAACAATATGCCAGCTTACGGCTGCGGTTATTTTATCTATTTTGATTCACCTAAAAAACAACACAAATGAACAATCTGGTAATATACAACGAAGCGGAAATCAACTCAGTGGAAATCTGCGTGCTTCCACCTTTATTCAAAGTAAAGGTAGTTATGGACTCCGATACCGATGCCACTGTGACGATTACAGACATTAACGGTGCAGAGGATTTTGCATCCGTGTGCATTGAAACGAACCGGAAGGAGCTTTCCGATGTACAGTTCACCGACAAGGAAAGGCTGTATATCGGTCGGGAGGTGGCACGCTGTATTGCGGCAGACATCGCCCTGTTTGTGGGACATGGCATTGTGCCTTATGAGTGCTACGATGAGCATCCTACGTTTGACCTGTTCAAGTTTTCGGATAAATGGGAGAATGATTTAGCTTTCGGAATCCGAAAGGTTTATTTCGCCCGATGTGACGGAAGCCAAAAACAATAACGCCCATGACGATTTATATTCTACTGATTCTTGCGGCTGTAGGCACGGGTATGGCCATATCGGTATATGCCTTTGGCACAGGAGGAAAGCGCAAGCGCATCTTCCAAGACATTTACTTCTCCGTGGAAGACAACGAGGGTGTCGGCGTGGTATATACCAAAACGGAGAGTATGCGGCTATCCTGCGCATGGAGAACCCGGTGGATAAATACTCCGCTGACATAGACGGGTACTATGAATACACCCGGCTGTTCACCGCCATTGCCCAAACACTCGGCGAAGGGTATGCGCTGCACAAGCAGGACATATTCGTGCGCAAACCGTTCTGTGATGAGAGCGAAAGCAAGCGCGAATACCTGTCCGAATCCTACTTCCATTACTTCAATGGCAGGGAATATACGGACAGCCAGACCTATCTGACCGTGACGCAGGAAGCGCAAAAGAGCCGCCTTTTCTCTTTTGACGGCAGAAAGTGGCGTGACTTCCTGGTGAAAATCCGCAAAGTGCAAGACCAATTGAAGGATGCCGGTGTACGTGCCGAATTTCTGACAAAGGAAGATGCCAGCGAGTATATCGACCGCTATTTTGCCATGGATTTTACCCACAAGACACTCTCAATGAACAATTTCAAGGTGGATGAGGAATGTGTGCGCATGGGTGACCGGAAATGCAAAATATTCTCACTTGTGGACGTGGACAGCATCAACCTGCCCAGCTTGGTACGTCCCTTTGCCAACATCGAGGTGAACAACACGCAGATGCCTGTTGATGTGATGGCGGCCATTGACCAAATCCCGGAAGCGAGGACGGTCGTTTACAACCAGATGATTTTCATTCCTAACCAAAAAAGGGAGCTTGCACTGTTGGAAAAGAAGAAAAACCGCCACGCAAGTATTCCCAATCCGGGCAACCAAATGGCCGTGGAGGACATCAAGCAGGTACAGGAAGTCATGGCCAGGGAGGGAAAGCAACTAGTCTATACGCACTACAACCTGGTGGTGTGCTGCGACAGTGATGCCGACCTGCAAAAGCCCACCAATCATCTGGAAAACACGTTCGGACGTATGGGCGTCCATATCTCCAAGAGGGCTTACAACCAACTGGAACTGTTCGTCAATTCGTTTCCGGGAAACTGTTACGGCATGAGTGCGGAGTATGACCGCTTCCTGACGCTGGGCGATGCCGCCGCCTGTCTGATGTACAAGGAAAAAATACAGCACAGCGAGGACACGCCGCTGAAGATTTACTATACGGACAGGCAGGGCGTGCCGGTGGCCATTGACATTACGGGAAAAGAAGGGAAACACAAACTGACGGACAACTCCAACTTTTTCTGCCTGGGCCTTCGGGAAGCGGCAAATCGTTCCACATGAACAGCGTGGTACGCCAACTACACGAACACGGAACGGATGTGGTGATAGTGGATACAGGTAATTCCTACGAGGGATTGTGCGAATATTTGGGTGGGAAGTATATCAGCTACACCGAGGAAAAGCCCATTACGATGAACCCTTTCAATATCACGAAGGCGGAACTGAACATCGAAAAGATAGACTTCCTGAAGAACCTGATTCTGCTGATATGGAAAGGTTCGGATAGTAAAATTTCGGAACTGGAGTTCCGTATCATCGAGCAGATTGTGACAGACTACTACGATGCCTACTTCCACGGTTTCAAGGGCTATGACCCGTTGCAGCGTGAGACCCTGCGCAAGACACTAACCGCCGCCGAAAAGCGCAAGGTACGTGGAGTGTGGAGGAAATGGCGACACTCGGTAAGAAGATTGATGCGAAAATCAAGTTGCTGGAGGAACGGCGAAAAGCTTTGGCGGTGGCTTCGCTGTCGTTCAATACCTTCTATGAATACTCTTGTGAACGGTTGGAGCTTATCTGCCTAGAGAACAACATCACGGAAATCGACTACGACAAATACGCATACATGATTCAGCCTTTCTACAAAGGCGGCAACTATGACAAGATTCTCAACGAGAATGTGGATACCACGCTGTTCTCAGAGACCTTTATCGTCTTTGAAGTGGATGCAATCAAGGAAAATAAGAAACTTTTTCCTATTGTCACGCTTATCATCATGGACGTGTTCTTGCAGAAAATGCGTCTGAAAAAGAAGCGAAAAGTCCTGGTAATAGAGGAAGCATGGAAGGCAATCGCCTCGCCACTCATGGCCGAGTACATCAAGTTTATGTACAAGACGGCAAGAAAGTTTTGGGCAAGTGTCGGCGTGGTGACACAGGAGATACAGGACATCATCGGCAGCGAAATCGTAAAAGAGGCCATTATCAACAACTCCGATGTGGTGATGCTTCTTGACCAAAGCAAGTTCAAGGAACGCTTCGACAACATCAAGGCTATTCTCGGACTGACGGAAACGGACTGCAAGAAAATCTTTACCATTAATCGACTGGAGAACAAGGAAGGACGCAGTTTCTTCCGGGAAGTATTCATCAGGCGTGGTACGACCAGCGAAGTCTATGGCGTGGAGGAACCGAGGGAATGCTACATGACTTACACCACCGAACGGGCGGAAAAAGAAGCGTTGAAACTCTACAAGGCAGAACTGAAATGCAGCCATCAAGAAGCTACGGAAGCCTATTGCCGAGACTGGAAACGGTCGGGTATTGAAAAATCGCTGCCTTTTGCACAAATGGTAAATAAGGCAGGCAAAGTATTGAACCTGAAAGAAAAACAATTCTAAAATCATATTATCATGCAAGAAGAAAAATTTATCAGCGAGTTTTGGAAATCCAACGAACGTAGCAATTTCTCCAAGGAAGCAACGGTACTGTTCTTCTACCTTATTTATATTTGGAAGAACGAGAACAAACCAGAAAAGTTCTATGTGCATCCGGCGAGCCTGCTTTGCAAGGTACGCGGATTTACCGTAAAAGATGTGCTGTCAGCCAGCAAGGAACTGCAAGAGCGGAACTACATCAGCTTCACGGCACCGGAAAAGGACTGGTGTTCGGGGGAATACAGCCTGTGTATGGAACGAGCAGGACAAGGGAAAGAGATAACGGCTAACGGCAAATAACCCCTTACCCCCCCACCTCGCCATGTATAGAATCCTATTGCTTCTGACCTTAGCCTGCACCTTTGTCTTTCCAACAAGGGCGCAGTACGTGCGTGTAAACTACGACAAGAAAACGGTGGCCGCCATGGTCGCCGCCTATGGGACGGAAACGGTGGCTGAAGCCTACTACAATGAGCAGGTGAAAGCCATACTGGAACGGTACAACGCCGCCGAAATCGCCGCCGCCGGAATTTTTACATCCAAATTCCTTGACCGCAAGGGATTGACGGAACTAGGTATCTGGAGCAGCCACACGGAGAACCAATACTACCGGAGGATTTACCACCTGGTAAGTGTCAAAATCATGCCGAAGATATGGACGGTAGCCGGGATGATGCTCCGCTCGCCCCAGACCGCCCTTTATTGGGGAAGCTACCTGATGAAAATCTGCACGGAAGTGAAAACGCTCTGTATGCAGTTTGAGTCGGTAGTGACCAATGGCAGCCTGTCGTTCAGCGACATCGCTTTCCTGCAACTGAATCCGCAGGTGGCCTCGCTGTTCACCCTGTCGGAGAATGGCGGTATCGACTGGGAAACCTTCCTTGACGATTTGGGCGACGTTCCGCACCACTTCACCAAAGAGAACCTAAAGGCTGACTTGGACAAGCTCTATAACATGGGGGTGAGTATCGCCACTGCCGGTACGGAGAACTTAAGCGGACGTATCTTGGGAGAGAGCAGTTTCCACGACCTGTTGCAAGGAAACGTGACTGCCATTGCCCACGCCGTGGAAAACAGCTACGACCTGTACCAAAGCCTTGACAATTCGGTAGGTAGCACGTTACTCTCCTTAGTCGGAGGACCGGAGAACGTAGCCGGGCTGTTCCAACTCGACAATTACAATCTGACGGCGTGGATGACCGATTACCTGCGTGAGACGATGGGGCAATACTATACCCAACGGTGGTACATTTACCGCAAGGATGCCGGCCAGGAGGTGCTTTGCGACTACTCCCCTGCCACAGACGACAACAGCGTAATCAATGGTGGGGAATGGGCACGCTTCAATACTTCCGATGCCAACTTTTACCCGAATACCGCCCAGACCGAACAGGTGCTTAGCAATTCGGAACGATATGCCGGATGGTCAAGGGCGCAGGTGGAACAACTGAACCGCCGAAACGACGGAAACACTTACAGTATCAGCTATTACCGCTCCAGTTATATCATATCCAAAGGAGGCAAGCAGACTAAGAAAGCCTATGCATACAGCATCAAGGTGACGAAAAGCTGGAACCATACAGAAGAAGTGTATGAGGACGTGTTCGATTCATATACCATGGACTTGAACACTTTTAAAGGGCAGCTTCAAGCCCGCCTGTCGGAATACAACGAGAACGAGGAAGGCACCGTGTATTACATCGGCTCCGATGCGAAAAACTATTACCAGGCTACCGATGAAGCGAAGCTGAAAGGCAGCGAAAGCGTAATGATAAGCGTAACCTGTCACGAGGGGGTAAGCCTGATTTCCGGTATCACCCAGTACAAATGCCGCAGTTGCGGAAGCAGCCTGAATGCCCACTCGAAGGAATGCGTGATGCGAACGTCCGTGTCGGGAGAGAGGTACTTGACTTGTCCGGCTTGGATGAACTGGAACAGGAATACAACGGGGAAGCCGCCGTGCTGCAAGCCCGGATAGACAGACTTAAGGTAGAAAATGCGGAACTTGTCAGGCAGATAGCTTCCGCCACTGTGGAGGAAGCCGCCGTGCTTCGGCAAGCCTATAACCGTAACAAAGACGAGATTGGCCGGATAGAGACGGAACTTTCCGTCGTGCGCCGGAAGCAGGAGGAACTGGCACAGGCCAAAGAAGAAGCCGCCGCCGACAACGACGTGCCTACGATGATTACTACCGTATTCCGGCTATCATGCAGGACTGCAAGGCCGCCTACGACCTGACATGGAAAGGCGAAGGTTGGTGGTCGGGCTATACCTACCTGCGTGAAGCTGTCGCTCCGAACATCAACGGGGTGATTACATTCCGTGCCTCCCTGCAGATTGCCCGGAAGCCGAAATACTTCCTCGGCATCAAGATACACCGTGCCATTATGGAAATCAGTTGGGAGCTGACCGCCGAATACAGCGATACGGAGGTGGTGGATATTATCCAGTTTGATCCAGAGAAAAGCGAGACTGAGAAAAAGGACGAAGTGAACAGCCGCCTGTCGGAAATCGCCCGTGAATACCCCTCCTGCAAGATAAGCACGGAATACTTTCGAAGCGAACCGCCGGAAACGGACAATACTGGCGATACCTATCACCTGCTATGGTCGTCAGACCGGCTGGAAATCGCCCGCCAGGTACATACAAGGCTGAGCCATATCTATGCCGACCTGGTATCGCTGGAGAAAATGATGCACTACAAGCTCTCCATTGTGGACGTGCTGCGTGATGCGGCTCCCTATATCAATGACGAACGGGGCAGGCGGCTGACTTTAGTGGAACAATGCCGGAAACGGTGGTTGCACGGGGCGGCTGAAAACCTGCACTCCGTGGACTACAACGGCAAATACGAAGATGAAGAAAGGGGGAACGGAAATGAATGACCGGACACGATACCTACTCCTGTTGCTGTTGGCGGTGCTGCCCACCGTAGTGAAGGCGCAATGGAACTTCGACATTCCTGTGGTGGAAGCCTATATCAACGACCACAAGCAGCAACGGAGCCTGTTGCTGGCACGCTCCACACTGGAGCTGAGCAACCAACTGTTGCATGAATACAGCAGCGATGCCGCCGTGGAATACAAGGAACTGAACATCGACCTTGACAAATACACGAGGGCGTTCGATGTGATTGACGTGCTGTACCAGTCGCTCCGTACCTCGCTGAATGTCTATTCTACTTATGACACAGTGAGTGACCGTATCAGGGATTACAAGGATCTGTTGGACGATTATCGGGAAAAGGTATTGGAACGGGGGAAAATCTCTCCGGCCGACACCTTGCTTATCAGCGTGAACCTGCGCTGCATACGGAAGATTACCGATGAAGGGGAATCGCTGTACCGTTCGGTGGCTGACCTTGTGCTGTACGCCACTGGTGCCGCCGCCTGCTCGACCTCAGACCTGCTGTTGATACTGGAGGGTATCAATATCGGACTGGATAACATCGAAGCGCATCTGAACCGGGCATACTTTGAGACTTGGCGGTATATCCAACTGCGGATTGGCTACTGGAAAGAGAGCATTTATCGGAGGCAAAGCAAGCTGGAAATCATAGAGGGGGCGTTTGGACGGTGGAGGGAAGCCGGTCTGAATCCGGGAACGAAATGAAAAATTAAGAATAAAGAATGAGGAATCGGACATGAAGAATCGGAAGATGGGGAAAGGAATTTTAGTAGTGGGGCTTGTGCTCTATGGGGCGATGGATGTGGTGGCGCAAAGCGTGACCTATAGCCACGATGCTGCCAAGATGAACCAGATAACGGTGGGTGAAATCGGCTCCGGGTCGCTTACGCCCGGACTCTATTACCAAGCGTTGCACAAGTCGTACAGCAAGAGTGCGGCGAGCAAGAACAAACTGTCGTACCGTACCCTTGCCGGGGTGAACCTGTATAACCAGGTGGATGAAGCGGAAGCGTTGGACTCGGCAATGGTGGCACGGGCGAAAATTGAAGCCCTGAACGTGGCTGACCGTAGCGGCGGTGCGCTCGATGTGGCTTGGGCAGCGGAGGGAGGAAAGATAACCGACAAGATGGGTGACTTTGGGCGGAACATCAACCGCATCCTGCAAACAGGCGGCAACGGTGATGACCAAAGCTATTGGAAGGAGCATTACCAGATGTTCCAATGCGCCATAAGAGCCACGCAGGACGCTTATATGCCCAATGCCCAGCGCAAGAAACAATACCTGCGCATCTATACGGATGTGGCAAGGAAGAACGAAGAACTTATCCGCTACCTCGTCCGGCTATCCAACGCACGCAAGACCTCAGAACTGCTTGCTGCCACCAATCAAATAGAAAACCGGAAAGCGCAAGTAGTGGCTGCCGCCATGGGGCGGTGGCGTTCTGCCGGATGGACTACCGTGGATGGCAGGGAATGAAAAAGGAAAGGGAAAAAGAATTTATTAACTCTATAAATAATGACAAACATGAATCATCAAAACCAAGTGTTCAATCATCCGCAATTCGGGGAGATTTGTACCGTTCAACAGGAAGAAGGGAAAGTGTTGTTCAAGGCTAATGATGTGGCCCGTTCTTTAGGGTATGCAGAAGCTGCAAAGGCCGTCCGTACCCACTGTAAGGGGGTGTCCGTTTTAGACACTCCCATTGAGAATCAATACGGTACGGTTGTAATGCAACCTACCAAGTTTATCAGCGAATCCGATGTATATAGATTGGTGATGCGCTCCAAACTTCCGGAAGCTGAAAAGTTTCAGGACTGGGTCTGTGAGGAAGTGCTGCCTGCCATTCGGAAGGACGGGGCTTACCTGAGCGAGAAAGCCCTGCAACGCGCGGTGACAGACCCGGAGTTCTTTATCGGACTTGCCAATGCCATTCGGAAGGAGAAAGAGCAACGGCTGGAGATAGAGAGCTGTTGCACGGAACAACAGCTTTTGATTGACCGCCAAAAGGAAACAATCGAGGAGCTTGGCAAGCGTTCCGCTTACGCAGAGACCGTATTGCAGAACAAGGACTTGGTGGATATTACACAGATTGCGCAAGACTACGGTCTTTCAGGACGCCGTCTGAACGCTATTCTCCATGAAAAAAGGGTGCAATACAAGAGCGGCAAGCAATGGATTCTCTACGCTCCCTACAAGGGGAACGGGTATGTGGGTAGCGAAACCTCCCAGTTGGAGAACGGTAAGACCGTGATGCGTACCCGGTGGACACAAAAAGGCAGGCTATTTATCCATGACTTGCTGAAAGCGGACGGCATATTGCCGGTACATGAGATTGAAACGGAACAAACGGAAACATCCTCTAATATCCAGTAATGTATGGCAGACAATATCTTATCGGATTTCGGCATTGACATTCTCGAAGAAGAAATAGATGATGTGATATTCCAGACCAATGAGTTCCTGTGCGATGCGACTTTCACCGGCTCACAAGGGCCGTTTTGGTGGATCCTCCAAATGTGCATGGCGTTGGCAGCACTCTTTTCCATTATTGTGGCGGCGAACATGGCTTATAAAATGATGGTGAAACATGAGCCGCTGGACGTGATGAAACTATTCAAGCCACTGGCAATCGCTATCATCCTGTCGTGGTGGTATCCTCCTGCAGATACCGGCATGAACCGGAGCGGAAGCAGTTGGTGCGTGCTGGACTTCTTGTCGTACATTCCGAATGCCATTGGCTCGTACACGCATGACCTGTACCAGGCGGAAGCCACACAGATAAGCGACAAATTCCAAGAGGTGCAGGAATTGATTTATGTACGGGACACGATGTACACGAGTTTACAGGCACAGGCGGATGTCGCCCATTCGGGGGTGAGTGACCCCAATCTGATAGAATCTACCATGGAGCAGACCGGAGTGGATGAGGTGACGAATATGGAGGTGGATGCAAGCCGACTCTGGTTTACCTCGCTGGTAAGCGGTGCAACTGTGTGCATTGATAAAATCGTGATGTGTATTGCGCTGATTGTCTTTCGGATAGGCTGGTGGGCGACCATATACTGCCAGCAAATCCTGCTCGGTATGCTGACGATTTTCGGACCGATACAATGGGCATTCTCGTTATTGCCGAAATGGGAAGGTGCATGGGCAAAGTGGATGACACGTTATTTGACGGTGCATTTTTACGGAGCCATGCTCTACTTCGTTGGTTTTTACGTGCTGCTACTGTTCGACATCGTGCTGTGCATACAGGTGGAGAACCTGACGGCGATAACGGCGAGCGAGCAGACGATGGCCGCCTACCTGCAGAACTCCTTCTTCTCGGCAGGCTATCTGATGGCGGCAAGCATTGTAGCCTGAAATGCCTGAACCTTGTGCCGGACCTGGCGGCATGGATGATACCGGAAGGCGATACGGCATTCAGTACCCGAAACTTTGGCGAGGGTGTGGCTTCACAGGCTAAAATGTCCACCACGGGGGCGATAGCGCACATGATGAGATAAGGGATTATGAAAAATTGAGAATGATGAATGAAGATTTTCTGAAAATAGGGAGTGAATTAAATAAAATAGAAAAAGCTGTATGGTAATCAAAAACTTAGAAAACAAAATCAAGCTGGTGACGATATTCTGCGGATTTTTCCTTGCCGGATGCGTCCTTATCAGCCTGTCAAGCATCTGGACAGCAAGGGTGATGGTAACGGATGCCCAACAGAAGGTATATGTATTGGACGGCAATGTACCTATCCTTGTGCAACGCACTACAATGGAGGAGACCCTCGATGTGGAAGCGAGAAGCCATGTGGAAATGTTCCACCACTTCTTTTTCACGTTGGCACCGGATGACAAATATATACGCTACACCATGGATAAGGCGATGTACTTGGTGGACGAGACCGGACTGGCACAGTACAATACACTGAAAGAAAAGGGATTTTACAACAATATCATGGGAACGAGTGCGGTATTCTCGATATTCTGTGACAGCATCAACTTCAACGAGGAGAAAATGGAGTTTACCTACTATGGCCGCCAACGCATCGAGCGGAGGACTTCCATTCTCACCCGTGAACTGGTGACCGCCGGCAAACTGAAACGGGTACCCCGGACGGACAACAACCCGCACGGGCTGCTGATAGTGGACTGGCGCACCCTGCTGAACAAAGACATCGAACAAAAGAATAAAAACAATTTCTGATATGAGCTGGAAAAAAATGATTTTCGGCGAGAAGATGCCGGACAAGGACGATCCGAAGTATAAGGAACGGTATGAAAGAGAGGTGGCGGCAGGTCGTAAGGCTGCCCAGGCTGCTGAGACTAGACAAAGGCGGCAGGGGGCGTGCAACGCTTCGCCTGCAAGCACCCCAAGTGGTTTCTCGCCATTGTGTTCGGCATTGTGCTGACCTGTTTGGGACATAACATCTATCGTATGGTAGCAGTGTATCAAATCCACCGGACGGAGGAACGCATGACTGCCACGGAACACCAGGAACAATTATTGAAACAAAGACATAAGACGCATGATGATAACAGACAAGATTAATTTCAAACAGCCGAAGTACGTGCTGCCTGCCATACTCTACCCGTTGCTGCTGATTAGCGGTTATCTGATATTCGACATTTTCGACACGGAACCGGCAGAAACGGGAAATACGCTGCAAACCACGGAGTTCCTGAACCCGGAACTGCCCCAGGCACGTGTGGATAACAACGGAGGCATCGACGGCAAATATGAGAGCATGGTGAAATCATACGGCAGAATACAGGACTTTTCCGCCGTGGAGAACATAGAACGCAACAACAATAAAGATGACAAAGAAGCATACGAATCCAAATATACGGAAGACGACCTCGCCCTGCTCGACACGGAAGCAGACAGGCGGATGGAAGAACTGGAGCGGCTGCGTGAGATGCAGGAACGCTTGCGAAAAGTGCCGAGAAAGGCGAAGCAATGAACCATGACACCGTTTCCCTACCATCGCTTGATGAGCATGAACGCATCGCCCGAAGCGAGCAACGGCGCAAGGAAGCATTGGCGGAACTGGACAAGGCTCTTGCCGAAGCGAGGTCGCAGGGCCGAAAAGGATTGGAACCTACACCGGATAATACTGACACATCCGTTTACAGACCGGTGACGACAGGAACGGTGACGGACAGAAATGTAGAAGTGAACGGAAACGCCGTGCATGAGCTTGGCGATGACGCGGAGACCGGACAGGTGGTGAAAAAAATCAAGACTTCCTCCGACTACTTCCACACCCTTGCGGAGAACGAGCCGGAACCCAAGCTGATAAAGGCTATCATTGATGAAAACATCAAAGCAGTGGACGGCTCACGGGTACGGCTCCGCCTGCTCGATGATGTGGAAATCAACGAGACAGTAGTGCCCAAAGGCTCGTACCTCTATGCCACGATGAGCGGCTTCGGCAACCAGCGTGTGAAAGGCAGCGTGAAAAGCATACTGGTGGACGATGAACTGGTGAAGGTAAGCCTGTCGCTCTATGATACGGACGGGCTGGAAGGGCTGTACGTGCCGGGCAGCACTTTCCGGGAAACGGCGCAGGACGTGGCTTCCAACGCCATGAACAACACAATGAGCATCAACAACGGCACTTCGGGCAACACTTTCTCCCAATGGGTATGCAGGCTATACAGAACGCCTACCAACGGACAAGCAACGCTCTATCGAAAGCGGTGAAAAAGAACAAGGCCAAACTGAAGTACGGCACATTCGTGTATCTGGTTAATGGCAGGGAGAAAAGGAAATAAGGTCTTAAACGAGTATAGCATATGATAGAATTACATCGGCTTTGAGAAAGAGAAGGTTTATTATGACATCGCCAACAGGCGCATAATGGAAGCATATACAATAACTAATAATGTAATAAATAGAAAATAAAATGAATGTACGAATTAAAATCTTGAATCTGGTGGCCGGGGTGCTGGCGGTTTGTCCGCTGGCGGCACAGACACGTATGAGGAAATGGAACAACTGACAGTGAATGAACAGGTGACAACGGTGATAACGGCTACCGAGCCGGTTCG
>ENA-OQJX01000317-OQJX01000317.1-human-gut-metagenome-genome-assembly--contig:-NODE-317-length-28664-cov-2.300452_pt1 | contig 28664 bp, 34 predicted proteins | sample MGYA00242615_ERZ504782 | MGnify/ENA primary metagenome ERZ504782 (study PRJEB26092, sample SAMD00036354) | human gut metagenome | host: Homo sapiens | study: EMG produced TPA metagenomics assembly of... | reverse complement strand
AACCCACTCAGGGCGTTCACCCCTGAGAACCCCGAGCAAGAGTGACCCTCCTCTTTGCAATCACCGCTTTATGGGTTGCACCCCTAAGAACCCCACTGCGGAAGCGAACAAAGTAATCTAATATAAACAAAAAACTATGGCAACAAAATCAAGCATACATATCAAGCCTTGCAACATCGTATCGAGCGAGGCACACAACCGAAGGACTGCCGAGTACATGCGCAACATCGGAGAGTCCAGAATCTATGTCGTTTCCAAACTTTCCACCGATAACGAGCAGTGGGTAAATCCTGACTTCGGCACTACCGAATTGCGGACACATTACGACAACATCAAACGGATGGTCAAGGAAAAGACCGGACGTGTCATGCAGGAGAAAGAACGTGAACGCAAAGGCAAGAACGGAAAAATCATCAAGGTGGCAGGGTGTTCACCTATCCGTGAGGGGGTGTTGCTCATCAGAGCGGACACCACATTGGCAGATGTGCATAAATTTGGCGAGGAGTGCAAACAACGCTGGGGTATTACTCCGCTGCAAATCTTCCTGCACAAAGATGAAGGACATTGGCTGAGCGGACAACCCGAAGCCGAAGATAGGGAGAGTTTCCAAATTGATGGAAAGTGGTTCAAGCCGAATTATCACGCTCATATCGTTTTCGATTGGATGAACCACGATACAGGAAAGAGCTGTAAACTCAATGACGAAGATATGACCGAAATGCAGAGTTTGGCTTCTGACATTCTCCTGATGGAACGAGGACAATCTAAAACCGAAACAGGCAAGGAACATCTGGAACGTAACGATTTCATCATAAAGAAACAGAAAGCCGAACTGCAACGTATAGAGGAAACCCAAAGGCACAAGAAGCAGCAAGTAACTCTTGCTGAGCAAGAACTCAAACAGGTAAAATCGGAAATACGCACCGACAAACTCAAAAGCGCAGCTACCGATGCAGCCACAGCCATAGCAAGCGGTGTCGGTTCTCTTTTCGGAAGCGGAAAATTGAAAGATTTGGAACAAACCAATGAGAATTTACGTCATGAAATTGCCAAGCGTGACAAGGGTATTGATGAATTAAAAGCCAAGATGCAACAAATGCAGGAACAGCACGGCAAGCAGATTCGTAACCTACAAGGAATACATAATCAAGAGCTTGAAACCAAAGACAAGGAAATATCACGATTGAATACCATTCTTGAAAAAGCGTTCAACTGGTTTCCATTACTCAAAGAAATGTTGAGGATGGAAAGACTATGTTATGCCATCGGATTTACCAAAGATATGATAAACAGTCTTTTGACAAAAAAGGAAGCTATTAGGTGCAATGGTAGGATTTATTCTGAAGAGCATAGGCGAAGATTTGAAATCAAGAATGATATTTTCAAGGTGGAAAAGAATCCAACCGATGATAGCAAACTGATACTTACCATAAACAGACAGCCGATAGGCGAATGGTTCAGGGAACAATGGGAGAAGCTACAGGAAGGATTGCGAAAAACAGAAGAGCCAAGAAAAAATAGAGGATTTAGGTTATAAATTCTGTTCTCTATATCGCAAAACATCAATAAAATAACTAATTTTGTATTCGGATTGGGCTAACCCTCTCCATGACATAAGAAAAAGAAGAAGCGTTATGTTTATCTTGTAGGTGAAAACGTAGGAAACTTTCAAACTGATACAAGAGATAGCATAGTGGTTCTCACGCATATAGCGTGGGCTGCTATTGTTACATCTGTATCAGAGGTTTCCTACGACCTTCACTTAGACGTGGCATAGTTGGCTCACGTTTTTTCAATATAAAATTAATAGCCTAATAGAGCCAATAGGGAATTATACGAATATGAATAAGTTTATTATTCCATTCTTTTTAATCACTGCCTTCCTTGCAGTGGGTTGCAGCGATGATGAGCCAAAAGATGTTGTCAATGAAATCAAGATGTCCGTTTCTGCCGAAACAGGTACGTACATACCATGGGGCAGTGATACTCCTGTAGAGTGTATGCTTGTTATGTCTGAAGACAATCCCGGAGTATGGGAGCCACTTGGCTTTAATAGTATTAAATGGTTTACATACGAAAGAGGACATGAATATTACCTTTCGGTGGAGAGAACCATTCTCGCCAATACTCCCATGGATGCTCCAGACCGTACCTATTCGCTGTTGAGAATCCTTCAAGACCGTATTGTCACAAAGCCGGAGATACCTGTAGATAAAGAAATCAATTCAGAGGAAGACATTGAGTACTATGATATGTGCCCCTTTAACAAATATGCCATAGAAAAGGAAATCATTGTCAATGAGAATGGAGAAATTTCCTATGCCGACGGTCACAGCCTTCCGTCTTATGATAATGCCCGCATTTGGTTAAAGTGTATTCTTGATAAGGCAGATCCGAATTGGCTAAAATTCAATAAAATACCCTATATGGCAATCTATTCATTTGTATTGTCACCGCTTACGGATGAAATACGGCTGGTGCGCAACGAATCATCCGGTCCGATGTTCAAGGAGGTCATTCCTGAAAGTGAGTTTGCCCATATCACCCAATCCATGAAGCCGGGCGAAGAACTCCGTTACGCCCTCATCCTTGCCAATGTCTATAAGAAAGGACTTCAGAAGCTGGAATTTACGATAAAGAAACAATAACACATAACCATGATGAATAAACTTATCAACCCGATTCTTTTTATCATGTGTCTGCTTGCTATGGCTTGCAGCGATGATAATAATGAAAATGAAACATTTGCTCCGTTCAGTCTTGAGAAAAGATACTATGAAGTACGATTGGAGCGCAATGCTACTTCTATTCCTATAATAAACGGTAGTGGCGATATTAGTTTGGCAATAGAGGATGAAAATATATTGAATGCCATTTACTCAAAATACAACGATAAGGAGGATGACAGAAAAGGACACATCAATTTGTATGGTATGCAGAAGGGAAGTACAACACTGACCATTACCGACAATATTACCAAGGATGTGGAAACCGTTGAAGTGAAAGTGACAGATTGCTATTTGTCATACATGATAGCCGAAAGTAATCATCCTCTATTAAAAGCCAACACAACTCTATTTTTCATAAACAATCCTGCAAAAGAGTCCTATATCTTCGCTAGAGACAATCTCCATGGGACATTATATGACCGACCAACAATGAAAGGCAGTTACGAGTTCTTCATCACCCCCGATTCGAAAGAACAACTGCACGACATACCCGGATTGCGTTTAACATTCCAAACCGATGGAGAAGAAAACGTTACTGACAACAATGACACGGCAACATCTTACGACTTTCAAATAATGGGTAATAATCAGATATTCAGTGTTATTCAAGCATTTTTGGGTGTGAAATGGGAGGAACTTTTTGATAACGCCCATACAAAAAGCCCTGCACCAGTAGACTTTACTATGAAGCTGACTGCTCCCAATACAAATTATCAAATTACAGGAGTATTAAGTACTACATCCATTCCGGAACACATATTGGATTGATACATTGCTGCAGTTAGGCAATTAAACTGATATAAAAGCCAACTAAAAGAGCATAACTTGATTGTTCTTTTAGTTGGCTTTGTTTTATTCAGACACTTTTTTCTGAGTAAAGATGCATTTCATCTTAAATAATACAAAAACACCCAATTTTACATTCTTGGGTGTAAAATTGGGTGTTTGTTTTACAACTTACTGATTTTCAATGTTTATTGCGGAGAGACAGGGATTCGAACCCCGGGTGCCTCGCAGCACAACGGTTTTCAAGACCGCCGCAATCGACCACTCTGCCACCTCTCCTAAAACTTCCTTTTCGGGAAGTGCTTTCCTCTTTAAAGCGGTGCAAAGGTACAAATCATTTTTAATTCTGCAAACTTCCTTTCTCTTTTTCATGAATTAATAGTACTTTTGCACCATGATATATCCGCAGAACTTTGAACAGAAAATAGGTTTCGACCAAATACGCAATTGCTGAAAGAAAAATGCCTCAGTACACTTGGCGAAGAACGGGTGATGGACATGGCATTCTCCGACCACTTTGGGGCGGTAGAGGAGCGTTTGGACCAAGTCACTGAATTTGTACGCATACTCCAAGAAGAAGACAACTTCCCGGCACAATACTTTTTTGACGTACGTCCGTCACTGAAACGCATACGCGTGGAAGGCATGTATCTGGATGAACAAGAGCTCTTTGACCTGCGCCGTTCACTGGAAACCATACGTGATATTGTACGCTTCCTACAGAAAAGCGACGATGATGAGGAAGAGGGGGCTTCCCCCTACCCTTGTCTGAAAAGACTGGCGGGAGACATCACCGTTTTCCCACAGCTCATAGCAAAAATAAACGGCATCCTCTCCCTTACGGAAAAATCAAGGACAATGCCTCTACAGAGTTGGCACGCATCCGCCGGGAACTGGCAAGTACTATGGAAGTATCTCCCGCTCACTGAACAGTATTCTACGAAATGCCCAGTCCGAGGGCGTTGTGGACAAAGACGTAACACCCACCATGCGTGACGGCCGTCTGGTCATTCCCGTTGCACCGGCACTGAAACGGAAAATACGCGGTATTGTACACGACGAGTCGGCCAGTGGTAAAACCGTATTCATCGAGCCTGCCGAAGTAGTGGAAGCCAACAATCGCATACGAGAACTTGAAGGTGACGAACGCAGAGAAATTATCCGCATCCTAACGGACTTCTCCAACCAGTTGCGTCCCTCTATCCCCGACGTACTGCTATCATACGAGTTCCTTGCCGAAATAGACTTCATACGTGCCAAAGCATTGTTTGCCGAGCAAATATCCGGACTGAAACCGGCTCTCGAAAACAAGCAACTGCTGGACTGGACAATGGCGGTACACCCACTCTTGCAACTTTCTCTCGCCAAACATGGCAAAAAAGTCGTACCGCTTGACATCGAACTGAATGAAAAGCAACGTATCCTCATTATCTCCGGTCCGAACGCAGGTGGCAAGTCCGTCTGCCTAAAGACAGTAGGCTTATTGCAATACATGCTGCAATCCGGACTACTCATCCCGATGCACGAACGTAGTCATGCCGGAATATTCAGCAGCATATTCATTGACATCGGTGACGAGCAGTCCATTGAAGATGATTTGAGTACCTATTCCTCCCACCTTACAAACATGAAAATCATGATGAAAAGTTGCAATGAACGGAGCCTCATCCTGATTGATGAATTCGGTGGTGGAACGGAACCCCAGATAGGAGGCGCTATCGCCGAAGCCGTATTGAAACGCTTCAACCAAAAACTGACGTTCGGTGTCATCACCACACACTATCAGAATCTGAAACATTTTGCCGAAGACCACGAAGGTGTAGTAAACGGCGCCATGCTCTATGACCGCCATCTGATGCAAGCACTGTTCCTGTTGCAGATAGGCAATCCTGGCAGTTCGTTCGCTGTAGAGATTGCCCGCAAGATAGGTCTGCCCGAAGATGTCATCGCCGATGCCTCGGAAATTGTGGGCAGTGAATACATCAATGCCGATAAGTACCTGCAAGACATTGTGCGCGACAAACGCTATTGGGAGGCAAACGCCAGACAATACGCCAGCGTGAAAAGCACATGGAAGAGACCATCGAGCGCTATCAAACCGAAATCGAAGATTTGCAGAAATCCCGGAAGGAGATTCTGCGCAAAGCGAAGGAAGAAGTGGAGCAACTGATGCAGGAAGCCAATGCACGCATCGAGAACACCATACGCTCCATCAAAGAAGCCCAAGCAGAAAAAGAAAAAACACGCCAGGCCCGCCAGGAGTTGACGGACTTCCGTGAATCAATGGAAGCGCTTGCCAACAAGGAACTGGAAGAAAAAATCGCCCGCAAAATGGAAAAGCTGAAAGAGAAGCAGAACCGGAAAAAGGAAAAGAAAGCGGGCAAAGGAAAAGAGAACGGACTGTCTGCCCAGGCTTTGGCAGAACAGCAGGCGCGGAAAGAGGCAGAACGCCTTGTAGCCATCACCCCCGGCTGCAACGTCAGAATAAAGGGCCAGACCTCTGTGGGCGAAGTAATGGAAGTGAATGGCAAGAATGCGGTCATCGCGTTCGGCAGCATCAAGACTACCGTAAAGCTGGACAGGCTGGAACGTACCAACGCGCAGCCTAAACAAGCTGATGTGTCCACCAAAAGCACTTTCATCAGTGCCCAGACCCAGGACAGCATGTACGAGAAGAAACTGCATTTCAAACAAGACATTGATGTCCGCGGCATGCGTGGCGACGAAGCCTTGCAAGCCGTTACCTATTTCATTGATGACGCCATCCTTGTCGGCATGTCACGCGTGCGTATCCTTCACGGAACGGGAACAGGCATCCTGCGCATGCTTATCCGTCAATATCTGGAAACTGTTCCCGGAGTGCGCCACTTTGCCGACGAACATATACAGTTCGGCGGAGCAGGCATCACCGTTGTGGACTTGAGTTAATGGATAATTGACAGTTGATAATTGATAGTTAAAGCTAAATCATAAATCTGAAATATATGAAATCAATCAAAGAACTCTACCGTATCGGTACCGGTCCATCCAGCAGCCACACCATGGGACCGCGCAAGGCAGCTCAGATATTCCTGGAAAGGCATCCCGAAGCAGCCGCATTCCAAGTAACCCTATACGGAAGCCTCGCCGCTACCGGCAAGGGACACATGACCAATGTTGCCATCACCGAGACACTGCAACCCGCAGCACCGGTAGAAATAATCTGGGAACCCAAAATATTCCTGCCCTTCCATCCCAACGGCATGAAATTCGTCTCTTTGGACAGCGAAGGCAGGGAGACGGACCAATGGACCGTATTCAGTGTCGGCGGCGGTGCCCTGGCAGAAGAGAATGACGGAGCATCATCCGTAAACACCCCGGATGTATACGAAATGAACAGTATGACCGAAATACTGCAATGGTGTGAACGTACCGGAAAAAGTTACTGGGAGTACGTCAAGGAATGCGAGGAAAGCGACATTTGGGATTACCTGCAGGAGGTATGGAAAACCATGCAGGCTGCCGTAAAACGGGGATTGGATAGTGAAGGAGTCTTGCCCGGCCCTCTGAATCTGCGCAGCGAAGCTTCTACCTATTATATACGTCGCAGTGTACAAGGCTTCCCTCCAGTCGCGCGGACTGGTATTTGCTTATGCCTTGGCAGTAAGTGAAGAAAATGCGTCAGGTGGGGTCATTGTCACTGCACCTACCTGCGGTTCGTGTGGCATTGTACCGGCAGTGCTCTATCATCTGCAAAAAGCCGGGAATTCAGCGACACACGCATACTCCGTGCCTTGCCACAGCCGGACTGATAGGAAACATCGTGAAGACCAACGCTTCCATTTCGGGAGCGGAAGCCGGATGCCAGGCAGAGGTAGGCGTAGCATGTTCCATGGCATCAGCCGCAGCCAACCAATTGTTTGGAGGCAGTCCGGCACAAATAGAATATGCCGCCGAGATGGGATTGGAGCATCATTTGGGAATGACCTGCGACCCGGTTTGTGGGTTGGTACAAATCCCGTGCATTGAACGTAATGCCTACGCCGCCGCACGTGCCTGGATGCCAACCTTTACTCCTCCTTCACCGATGGCATGCACCGCGTATCATTCGACAAGGTGGTGGAAGTCATGAAAGAAACCGGAAACGACCTGCCCTCCCTCTACAAAGAAACCAGCGAAGGAGGACTGGCGAAGGATTATAAGCCGATGTAGTTAAGGATTAGGGATAAAGGATTAAGGATTAGGTTTTCAATATGATTGTACAACACTAATCCCTTATCCCTAATCCTTCCCCCTTCTCTAATCAAGTTTTATCGGCCAATGCGTATCATCCCTATCACCGCTCACATCTTTTGTCTGCAGCAGGCCGCCTTCTTCCGAATAGAACAATTGATACTCTGCATTTCCCTTTTCAACTTCAATGACAAACTGCATAGGCACTACCGGATACTCCAAAAGAACAATCTCCTCTATCTTCCAGCCGGCATACTCACTGGCGCTGAAAGAGGTCTGTACTGTTCCCGGAAGATTATTCCAAAGCAATTCGGTTTCCGTCAGTTGCCATTCCGCCTGATTATTGAGCCACACATCCTTTTCCTGCCCATCCACTTTACAATCTGCAACGAAATAGCCCCCTTTCTGTTCCCATTCCACATGGATTGCGGAAGGGTATTTGGACTTCAATGCTTGTGACATTGCTTCGGGCACTTTGACATCATCCTTGTCGTCATCATCACTGCATGCACCAAGTGCCAAGGCGGCGATGAACATCATCGCCAACATTTGAATCTTCATTCTCATCATTTCTCTATAAGGTTTAAGTTAATAGCTACCGGAAAATCAGTCGTCCATGCTGACGAACTTTCCCTTTTTGTTGAACTTCAAAGAGTAGTCATTACCCAGTTCAATTTCCACACCGGTACGTCCGCGCTCGATTTTGGTAATAATCTCTCTCGGGAAGTTAGCCTTCACATACTCCTTTACCGGAACCGGAATCAATGCTTCTGGAACAGCGGATTTCTTGCAATCTACTTCCAACCAATTTCCTTTCTTGTCGAAGTCTATTTCCGTACGGTCTGTCAACAACACTTCATATTTTTTAGTCTGCAATATTTCACTTTCAATCTTGATGTGTGAAATGTGCGGTTTCGAGAAATACTGGTTGATAAAATTGCGTGCCGTCAGCGGAAGCTGCTTGGTATCCTGAGTGATGACATCACCGGCAAAGGCAAACTGAACAGCAACAAGAGCCAACACAAGAATAGACAATACTTTCTTCATAATCGTTATTTTTTAATGTTACTAATAAATTTCATATCATTCACACTGCAAATAACGGTAGAGAATTAGGAAAGATTTGGGAACAATCGCAGTTAACGGTAAATTTTACTTTCTTTAACCAGACGGAAGGTATGCATACCGTCCTGCCATTCATACGTGAGCTTCAATGAAGACGACAACGCAATGGAACGCGCTATGGCAAGCCCCAGTCCGGTGGAGTCCTTCTTGCCATCCATGCCATGATAGAAACGCCGGAACAACTTCTCTCCATCCAAAGGAACATCACCCGTATTCTTTATGACCAGCGAAGTTGGAGTGTAAGTACCTGCAACTCTCCCCCTTCCCTATTGTGCAGCAACGAATTCTTCACCAGATTGGAAACCAGTATTTGCGCCAGCGAATGGTTGCAACGGATAATAAAAGGCTGCTCCTCCCGTTTTCGTATCAGTCTCACCTGCTTATGTTCATAGATATCCATCAGGTCGGGCAAGAGTTCATCCAATATCTCATCCACCGAGACATCCTCCATCTCGGTATACTGCCCGTTCTCTATACGGGAAAGCAACAGCAGGGACTTGTTCAGTTTTACGGCACGCCCCAGCGTGGCATATATCTCGTCCAGCTGCTCCATTTGCTGTTCCGTCATCCCTTCACTCTCAGCCAGCAGTTCCACTTTTCCCCTCACGATGGCAAGCGGTGTCTGCAACTCATGCGAGGCATTCTCGATGAACTGCTTCTGCTCCTCGTATGCCTTGTAGCTGCGGTTGCCCATATCCAATGCAGCATCGCTCAGCTGGCGGAACTCCCGTATCTTCGTCGGGTTGTCCAATGGAGGCACCTCCTTGCCGGGCTGAATGCAGTGCAGCCAGTCAAGCAACCTATGTAACGGACGGAACACTCCCTTCAGCACCAACTGGATGCCGATGGAAGTACAGATGAGAAACAACAGGAACAGCGCCCCAGATACCAAAGCATAGCCTCCACCATGTCATCCCGCTCCAAAATGGAAATCATCAGTTCAACTCATAATATTGCCCGTCGGGCATACGGAAAGCGGTACACATGACACGTACCGGTTCGTCTTCATCCTCCAGTTCGATATAAACCGTGGCATCATAGAACACTTGTCTGTAATGCCGCCCTTCCTCTTCGGATATAGGGGTAAACTTATAGAAAGACATCAACGAGCCTTCCGTTTCGAGTATCGAGGGGTCGTGAAGCGCACTCTCCATCAATATCTCACCGTAATTTTCCAACGTATCGTCCGTCTCATCCACCACCTCGTCAATGATTGCGTAATAGAACAGCACACCCCACACCGCCATCAACAAAAACAGCAGCAATGCAAGTTTGCGGTAGGTGTAGCTCAGCAGCTTCATAGTTCGGAGAGTTTGTAGCCGAATCCATAGACAGCCTTTAATTCTATGGTAGCCTCAGCTTGTTTCAACTTCTTACGTAGATTCTTCACTTGCGAGTAGATAAAATCCAACGAATCCGCCTGGTCTATATTGTCTCCCCACACCGACTCGGCAAGGCTCATTTTATTGATGACCCGGCCGGGGTTGACTACAAAATAATAAAGCAGGTCGAACTCCTTGCGGTTCAGTTGCAAGGGTTTTCCGTTTATCTCTACCTGCCGTTTGTCGGGGTAGAGCAAAAGGTTTCCAAGGGTGACGGTCACATCTCCCTTCGCCTGCCGTCGACGTATCAATGACTTGACACGTGCATTGAGTTCCGCCAGATGGAAAGGCTTTGTAAGGTAATCATCGGCTCCCAGTTCCAGCCCGTCCACCTTGTCGTCCAGCGAGTCTTTGGCCGAGATAATAAGCACACTGTCACTGCGGTGCAGCCGTTTCAGCTCACGCAGCAAGTCCAGACCGCTCCCGCCAGGCAACATGATATCCAGCAGAATGCAGTCGTAATCGTAGTCATTGATTTATCCAATGCCGAAAAATAGTCGGCAGCGGTCTCTACAACAAACTTTTCTTTCAAGAGCGAAGTGCGGATGGTTTCCCGCAAATCTTGCTCATCTTCTACAATCAAGATTTTCATACCGGCAAAGATGGTCTATAAAACTGGAAACAATCTGGAAAACTATCCACTAATCAATGCTGTCTGTCTGATAGTCCTCCATCAGTTCCTCTTTTGCCATGGAGATTTTCCCGTCAGCCGTAATGGTCAGTCTGATGGGAACATAAAGGTCGGATTGCGGATAGCAGACGCTGGCCGCGTATATGATTCCTTGCGGAGTGGTCTTGTCATAGACCAGCCCCTCAAGAATAGAGTACTTCATGAACTTGGCATCCACCAACGAAGCAAAATTATCTTTGGTGAACACTTTATCCACCACCCGCTTCCCGCCGCACGTGATGCGCAAGGTGATACGGTTATCCACAAATTTCTCCCCCTGCTCGTTTTTCACTATCGGCAAAGATTCATCCGGCCGGCGCACTACAGAAGACTGATATTCTTTTCCCTTATACGTAAAGGATGTTTTTACATCAGACACCTGCATGCGCTGTGGACCGGCAATTTCTGTACTATCCTGCATCAATACCTGCGTACCGTCTTTCTTATTCTTGTCTTGAGACGAACAAGCAGTGAAGAAGATGACCGATGCACACACTAAAATATAGACTATATTCTTCATCGTTCTGTTTTTTTAGTAGTTGACCGGACAAAAATAGTACAAATTGAATGCAATAGAAAATTTATTTTCTTTTAGATTCCATTTTCGCTTTTCTATCCTGCACTTTCTTGCTGTATGCAGCATATTGTTCTTCCGTCATAATCTTCTGGAGTTGCGAATCATAAGCAGTACGGGCAGTCTTCATCTCTTCACGCTTCTTTTCCATCTCCGCTTTTTTCTGCGTGCGTTGCTCAGCCGTCAATTGATGCGCTTGCCATCTCTCTTATGATGCTTGTGTGCTTTGGCACGATGCATCGGCATATCTCCCATTTTCTCAACCAATGCCAGATTTGCCTCCAGCAGTTGTTGTTTCTGCGTATCGTTCAAGGAGTACTCTTTCACCATCCGTTCCGTCATGCGCTCGGCACGGACTTTCGGTTCGGGCATTTTATCACTGTGGCGGGCATGTTGTGCCATTGCCATGCCACCCATCAGGAAGGCGGCCATCCATATCAGAACTATTCTTTTCATCATTTTTCTCTTTTTTTAATTAATACCTTATGTTAGTTATACCTATTGTGTTGCAACGTATCTATGACAAAAACAAAAGCGGGAAGTTTAACCGCAACTTCCCGCTTTAACATAATAAATGAGGTTGAAAAGAATATTAAGGTTCGTCCAGATACTGTACGATAAGGCTCACCTGCTTCGGCATGAATGTCCGTGTCCTTACATTGTACCCGGTATGCGCCAAGGCTTCATACAGTTCGTGATTCCGTTTTATCCACCGCGTCAGGGTGCGGATGGCGCAACGTGCAGTAGCATTGGGGCAATAGAGGCATGCCAAATCTTTCTTTTTATAAGTCGTGATACGAAAGCCATTTTCTGTTTCCATAGCAGTTTGTCTGATTTTTAAATGATTGATGTAAAGATAACGATATTCAAAAGGCGAAGTCAAGTATTTCAAGGAGAATATGAACCTTTTTCTGAGAAAGTTCATATTCTCCTTATTTACAGAATGTTTATCCTAACGGATTTTCTCCCTGATCGCCATCGGAACCGCCGCCATCCGGATTTGGTTTGGAGCTACCCCCGCCAGAAACGGTGCCGTTGCCCGACCAATCCATCTTCTCTACGCTGGCGCGGGTCAGCATGTCCCTAAAGTAGAAGCCCGGGGTGAAGATAATCTTGCGGCGATAAATCGTGCTTGCCTTCACATCTTCCAGCTTGTCCTGGCTCTTGGCATTGATGCCGGGACGGAAACAGCCGAACTCACCCAGCTGTACTGAAAATCCCTTGTTGATATCCATATTCAAGGTGTCGATCAATCCGTCCAGCACCAACTTCACCACACCGCGAGGCGCCATGCCTATCTTGGAAACCTCTCGCATAAATCCTTAAAACCTACCACACCCAAAGTTTTCATCTGCGCCACGTACTTTTCCGTTTTTGTCTCGTCAAAACCGAATACTCTCTTTTTTACTTCATAATTCAAAGCCATAGTTTTTTAATTTTAAGTTGATTAATAAAAGTCGGTCTTGTTCGCTCGTCAGTCTGCAAAACCAGTTTCTTTGTGACCACGATGCAAAGATACAATAGGCAGAAAACGGGGTGGTGCTTTAACGGAGGTTTAAGGAGGTTTTCGTAGGATAAAAAAGGATATTGGAGAAAAAGAAAGGAACTGATAGACAATGACTAAGAAATTTTATTCCTTAATCATACATTGTTTTTATCCTTTACGGCATCTTTAATAGACAGCGTAAAAAAGTTCAGGTTCTTTTCTCTCTGAATTTGCGCTTGCAAACTCCAAACTCTTTTTTCCGAAAAATGGATAGTGGTAGTTTCGTGAGCCGACAGGACATAGGGCAATGCACCTTCCACATGAAATACATTGACTTTCATCTGTCTTTATGGGGTTCTCCGACGCAATGGCACGTGTCGGGCACTCTTCCTGAATAGGACGGCACGCCTACGACCAACAATTCATTGCGTCCCAATCTCAAACCGGGGGATTAAAACATTACTCGTAATGTCATGTTGGATATTATCGGCGTGCAGCTGCTTGACGATACCCTGCACGATGGCTTTGGTAGTAAATGTAGCACTGAAAAAAACAGAATGGACTTTATGTATCTCCATAAATCTTAATTTATCCGATTAAATTTCTAATAACCGTAAATTTATTGGTATCCGTTCAAGGTCAGGCAGAAGAAGTCACTGTCATCATACGGATAATTGTATTCGATGGGGAGTTCTTCTTTCTCTATTTTCTTGAATCCGGCTTTCTCATAAAACAGATGTGCTCTGTCCGTATTCTTGGGGGTGTCGAGAATGATTTACCTCCAGCTTTTTCAATATGCGGGATAACAGCCCTTTATCCATATTGAGCTCACGGGATATGTCCTTTACATTTCGATTCGGATGCAAATACACATCTTGAATTTTACCTCTTTCTGGCATACACCACACTCGGCCCCATCCCATGCCTCATCAGCATCCCCTCTTCTATAAACCTGTTCAAATCGACAACAGCCTGCTTATAACTACGTCCTGCCAGCCGTGCATACTGGGAGCGATTGATGCAGGGATACTGCTGCAAATACTCATCCAGCAACTGCCAGCGCTGCTCCACGCCCAACGCCTCATCGGCAGACGAAGCAGGCGCCGATGCCGATTGCGGACAACGCTCCAACTGCATCTTACCTTTCAAATCCTTATAGAACTCCCTGCCCAGACGGAAATTCAACCCGCGCAAAGCGATGGAGCAGCACGAAGCTCTTTCTTGTCCGTCGCCTGGCGGGTACAACTCAAAGAGGGGGTGAAGTAACCCAGTTCGCCCAGCTCCACCGTCCAGCCATTGGCAAGGCAGTCGCGCAACTCATCCATAAAGCCTGCCATCGCTCCTTCCAGCAGGCTGCGGCTGAGACCGGTGAAAAGATGTACACGCTCGATAAATTCCTTGCGGTCGATGGTGCCTTGGGGACAAAGCGGGCATAAAGGGATTGTTGCTCGCCGGTCTGGCGGACGTCGGGTTTCTCGAAAAGGTCGTAATACGCACTCATATATATTCTGTTTTTAAATGGTCCTGCAATTCCGTCATTTCTTCTTCCACGGCATTAAGGAGAAGAAATGCTATTCTTTAATCGTTCCACACGATGGAACGATTTAATAGTAGCATACAAATATACTAATCGAAAGGAGGAAAAACAAGAAAATTCCCATAAAAAACATATCTTTACGCTGGAAATGAAACATATAAAAAATACACACCAAACTCACTTTAGAGTCATGAAGAAAATATATCCCAAAAAATGGTTGGAACTGCATCCGTACAAGCAGACAAACAGCGTTGACCAGTACTACGTCGGCATTGCAAACGAAATCCACAAAAGACTTTACTCTTCAACGATAGCCGACGCCTTCGAAGAAGAGGAAAACATACGCTATACAAGCCTCTGCCTCGCCGCATGGTTTGAGGACGTCATCTCCCAGACCGGCATCTGGCAGGCATTCACTGCCGAGTGCCGGAAGCGATACGGAACCTATCTGCCCTTCTACCCCATCAAAGGCGATTATTTTCCGGATGAAATCAATCTGGAGGACATACGCTTTCTGCTTTGGCACCATATACAATATCTATGCCGGGGAATAAGCGCCATCAACCCCGAGAATCCCGGAATAGAGCAGACTGCACAAGAGATATACGGACTGCTTGCAGAGGAATACGAAACCGCTCCCGAAAATGAAAGGATGCAGGAATTTCTATACCACTCTGCCATGGGAGAAGAAGATTTCTTCCGCTACCGGGAGATACTGGATTGGTTTCACTACCAATGCTACTTCAACATCGAAAATGTCGCCCAATGCCGGGACGAAGCTGAACGGTTGCTGGATGATGAAAAGATTACTCCCGAAATGGCAGAGACCCTCATATATGCCACACGCACCTCACTGACGTTCAAAGGCCGCCGCAACCTGCTGTCGCTGACCTCACCGGAATGGCTGGCTCTCATCGGAAAAGCCCATCCCGAACATCAGCTTTGGGGCAAAGTGAAGGCACGGGAAAACAGTTGCTATCTGCTGGAGAAAGAAGACGATGAATTTCTGTACGTCAAAGATTTGTGCAGTGAGGACGAAGGCGAATTCAAGATAACCAAGAAGTCCTTGAACCTTTCGGCCATCCGTAGCCGAGAGGCAGGGAAAAGCACCCTTATCTGCGAACTGATTTATTTTGGCAACGCATGGTGGCAGTGCGGCATGCTTCTCGAGAACAAGTACGACCAGAAAATGGCGGAATATGTGGACGACTTGACGAAACAGAAAGAAAAGACGAATGAAAAGGCTACATTCCATGATTTCATAAAAGCATCCGGCGGGAAATCTTTTGTATTCTGCCAATCGCAAGAGGAAATCTCTGATTTTCTGCTGAACAAGATGGGATACGGCTTGAAAGAAGACCTGGACATACCACGCATACATACAGAAACCGGAGCCATGCTGATGGCCAACCCGCACACCGGCCTACATATCCAATTCAAGCTGTGCGAATGCATCAAATCTCCGGACAACCCTAATTATAATAAGGAGGAAGCAGAGAAAAACGCCATTATGTTCATCGTCAACCCAGACATTATCCCCTACCAATTGAGTTGCATCCTGCAAGACGAAGGTATGCTTCCGGATGCTTATCTGAACAGTTTGCAAAGAAAAGAATACGGGCAAGAGTTCATACGCAAGAATGCACACTTCCTGACTGATTATTTCCATTATCGGTGTCGGGAGAAGGACTTTGATTAGTTGAAAATGGGGGGTGAATACCACTTTTGACACATTTCCAACTACCAATTATCATAGTGCTTTCCAGAACTTCTGGAAATCTTTATACCGTCCGTAGCACACTAACTGGTCGCCGGCTTGTATCTGGTCATTTTCCGGCAGTTCGTTCAGTACATTGTGTTCCACATACGAGACGCCAGGCAATTCTTCAAAGTCTCGGCACGTTTCAAGGCGAGCATCTTCAGGCCAAACTCCTTATCGAGATTCAATTCATTGGCATAATAGCCAATGAACTTGTCCGGAACGGTGAACTTGACTACATAATAATCCGGTGCCACGCGGAATGTCTCCATATCGGCACCGAATTCCAGCAACTGTACCAGTCCGCGTGCGGCATCCTCCTCGGGAGTAAGAATGCGTTCCAGCTCAAAAGCCTCGAGTACGGAACGGTGGACAGCGTCAATGGCGCGGGCATAGATATGCTGCACCTTCTTCTGCTTCAGCAAAGCCACTACACGGATGGATGCACCGAAATTCTCGCCGATGGCAACAATCACCACATCCACACTGTTCAGCGGCAATACGGACAAGGCCTGCTCGTCCGTAGCGTCGATGACAAAGGCTGTGGCAATCTTTTCCTTCAGACTATCCACCCGGCCGACGCTCACGTCCGCACCTATCACTTCGTGCCCCAGTGCAGAAAGCTCTTCTGCCAGCACGTGACCATAATTCCCTAAACCGATAATAATATACTTCATCTTATTTAATTGATTATAATCTGACCACTCGGATACTGATACTTCGTATGCTTCTTCTGCTTGATGATGCCAAGCATCAGCGTAATTAGTCCCACACGCCCCACAAACATCAGCAGTGCCACCAGCAGCTTGCTGTCGTCTCCCAACCGTGGGGTAAGGTTCAAACTGGACCCCACCGTGCTCAATGCCGACACACACTCGAAGGTAATGGCCAAAAGCGACGTACCCGGCTCCAGCATACTGATGATGAAAACAAACAGCAACAAGACGCCGAACGACATCACCACCGTGGCATTGGAACGACGGATGGAATCATGTGACAGCTCACGGCCAAACACCTCTACCGTTCCGTGCCGCGCAACACAGCCACCAGATTCAGCACCACTACCGCAAAGGCATTTACCTTGATACCGCCTGCCGTAGACTGTGAACCGCCTCCCACCCACATCAGAAACAGATATATAAGCAATGTCTGTACCCCCAAGCCTGCCAAGTCCACACTGGTAAAGCCTGCCGTACGGGGACACGTGGCATTGAAAAACGCCTGCGTCCACTTGTCGGCCACCGACATGCCGGCGAAGGCGGCATTCCACTCAAAGACAGCAATGCCCACCGTGCCCAGTACCAGCAGCAGGAAGGTGACTATCAGTACAATCTTTGTATTCAGGTTGTACAGATGGTAAAAACGCTTGCCGTCCCAATGCCACGTACGCAGAAAGTGCCACAGACGACGCAGATGGTAAAGAATAATATCCTTGAAATTCACCAGTATGGGGAAACCGATACCCCCCAAAATAATCAGCAGAGATATATAGATGAAGAACGGATTGTGCCCCGTCATCACCAACGGATTACCCAGATTTCCGGGCAACGTGGAGAATCCCGCATTGCAGAAAGCGGAAATGGCATGAAAAGCGGAAAAGGCCAGCTCTTCTTGAAGGTCCATCCCCATCGTCCCGTGGATGTCTCCCCAGATAGCAAGCATCCCTATTCCTTCAATCACCAGCGTAAAGGCCAGAATATAGACCAGGGTGGAGAGCAAGGAATTCAAGGAATTGGAACTCACCATGTCGCGCACCACCAACTGATTGTACAACGAGGTATTACCCATGAAGAACATGGCAAAGAAGCTCGTCAGTGTCATCACTCCCAGACCGCCTATCTGAATCAGCAGAATGATTACCACAAACCGGTCGGGGTAAAAGTGGACGCCACATCGACAGACGTCAGCCCCGTGACGCACACCGCACTGGTGGATATGAACAGCGAGTCGACCCACGATATGCCGTTCACCGTGCAACGCGGCAACATCAACAGCCCCGTGCCTATCATTATGATTATCAAGAAACTTGCAGCCAGAATAAGCGAAGGGTTCGTACGCCGCCCCAGCAACCGTACCAGCCGTTGGAAAGGCTGAAAAAGGAAAACACCAGCAGCAGAATAAGGTGATAGGCCTTGCCATGCAGAAATTCCCAGAACTGCAAGATGGCGCCCTCCTCCTCCGGACGATGGAAAATGACCGGGATAAGAGTCAGATAGAGCAGAATGGTCAGTATCCAGGTGAGCTTACTGAACGTGCGACGGGTATCCTTATATTCCAGCAAAATGCGCAGAGTGACGTCTGCCAGGAAAACAACCCACACCCCATGGTACAAGCGTTGGAGCTGATGCGCCTCGACCTCTGAAATCGTAAAGCCATGCTCATAGACCACGCCGACAATCAGCAGGATGGAGGCCAAATAAGTGATGGAAGTCATTACTCCCACTGTCATCCGTACGTAAGGGTGAATCCATTTATTTTGATACAAAAGGAATTTATGATAAATCTTCATAAATGCATCGATTAATGAAACGCGGCAAACTTAGACAAATATACCTTGATATACAAAAAACAAAAGGAAAAAGAAATTGGTTCAAAAATAATAGCTACATTTGGGCATTGAATTATTAATAATTTTAACCACTATGAGCAACAAAAAGAAAAGATTCATTCTCCCGGAAGAGGAAATCCCACAGTACTGGTATAACATACAAGCCGATATGGTGAACAAGCCCATGCCGCCGCTTCACCCCGGCACCAAGCAACCGCTGAAAGCAGAAGACTTGTATCCTATCTTTGCCGAGGAACTCTGCCGCCAGGAACTGAATCAGACCGACGCGTGGATTGAAATCCCCGAAGAGGTCCGCGAAATGTACAAATACTACCGCAGCACTCCGCTGGTGCGCGCTTATGGATTGGAGAAAGCACTCGGCACACCGGCACATATCTACTTCAAGAACGAGAGCGTCAGCCCGATGGGCTCGCACAAGCTGAACTCCGCCATCCCGCAGGCGTACTATTGCAAGCAGGAAGGAGTGACCAACGTGACCACCGAGACCGGTGCCGGACAATGGGGAGCTTCCCTGGCATATGCCGCCCGCCTTTTCGGGCTGGAAGCTGCTGTCTATCAAGTGAAAATCAGTTACGAGCAGAAGCCCTACCGCCGCAGCATCATGCAGACATTCGGTGCGCAGGTTACCCCGTCTCCCTCCATGTCTACCCGCGCCGGAAAAGATATACTGACCGCCCACCCCAACTATCAGGGCTCGCTGGGAACAGCCATTTCCGAAGCCATAGAGCTGGCACAGACCACTCCCAACTGCAAATATACCCTCGGCTCCGTATTGAGCCACGTGGCCCTGCACCAGACCGTCATCGGACTGGAAGCCGAAAAGCAGATGGAAATGGCAGGTGAATATCCCGACACCGTCATCGCCTGCTTCGGAGGAGGTTCCAACTTTGGCGGTATCGCTTTCCCCTTCATGCGCCACAACATCCTCGAAGGAAAGAAAACACGCTTTGTCGCTGCCGAGCCCGCCTCATGTCCGAAGCTGACACGCGGCAAATTCCAATACGACTTCGGAGACGAGGCTGGATACACTCCGTTGCTACCCATGTTTACACTGGGACACAACTTTGCCCCTGCCAATATCCATGCCGGCGGCCTACGCTATCACGGTGCAGGTGTCATCGCATCACAACTGCTGAAAGACGGTTATATGGAAGCGGTGGACATCAAGCAGCTCGAATCATTCGACGCCGGTTGTCTGTTTGCGCAAGCAGAGGGCATCATCCCCGCCCCCGAGTCCTGCCATGCCATTGCCGCCACCATCCGCGAAGCGAACAAATGCAAGGAAACGGGTGAAGAGAAGGTGATTCTGTTCAACCTTTCCGGTCACGGACTTATCGACATGGCATCCTACGACAAGTATTTGTCCGGCGATTTAGTGAATTACGAGCTGACGGATGCCGACATCCAGAAGAATCTGGACGAGATAGGCAATCTGGCTTAATAGATATTCGCCATACTGACAAGCGGTTCATAGAGTTTCTCTATGTCCTGCGAGTCCATCTCAATCTGTACCTGGTCCCCCGGAATCAAACGGGTTCCTGCGGGGACCAGATTTTTTCCATCCCGATGTACATTGATAATGACGCAACGTTCCGGCAGGGACAGTTCGTCCACCAGTTTCCCGTCCAGATAAGAATCCGTCATAATCTCCACCGAAAGCGTATAGCGTTTCTCTTCTTTAAAATCGGGAGCATGAATCATATCTTCATAGAGGGAGACGTTGGAAGGCTTCATTTGCAGAAGTTCCGTAAAATAGTAGGTCAACCCACCAACAACCACCGAAGGGTAAAAGACTTCGAAATGTCCGGTAATCTCCGTAATCAGCACAATGGCCGTGAGCGGTGTACGGACCACGGCCACAAGAAAAGCCGACATGGAAACAAGCATGATATAACTGACATTCTCTTGCCCGATGACACCGTACCTCACTCCTACCAGACCGACAATCTGTCCCAACAACCCTCCCGTAACCAGCGTCGGAATGGAACTGGCCGCCAGGCAATCCGGAAGAGACAGTACGAAAACGGAAAAGACGAAATGCAGCAACATGACAGCCGTCACCCACATAATCTGCGTACTGCCGTTCTGTGCCTGGGCCAGCAGAAACTGCTCCCCGCCTCCAGTCAGATTGACCTGCATCAGCGAAATGATGTAGGCCACCAGTACCAGATAGAACATCTTGACATACGCCGGAGAATTGACTTTGGCATACACATGCCTGAAAGCATTCATGGTGGAGGAGTAGAACTTCCCGCATACGGAGACAATCACCGCCAATATCAAGAAATACTTCATCTGGACAAAGAAGGCGAAAACCGGTTCCGTTACTTCTATCAGATGGTAAGGATTCACAGGAAAGACCATGCTTGCCACGGCTCCTGCCACAACACCCGCCAGCAAGGTAGTGATGGCCGTCTTAGGGGCATCGAAGCGTTCAATGGATTCTATTACAATGAGCGAGGAAGCCAGTGGCGCTGCAAAAGCCGCAGCGAGCCCCGCTCCCGCCCCGGCTGCCAGCAACTGTTTCTGTTCGCCTTTCAGGATATGAGTCCAGCGGGATACCAGGCTACCCACATAAGAGCCTATCTGCACGGAAGGCCCTTCGCGCCCCAAAGACAACCCCGCCGAGAAGGACAGAATGCCCCCTACAAACTTGGATACCATCTCGATGAAAGGATGCCGGTAAGTGATGCGCCCGTTAATCACGCCGCGTGTCTGCGGAATACCTCCCCCGCCGATAAGCGGCATTTTCCCCACGAGCCACATGACGAAGACGAGAATGCCCCAAGAAAACAGAAAGAGTGGAATGTGCCAGTACCAGGCCGGATGCGAAGCGAAGAAACCACTGCGGAGGTGGAACAGATAATAGAGAAGATAGTGATAGGCACAGCGACCAGTCCCGTCAGCAAACCGACGAACATGCTGACGAAATACAGCCGGGCATCCACCAGCTTCAACTTCCAGATGTGCCAGCCGCGTACTGTTTTCCAGTTCTTGACCCTCGTCCAAAGACGTTCTGCCTTATCCCATAGTTTCATAACAAAACAACTCCCGTTAACTTGCGCTTTACAACAACAAGCAACGGGAGTTGTTTTATACAGAAACATTATTTACCAAAATCTGTTCTTTACAGGATTATACTCAAATCCCACGAGCTTCAATTTTCGTACAATGTCCTCTTTCTCTACGTTCATATCCTCGCAGACGCGTCCAGCGAAGGATAGAAATCACGCAGTTTCATGTTGATGAAGCTGTACAGCATCACCGGGTCCTCAGGTAATCTCATAGTTACAATCTTTAAATTTAAACTAATACCGGGGGCAAAATTACAATAAAAAAACAAAATAGAGATAATTTTAGTGTAGAATATACAACCTACCCGCCGCAAACGATTGAGGGCCATGTTTACGGAGCTTCCGTCTGCTCTATCTTCAAGGAGACCTTCTCGATAATCTTTCCAAGCTCCTCTTCCAGCGGAATCACATTGAAGTCGCCCCAGAAATCGGCGTCATACTTGAAGTCGGTTTCAGAGAAGACGGTATGCACCGGCAACCGTTCCGCACGCGGGAAGCGCGTCACGTTTTCCCCGTCAATCCGGCAAGTCACCATCTCGAACCAGGTATACAGAGTGGGATTACTGAAGAGCATGCGTTTTCTCTTCATCTTGAAGTAAAGGTCGCCACGGATGTGGTGAACATAATAGGTACCGTTCCAAGGTTTGTATGAGACGGTATAGACAAGTTTCTCCGTTGTCAACCTAATTTTCGGTGCCTGGCGTATCACGAAAAGCCGTGTGGCAGCCTTCACATACCGGGGATGAATTTCGAAGCGAGCGCGTAGCAAGGCGCTGTTCTCCGAGTCTATATAGAGTTCTCCGCAGAACAAAGGTTCCTTTACCCCCCGTTTCTGCTCAAAATAGACAACGTTGGCAGTACGGTCGTCCACCGATACGATGTCGCCCGAAGTATAGGTATAAAGTTCCTCGCCGGATTCCAGCAAGAGGAAGTCGGGAAGATTCTTCATGATGTCCAACTGCAGACATGCCTCCACCCCGGAGCTGATTTTGGCAAGCACACTGTCCGTCTGCTCCCGGTTATCTATCTTGCTCATCTTGAGCAGTTTCACCTGGTCTTTCTGTCCGGGTTCCATCGTCGGTGATTTGTAGACCTTGAAAACGGCCTCCGTCAGGCTCTGGAACTTGTTCTTCAGTTGTACACCTTCCCGGTAGAAGGTGGTCAGATAGACCGGAGAAGTGGAGCAGTTCCTATCCCGGTGCTCTATCATCTCGCGAAGCAGCTTTTTAGGCTCCACCAAGCGGATAAGCACTTCTTGCAAGGAAATGACTTTCGGCTCAAGGCTCAGGACATTGCTGCGTCCTTCCAAAGCAGAGGCTTCCACCGTTTGCCCCACATAACCCAGATGGGAGAAGGAGAGCATGCAGCGCCTCAACGAGTCGGGCAGGTTGAGCCGGAATTCACCGTTCTGGTTGGTAATGTTACCCAGTGAGGTTCCTTGTGCGATGACCGACGCACTGACGACGGGCTCTCCCGTCTCCTTGTCCAGCAGGATTCCGGCAATGGTGGAATATGCCGGTCGGGGCGGCAGGGGTACCGTTTCTTCCATACTCTTCCTTTCTGCCGCCCGTGTTATCAATATATGGTTGCCTAATACCTTCAATTCGAGGTTCCGGCTGCCGGTTATCCTATGAATGGCCTGCCTCACGGAACACTCCTGCTTCCTGACCCTCACCACTGAGTCGTTATGGATGACCTTACTATCATAGATAAACAGATAGCCGGACTGCTCCGAGACTTTCCTCAACAGCGCATAAACCGTTCCTTTCATTCCAGCAGCCGGACGATGCGGTCCAGCACATCGCCTCCCTCCGCTCTTGCACTGCCTGCCAGGAAGAAAATGAAGAGTGGCAAATGGAGAATGAAGCATTTCATTGAATTCATTGTTCCGACAATATCAGTCTATTGCCCTGACGTGTACACTTCAAGTCGAACGTCCAGCATATCAGCTCGGCCACAGACTCCGGGGAGTTATTCGAAAATTCGACCGTCAGCCGCCGTTTGCCCAGGGTTGGCGACGCGGCTTCTATCTGCCAGCCGGCAGACTCCTTATTGATAGCACGCAGCACATCCTCCAGGCACTCGTCCTTGAAACGGATGTTGCTGGTGTAACGGTCAAAGAGCTCCGGATTCTCCGTCTCGCTGACGAGCAGACTGCCCCCTGCAAGATAACCGTTTCTCCCGCCTCTACAAAGACCGTCTGTTCCTCTTGTTTCAGCAGCACCTTCACCTTCCCGCGCTTCACGGACAAGCTGAAGGGGAGCCCTTCATTGCTCCTGACATTGAAAGCCGTGCCCAGTACCTCCACACGCACCCTCGCCGTCTCAATCGTAAAAGCCTGCTCGGGTTTCTTTGCCACATCGAAGAAGGCTTCACCCTGCAGGTTCACTTCCCGCTTGTCTTCCGCAAAATGTTCGGGATACTTCAGCGTGCTTTCCTGCGCCAGATATACCACCGAACCGTCTTCAAGGGTCTTGACCAGTGTGGGCTTCTCCCGGTTTTCCTCCGTCAGCAAGCTACGACTGTCCCCACCTTGTTCCGGTACGGCCCACCATGCGGCAAAACATACGATTCCGGCAATCACGGCTGCCGCAACGCTCCCCCACTTGAGGTAAAGCCTGCGGTGCGTTGCCGGAGCGTGTTCCGCATCTGCCGGCAGCAGGCAGTCCGTTTCGAAGCGGGCATAAAGCCGTACCCATGCCTCGTCGGTCCTTGTCTTCTTTTTATCTACTTCCATCATTGTGTCCGGATATAATTATCAATTTCGTTTCGTAAGGTTCGGAGTACCTTGGTCATTTCCGCTTCCACCGTCTTGACGGACAACGAAAGCGACAAGGCAATCTCTGCATATTTCTTCCCCTCCATGCGGTGCATCCTAAAAATCTGCTGCCGGCGCCGGGGCTGCTTGTCGAGCGTATGCCGGATGAGGGTCTGGAGTTCCTCGTACTCCAAATGCGCGTGGGGGTCGGACGAATAGCCCGGCCCGGACTCCGTACGGACAGATGCCCGATAGCGCTCCTTGACCTCCTGATGCTCACAAAACTGCACGGCTTCATTTCTCACAGAACGGTAGAGATAGCTTTTCACGGACTGGAATACTTGTAACCGCTCCCGGTTCTTCCACAGCACGTAGAACAGCTCCTCCACAATTTCCTCGGCAGACGCCGTATCACCCGTGATGCCCGCAGCATACCAGCAAAGAGGGGAATAATACCGGCGGAAGATTCCTTCGAACGCCTTTATATCGCTCTCCTTTATTCTGGCCAGTATCATCAGTTCGTCCAGCATACACGGTGTTTTTTCTCGGTTGCTCCAAATATAAGGAAAACTATCAGATAATCAATTGGATTGTTTCCGCAATTTATTGACTGCATTCTCCAGGGATTCCGTAGGTTCTATGATATTGTAGTTCCTCCAGAAGTCTTCGTTCCAATACTCATCCACCAGGTCGTAGAATACCTGCTTCCGTTTGAAGGTGTTCTTGTTGGAGATGCCGGAGAGAGGGCTTTCCGTCCTGTCGGTCACCACCATTTCGGAGAAAGCGGTGTAGCTGGAGGAGAACAGTCTTTTTTTCCAGTCGCATTTAAAGCGGATGACATTCCGTATATAGTTCAGGTAAGTCTTGGTCCCCTGCTGCTTGTAAGTCACCAGATAGGCGACTTCCTGCGGGCGAAACCGCAAGCCGACGGGCTTCTTATGCAGAATGGCCTCCACTGCCTTCACCCGGTTTGCCATGTCCAGGCCAAACTCGGCACGTGTAAAGGAGAGCCGTTCGTAGTCTATATACAGTTTCCCGATGAACAAGGCATACATCAGGCTGACCCGCGGACGGAAGCTGACTACATACTGCATGCGGTTATCCAGATTGACGGGGTCCTCCATACGGAATTCATAATAGTCCAGATTGTCCGTGCTCAACAGCGCATCGCCATTCTTCACAATGTCCAGATAAAGGGACAAATTGGGGCCTCCCACCACTTTCACAGCCAGCGTGTCACTCTGCTTTTGGCTCAGCAGGCGGCGGCCTTTCAGCAGCTGCACCTTGTCGCGGTCTACATCGCGGGAGTTATAATCCGTCTTATAGACATCCATCACTGCCTCGGACACGCTGATATAGCGGCGGCGCTTCTGCACGGTTTCCCGATAGAAGGCGGTCAGCATGTTGTCATTGCCAGAATAGTTTACTGGAATTTTCTTGATGGCCTCTTCCACTATGACGCGGGGATTATTGCCATAGACCACAATCTCGCTCAAAAGATTGGGAGCCGGTATCATCCAGATGGTCAGCCCGCCCTTTTTTTCAAGTTCTTCCAGAGAGAGGTGTGTAGTGAGATAGCGATATGGGAGACTTCCAGTCCATGGAAAGCTTCCGCTTCCGCTACTTTCAAGGAGAATGTGCCGTCGGCATTGGTCACCGTTCCGATATTGTTGCCGACAACAGAGACGTTCACGTTTTCGAGTTTCTTCCTGCTGTCCTTGTTCTTGACCGTACCGGTGATGACGAGCTCGTTCACTGCCGCGTCCTGCGCCATCAACGGGGTGATACCCGAAGATAAGAATGCAAACAAACACCCAAGTGTAAATCCTACAAAGTTTTTCATAAGGCATGTTTTTAAGGGGTTTCTATTAATAAGAGCGGTGAGGAAGATAAAACCTATAGAATGGAGAGAAAAATACAAAAAAAGTAGCACGTTGATAATCAGAAAGAAATTTTGCCAAGACATTGCCATAGGTTTGGCAAAACTTTGCCATGCCTATGGCAAAAGTTTGCCAACGCGGTGGCAAAGTCTTGCCAATAGTAAGGCAAAAACTTGTCAAGCTGTTGGCAATAGCTTAGTTGAATTGTTGGGGCTTCCGCTGGCTCAGAATAACGTAGATGATGACCGGCGCACCGATAATGGGCGTGACGGCATTCAAGGGGATAATACCCGCTTCGCCGGGCAAGACGCAAATCAGGTTGCAAAGCAGTGCCACTGCACCGCCACTCAGGATGGTGACCGGCAATAGGGAATTGTGATTGGCTGTCCCCAATATCATGCGAGCCACATGCGGCACGGCCAGGCCGATAAAGGCGACCGGACCACAGAAGGCGGTGGTGACAGCCGTCAAGAGCCCGGTGATAATCAAAAGCCAGTTGCGCACACGGTGGATATTTACACCTAGATTTTCGGCATAGCGCTCTCCCAGCAACAAGGCGTTCAGGGGCTTTATCAACAATAATGAGCCGAACAGTCCCACAATGGTGACCAGCGCAAAGGCCGGCATCTGCTGTAGGGAAACTCCACCGAAGTTGCCCAGCCCCCATATCATATAGGACTGCACCCCCTCTGCCGTAGCAAAGAAGTTCAGCAGGGCAATGGCCGAAGAAGCGATGTAGCCTATCATGATACCTGTTATCAGCAGCATGATATTGCTCTTTATCAGCGTGGAAAAGAAAAGGATAAGTGCCATAATCAGCATGGCTCCGATAAATGCGCCAAGCAGTACGGAGAAGAAGCCGGACAGACTGAACACCCCTGCCGTGATGCTGCCGCCAAACAGCAGCATGACGAAGGCCACTCCCAGACTTGCCCCGGCGTTGATGCCCAGAATGGATGGTCCTGCCAGCGGATTCTTGAAAGCCGTCTGCAACATCAGTCCGCAGACAGCCAATGCGCCACCGCAAAGCAGCGCCGTCAGCGCTTGGGGCAAACGGGATTCCCAAAGGATGAAGCTCCAGCTTGCCTTCTCCCCCTCTCCACCGAGCAGGATACGGAAAACATCGGCAGGCGGAATCGAAACCGACCCCACCAGCAGATTGCCCGCAAAAAGCAATAAGATTACTACTCCCAGCCCGATACCATATTTCCAGCCTTTACTCATAGTTACATTATTTAGCACACAGAGACACGGAGGCACAGAGTTTTCTATTACTTTCACAAAAGTTCCGTATCTCTGTGTTCATCACTCCTTCAGTCTGCAAAAATAGCGCAAACCTCCCAAATCTCCTATTTCGGGATGCAGAATCTGTATTAGGTCGGATAACAAATAATCGGGACGGAACGGAGTCTCCTCGTAGAAAGGAACTTTCGCCGTATTACAACCATAGACATTCCGGGTCTTGAAAGCCTTAAAACCGGTGTAGCCGATATAATCCGCCTCCAAATCAGCGTAGGTCATATCGCGGTCACGGTTGTACTTCACCAGCCAGACGTCGGCATCGCCCGCCTTGTCGAAAACGGTCTCGAAAGCCAGAGGAACAGAGCCGCTGTGGGTATCGTCGGCAAAAGCGTAACGCCCGCAAGCATCCTGAAAAAGCCTTCCTATAGTGCTACGCCCTCCCGGAGCGTACCATGCCGAACCACTTTTCATCTCGCTGACAATGGACAGTGAGGTGGAGGAAAGCTTTGCACGCATCTTGAGGCGCCGGTAGCAGCTATCCACCTCGGCAAACAGACTGTCGGCTTGTGGCGCAACCCCGAAGAGCAGTCCGTAGAAACGCATCCACTCGGCACGTCCCAAAGCGGAGGTTTCCATGTAGTCGGCACATTCGATGATGGGAATATCCAGTTTCTCGATACGGCCATAACCGCCACTGTTCTACGAACGGAGACAGAAGGATGGCATCGGGATGCAGGTCGATGATGCGCTCCATATCGGGATTCATACCGTCGCCACAATCGGCGATGGCACCCCGGCGGCAGGCTTCGTGCACGGCGGGTAGTTTGATGTACTTCAAGTCACAGACACCGCCGATGCTACCAACACACCCAGATTATCCA